>Ga0209376_1001801_pt1 | contig 21055 bp, 16 predicted proteins | sample GraSoiAngelo_134_FD_185891 | JGI IMG/M metagenome (GOLD analysis project Ga0209376, IMG submission 185891) | Grasslands soil microbial communities from the Angelo Coastal Reserve, California, USA - 14_0929_05_30cm (SPAdes) (version 2) | ecosystem: Environmental > Terrestrial > Soil > Grasslands ... | reverse complement strand
AGACGCGGAATAGCCGGCGAGGATGCCTGGGTATCGGGCCCCAACAGGTTGGCATCCTTGCTCTGCTGGCTCACGGCAAGGGTGAGCCGTTTCGAAAGAGATGTCTTGTGAGGATCGGGCTGCGAACGGTTGGGACCGGGAGGACCCTGACATCTGTCATGCTGGGTCTCATCGTTGGTGGCATGATGCTCCTCCTACCATCTGCCTGCGCGCACCCACGGCAACGACCACACAGTTCCTGGTTGACGGTGGGCCGTCGCAAGGTTACTCTATCAACGGACGCTTCGTACCAGCCCTGACGGAGTCCCCACATCAATTGACAAAGAGGATCTCATGGCAATGGCCCCCAAGCATCCGGTCCTCCCTGACGTGACCCTCCTGACCGATCAGGATCTCTATCTCTTCAACGAAGGCACCCATGTCCGCCTCTATGAGAAGCTGGGAGCCCATCCCATGACCGTGGATGAAGCAGAGGGAACATATCTCGCCTTGTGGGCGCCAGATGCCGAGCAGATCTGCGTGATAGGGGATTTCAATGGATGGAGCAAGACCGGCCATTCCTTGCGTCCGAGAGGCCATTCAGGAATCTGGGAATCCTTTGTTCCCGGTCTCAAGAAAGGAGCCATCTACAAGTACCGCGTTGTTTCTCGATACCACGGCTACCAAGTCGACAAGGCAGATCCTCTGGCGTTTCACCACGAAACGCCACCCAAGACGGCCTCCATCGTTTGGAACCTCGAGTACGAATGGAAAGACCAGGGCTGGATGGGAACGAGGCACAGCCGCAACAGCCTCAACGGCCCCATCGCCATCTACGAGGTTCATCTGGGTTCCTGGAGACGTGTGCCTGAAGAAGGACAGCGCTCCCTGACCTATCGAGAACTGGCTCCCCAACTCGCCGAGTACGTCACACAGATGGGATTTACCCATGTCGAAATTTTACCCATTATGGAGCACCCCTTCTACGGCTCCTGGGGCTACCAGACCACAGGCTACTTTGCGCCGACCAGCCGGTACGGCACTCCGCAGGACTTCATGTACCTGATTGACTACCTGCATCAGCATGGCATTGGCGTGATCCTGGACTGGGTCCCCTCCCACTTTCCAACCGACGAGCACGGACCAGGCTTTTTCGATGGGACGCACCTCTACGAACACGCCGATCCTCAGAAGGGGTTCCACCCGGACTGGAGCAGCTTCATCTTCAACTACGGGCGGAACGAAGTCAGGAGCTTCCTGCTCAGCAGTGCCCTCTTCTGGTTTGACAAGTACCACATCGACGGACTGCGGGTGGACGCCGTCGCCTCCATGTTGTACCTGGACTACTCCCGAAAAGAAGGGGAATGGATTCCCAACCAATACGGCGGGAGAGAGAACCTGGAAGCCATCGCTTTTCTGCGCCACTTCAACGAGCAAATCTATGCCAACTATCCTGATGTCCAGACCATCGCGGAAGAGTCCACCGCCTGGCCGATGGTCTCCCGGCCCACCTATGTGGGGGGCTTGGGCTTTGGGCTCAAGTGGGACATGGGCTGGATGCACGACACGCTGGAGTACATGTCTAAGGATGCGATTCATAGAAAATACCATCACAACGACCTGACCTTCCGCATGCTCTACGCCTTTCACGAGAGCTTTGTCCTGCCTCTGTCCCATGACGAGGTCGTCCATGGCAAGGGGTCGCTCTTGGGGAAGATGCCGGGAGACGACTGGCAGAAGTTCGCTAACCTCCGGCTCCTGTTCGGCTACATGTATGCCCAGCCGGCGAAGAAGCTGCTCTTTATGGGCGGCGAGTTCGGCCAGTGGCAGGAGTGGAAGCACGAGGAGAGCTTGGAATGGCACCTCCTGCAATTTGTCCCGCACGCCGGCCTGAAGAGATGGGTCGCGGATCTGAACCAACTCTACCGGAGTGAACCGGCCTTGCACCAACTCGACTGCGACCCGGCAGGCTTCGAATGGATCGACTGCCTCGACGCGGAGAGCAGCATCATCAGCCTCCTCCGCAAAGGCAAGTCAACGGGCGATCTCGTGCTCGCGGTCTGCAACTTCACCCCGGTGCCTCGCTTGAACTACCTCGTCGGCGCCCCCCGCGGCGGATTCTGGAGAGAGCTGCTCAACAGCGACGCAGCACAATACGGCGGGAGTGGCCTGGGGAACCTGGGCGGGGTGGAAGCAGCTCCCATGCCCTTGCACGGTCGCACACATTCCCTCGCCCTCACGCTCCCGCCTCTTTCCGCCCTGTTCTTCAAGAGCCAGGGCAAGAGGCACTGATATGCATTTGAAGAGAGGGCAGCTCGCCCTGATCGTCAGGATTTGAACACGAACCGCATAAGGTGGGCGAAATATACTCTGATGGGATGGCCTTGCCGTTGCGCATGGCACGGTGGTTAGGTACAACTCAGGAAATCAAGCACGGCTCGGTTCCATCCGGCCGGGCCGACCCCCTGGGCGCGGGTCAGGTTGGGAAGTTGCACGTCGGGATCATAGGAGCCGTCGGGCTTCCTCACCAGAATCGGCCGATCCACCACAGCGAGCATCGGGAGGTCGTTGAGGCTGTCGCCGATCGCGACGGTGACGAGTGGGCCACGTTGACCATTGAAGTGACGACGGTAGCAGTCAATCAGCATCCGGCAGGCCTGCCCTTTATCGCTTCCCCCCATTAGATGAAAAAAGCGCCCTCCCTGAGTGCAGCGAAGACCCCGCGCATTGATTTCGCGCTGGATTTCTTCCTCCATCGTGTGAGGTCCTTCGATCACGAACGGCTCATCATACTCTCGCTGCTTGGCCAGGAGGGCGTCAGGCTGACTAAGCCCCGTCCTCTCTGCTACTTCCTCTGCCGACATGTCGCCGAATCCCCTCAGAGGGCACCCGATTCTTTGCTCAATCTCCTTCAATGCGGCGCGCAGCCTAATGTAGGGCGTCCCAATCTCGATCACTTGGTAGGGACCACGCAGCGCAGTCTTCTCCACCGGGAAATCAAAGAGGCCTTTCGGAATATAGAGCCCTCCACCGTTCTCGACAATGAAGGGGTGGGGATGATTCAAACGGAACCGGATCGGTTCGATTTCGGCCCTGGTCTTGCTCGAAGCAAGCACGAGCGGAGTGTCGCTGGTTCGAAGGGCGCTCAACGCCTCGTTGGCTGCATTGAATGAGTAGGTGACCGGATCAAGCAGGCTTCCATCCAGATCTGTAAACAGGAGCATCTTCGCCATGAGGTTGTCCGACTCGCCTGGCCTTGTTTCTGGACGATTGAACTCACGCACACGATACCGGAAGAGCCGAGACCGCGCAACCGCCCAGTGAGCGCAGAGGCGGAATTGACTTCATAGGACAAACGCTTCACACTCCACGGAAAAGAAGCGCGAGGCTATTCCATCAGCTTATGCTTTCAAATCATATGGGGACTCCTCAACTCAACGCGGTCCTGGGCAGTCTCGTTGTGACCATGGGCTGTTGGCTCATGTGGGGTGAGATGCCACTTGCCTTGGCGGTCGGCATAGCCCTCTGTACCGCCGCGTTTCTCACATGGCAAAGGTCCAGCATCGCAATCGTCTGGGCCTGGGCCACATTGCTGCTGGGGGTCGAGAGCCTCGCCTGGCCGATTGTGACAATGGCCCGAGTGAGGATGGCGACGGAGGAGCCCACTGAACAACAAATGGGACAAATTCTGACCGCAGTTCTCTTCGGCCTCTTCTCATCCATCTTCTGGTTGACCTTCGCGTACGGTCTATTCAAATGGGTCTGGCGAAAAGAGGCAGAGGCAGCCGCATCAGCGAGCAACGAGGAGCCCGGAAGGCAGATCGGTCAAAAACCCCGCTAGAGTAGCACTCTGTTATCCCTTCCGTTTTCGAGGTGACTAGGAGAGCCCCTTACTGCGCGCGTCCGTTAGCCACACCTCACTCCACTCACCCCATCTCCACCGGGTCCACATCCACATCGAACTTCAATCCACTCCCTCCCGGTCGCTTTTCCAGAACATCCAACGTCTGCTTCACCACTAGTCGGGCTGCTTCAGCCTTGGCTGATTTGACCAGCAGTTGCCAGAGGTGTCGCCCTCGAACGCGGGCCACAGCGCCCGGAATGGGCCCCAAGATTGTGACGTCATCGCCGAAGGTCTCATGAGGGGCTGGTCTCTCCTCACCAGATGATCCACGTTGGAGCGCTGCCTTGAGTAGCCCAGACCATCGCTCAGCCGCCTCTCTCACCAGCCCAGCGTTCGTGCCGGACACGCGCAGGCTGACGAGGTGAGTGAACGGCGGATATCCGACCGACTGACGAAAGGCCAACTCTTGGTCGTAGAAGCCCGATTCGTTGTCGCTGACCACCGAAGCAATTGCGTGGTGAGTCGGCAGATAGGTCTGCAGTACAACGTTCCCGCCAGCTTCGCTGGGACGAGCCAACGTCACCGCGTCTCGAATCGCATGAAAGGTCCGCTCGGCCGATCGAAAGTCCGGTAGATGCAGCCCGGCGTCCGCATGCGGAAGGCCGACGAACCCCACGGGAGGAAGTGGGGTTCCTTGAAACAGCATCTGGGTTCCGATCAGGATATCAAACTCGCCGGCCCGGGCCAGACTTCGAATCGCGTCTGCCCTCGCGGTGGTTGGAGCGGTATCCCGGTCCAACCTGCCGGTCCTGGCACCAGGAAACAAGCGCCGGACTTCCTCCTCGACACGTTCGGTGCCGAACCCGACCGGCTCAAGACGCGCAGCGAGACAAAAGGTGCAGGCTTCAGGGACCGGAACAGATGCGCCGCAGGAGTGGCAAGACAGGCTGGCAGCTCGTTTATAGAAACTGAGGGTTACGCTACAGTGAGGGCAACGTTGCGCGCCGCCGCAGTCGCGACAGAGAAGTGCGGGCGCGAAGCCTTTGCGATTGAGGAACAGCACGACCCCAGCCCGAGCCTCAAGGGCGCCACGGATGCCGACGAGCATGGGTTCCGTCAGGACAGATCCATGGGGGTGCCGGCGCAGATCTACGACTTGGATCGCAGGCGACATGGCGCCGTCGCCAGAGATGCACAACGTCTCGCCACAGGCTCCAATCGCTTGCACCGTCTCTAACGACGGATGGGCCGAGCCGAACAAGAGCACGGCCTTGTCCTGGCTGGCCCGCATCCGGGCGACCTCGCGGGCATGATAGCGGGGCTCTGCTTCTTCTTTGAAAGACGAATCCTCTTCGTCTTCCACGCAAATGAGCCCAAGGGAGGCAAGGGGTGCAAAGACCGCCGACCGTGTCCCCACCACGATGCTGGCGGTCCCGGCTCGGATGCGACGCCAGACATCCCCGCGCTTCGTCGGCGTCAGACCGCTGTGGAATATCTCGACCCGATCTTCCCATCGCGCTCTGGCCAGCTCAGCGATGGCCGCGGCCCTGGCAACCTCTGGGGCCAGAATCATCACCGTCCGATCCCGCGCCAGCGTCTCCTCGGCGGCCCGGATCACGTAACTCAGACGCTGCGACGCCGGACCCTGCAGCAAAAATAACCTGGGCTCGGCTCTGTCGAGAGCGCTGCAGAGATGATCCCACCAGGCCAACTCTCGTGATGAAGCTGGAGCGGACTCCTGCGGTCTGTGGAATTGCCTTGGTGAGCTGGCAGGAGCCAATTCGCTGGCCGACGAATCGCGCTGCTCAGTCCGACTGCCCTGACCACCTCGACGGTCTTGCTCAATTGCCTGCACCCACTTGTGGCGTGCCAGAGTCCGCAGCGTGCGGGCCACCGGACCCGTGACTGTTCGACGCAGAGAGGTCATGGTCAGCCCCTTGGGTGCACCGATGAGTCTGGCGAGGATCTGGCGGGCTGTTGATGCCAGTCGTCCAGGGCTCTCCCGCTTCGTTCGGCCTTCTTCAGTGATGAGGTACCGAGACGAGTGCCTGTCTGCCGGCAAGGTCGGCAGAATCAACCGGACGCATTGGCCCCAGGGGGCCAAGTACCGTTCAGAGACCAAACGAGTTAAGGTCAGCAGGGCTGGGGTGATGCCCGCTTCTGGAGTTTCGTCGATGACTGACGCAATCTCTCTGAGCCGTCCCGCCAGGCGACCGCTCTTCACAAGATCTTGAGAATCCCCGTGGCTGCAGCGCGCAGAGAGAGCCACGACCACGCCCTGGAGCATGCTCGGTCCAAATGGAATCCAGACCCTGCTCCCCACCTGCAGGTGATCTCGGAGCTGTTCTGGAATCGCGTAGGTGAAGGACCAGTTCAGATGTCGAGGGACAATCACTTCAGCGATGGCTGGCCGGTCCACCACAGTTGGTTGGGTCGCAACGGGGAATGCAGACTCAGCGGCAGGCAACGCGTGAGGCATGCGGCATTCTACCAAGCATGCCTGAGTGGGACAACTAAGCCTTTACCGCCTGGCTGCCTCCGAGCTCAGTAGCAGGCAAGCATCCTGAGTACAGCCTGACGAGCAGAGGAGAGAGGGTTCTGTCAGCGAATCATGCCCGGCTGCTGATTAGGTGGCTGATCCAGCGGGGGCGGAACGGGGTCTGAAATGCGGGGCGACGGAGGCTGGGCAACGGGGGGAGTTGATGCCGGTTGATCACGAAGCGACGGCGTTGGGGGCAGGGCCCCGGCGTCAGGCTGTCTAGGAGCCTGCTCTTTCGACGGCTGAGTCGGACTGTGGGGGAGCAGGAGAATCTCGACGCGCCGATTCGCCTGACGGCCTTCTTCAGTCTCGTTACTGGCTGCCGGTCTCGTATCTCCGTACCCGACCGCCGACAGGCTCGCCGAGTCGAGGCCTCCCTCCTCGATGAGATACCGTACCACGCTTGTCGCGCGAGCCTTGGACAGCTCCCAGTTTGACGGAAACTTCTCCTTCAAACTCGGACCAATCGGGACATTGTCCGCATGCCCCTCGACCCTAAAGTGCTTGTCGGGCACACTCTTGAGAATCTCGCTCACTTGTTTAAGGATCCTGAGTCCTTCCGGCTTGAAGGTGGCCTCCCCGGATTCGAACTCGACGTGATCCACCAGCTCATCCAGATTAATCCTCAGGCGATCCCCGATCTGCTGAATCGCGATCGGGGCGCGACCGGAACCAGGCTCTTCCGGCAGCCTGGCCACGCGCTCCAGCTCCTCCCTCTGACCTTTGAGCACTTCTTCTTCCTGCCGGACCGTTTCTTTGGTTGCTTCTTTGAAAATAAACCGGTCTCCGCGCAGGAGCGGTGCGGTCGAGCGCACAATGAACGCCGTCGCGGTGGTGTCCTCCAAGGCAACAATCTTCAGCTCGCCGATGACACGGTTGGGCAGGCCAGCTCCGACCCGGAAGACTTCGAGTCGATCTCCAAGCTGCAGCCCCTCCTCGCGACCCCAGTCTAGATAGACCACATTCCTTTGGCCGATCAGAAATCGTGGCTGTTGAACTTCCACAATCATGCCTGGATTGTCGGATAGAGTCCGGCCTGAAGGCGCAGAATCCTCGTGAGACGGCGGCTCTAACCGGATGACTCGGTCTCCCGGAGAAATTGCGACATAGGCCCGGACAACGCGGACAGTTGTTAGGTCTGGCTCGACCTTGACCACCTTGACGATCCCAAGGTTTTGAAAGAGGTCGCCGAGATGGTTTCCGTACTGAGGGTGGAACACCTCTCGGATACGCCTGTAGATGATATAGAGATCGCCCGGGGACACTTCCTCTGGCTGACTCATCCGCAGATACAAGAGATCGGCCATCCCGATCAGCATCCTGTTGCCGGTCGTCTGGTTGTCGCCTGTGACTTGGCCGACGACCCCGTCAACCGGCACACTCATGCGGATGAAACCAGAGAAAAAGGCGATGGCGCCATCCCCCCTCGTCAGACCTTGCAGATATGCATCTGCAGCGAAGGCGCCGTGCGAGACGAGCAAGACCCAAGCCAAGGACGGGAGGAAGACTGTGGTTAGCCTGTTCAGCATAGAAAATATGCAGGGCACTAACGAGGCAACCATAGCAAATCACGCTGAGAAGTCAAGCAAGTTTGAAGAATGTGCGAGTTTGACAGGCTGTTCTAGCGGGTGATAAGGTGAGAGACCACCAGGAGATTCTACTGTGAATGTAACGAAGCGAGCCCCTGGGCAGGCTTCTGCATCAAGGGAGAGCCCAAAACGCCGAATCGAGACACAAATCCATCGGCGGAAGAAAGCGAAAGCGGTCTTCCCGCTCGAAGCCGAATGGGATGCGCGGTCGAACCGTCTTCCGGTCGGCCTCAGGATGGCCTCGGACAAGATGAAGAACACGCCCACCTCCCACTAAACGCTGCTTCGTCTCACATCTTGGCCGCTAGACCAGAGTCAGGTCAAGCAATCAGAAAACAAGGTATTTTTGATATCGAAAAGAAGGGGGCTAGGGCTTTCGGCTGGAAAGGGTTAGGTCCTTTGTTCGCTTGATTTACCAAACACATAGGGGCTAAGATGCCAAATCTTCTTGGGAAGTCAAGGTGTTGAGAGCGAGGGTTTTGTGAGCGGTGCTGAATTGCTCCTTGACTATTTGTCCCGGTATTTCCCGGTTCTATTGTTCATCCTGATTGCGATGGGGTTCGGCGTGGTGACGTTGCTTGTCAGTTATCTGGTGCACCCTAAGTTCCCGGAGACGGAGAAGCTTAGCCCCTACGAATGCGGCAGCGAACCGTTCTCCGACGCGCGCATGCCGTTTCCCGTTCGGTATTACATCTTTGCCATGTTGTTTGTCATCTTCGACATCGAGGTCATCTTCCTTTATCCGTGGGCCGTGGTCTTCGATAAGATCGGCCTCATCGGACTGGTCGAGATGTTGGTCTTCATCGGGCTGTTTCTGGTGGCATACGTCTACGCTTGGAAGAAGGGGGCGCTGGAGTGGGATTAAACGGAGAAGAGCCGATGGCGCACGGCATATGGCCTATGATTCGGGGGACGCAGTGGAGTTTTTCGTTTGCCATTAGCCATCAGCTATAAGCTCTTGGGGTTTTTATGGGACTGATACAGATCGGACGGCATGAAAAGGACGGGGAACTGGATATCATCACCACGTCGCTGGAAAAGGTCGTCAACTGGGCGAGGAAAGGCTCCTTGTGGCCTATGACGTTCGGCTTGGCCTGCTGCGCCATTGAAATGATCGCGGCGGTCTCGTCGCGCTATGACATGGACCGGTACGGGGCCGGCGTGTTCAGGGCCTCCCCTCGCCAATCAGACTTGATGATTGTAGCCGGCACGGTCTGCCGGCGGATGGCTCCCGTCATCAGGAAGATCTACGATCAGATGCCCGAGCCCAAGTACGTCATCGCCATGGGCTCGTGCGCGACGTCCGGTAACATCTACGACAGCTACAGCGTGGTGCAGGGAGTGGACCGCTTCGTGCCAGTGGACATCTACGTGCCGGGGTGCCCCCCAACCCCCGAGGCGCTGTTCGACGGCATCTTGAAGTTGCAAGAGCGGATCATGCAGAAGCGGGTGTTCGTCAAACAGCCTGAGCAAGTGAAAAACGCGTGAAGGCCTAGTTCGGAAGTTTTGAATTGAGCTCACAACTCAGCACTCATCACTTAGCACTGGTTTTTGAATGCATCCAATAGCCCAACGCCTCCAGCGGGAATTCCCTGGGGGTTTCGTCAAGTCTGTTGAATGGCGCGGCGATTTGGCCGTGACCGTGCGTCGCGAGACAATGCACGACGTGGCTGGGTTTCTCCATGATGATCCCGACATGGATTTCGATTACATCGTGCACGTCAGTTCCGTGGATTGGCCTGATGACGAGGAGCGGTTTGAGGTCGTCTATGAATTCTATTCGATCCGCAAACGCCATCGCATCAGGCTCAAGGCCCGTGTGCCCGAATCGGATTGCGAAGTCACCTCGCTGACGGACCTCTGGAAAGGCGCCGCTTTCATGGAGCGCGAGGTCTATGACATGATGGGCATCCGGTTCCGCAATCATCCAGACCTGCGCCGCATTCTCATGCCGGATGACTATGATGAGGGCTACCCATTGAGAAAGGATTTTCCCCTGCGGGGCAAGGGGTGGCGGGACACGTTTGAGTTCCTGAACGAAACGAGGCCGTAATGCCTCATCAGTGATGAGTCCTGAGGAATGAGTATTTGGGACGCATTGGGCGTTTCTCAACACAGATAACGCATCACGCATAACGAATCACGGGTTTTATGCAGCCGATCGAAGACCAGCGCAGCAACGCCTATGAAGACCAGCGGAGCACCGTTTATAAGGTGGACCCTGCTCATCCGGAGAGTTCGACCCTGCCGACCCTTCGGACTGAGGAGTTGCTCCTCAACATGGGCCCGCAGCACCCCAGCACTCACGGCGTCTTGAAAGTAATTCTGGAACTGGAAGGAGAGCGGATTGTCAAGGCCACGCCGGTCATGGGATTTCTGCATCGAGGCGTAGAGAAGTTGGCGGAAGATGGCACCTACCATCAGTTCATCCCCCACACGGACCGGCTGGATTATGTCTGCGCGATGTACAACAACTTCGCCTATTGTCGCGCGGTCGAGAAGCTGATGAACATTACAGTGCCGGAGCGGGCTGAGTACCTGCGCACCATTGTGGCGGAGGTCCAGCGGATCATCGGCCATCAGTTCTGGTTGGGGACGCAAGCGCTGGATATCGGCGCGATGACCGTGTTCTTCTACGCGTTCCGGGACCGTGAGATCCTGCTGGACTGGTTCGACGAGTTGTGCGGTGCGCGCTTGACCACGAGCTGGTACCGGATCGGCGGCGTGGAACGGGATTTGACGCCGTCACTGACAGAGAAGCTCCGACGGTTCCTTGACTACTTTCCGCCCAAGATTGATGAGTACGTGGTCTTTCTCGAAAAGAACCGGATCTGGCTTGCCCGCACCAAGGGGGTAGCGGTGATCTCAGCCGAAGACGCGGTCAGCTTCGGTCTTAGCGGTCCCACGCTACGTGGCTCCGGCGTGGATTACGATCTGCGGAAGTCTGAGGCCTACGCGGCCTATCCCCGTTGCGAATTCAGCGTGCCCGTAGGCAAGAACGGCGACACCTACGACCGATACTGGATCCGAGTCCAGGAGATGCGAGAGAGTGTGAAGATTATCACGCAGTGCCTGGACCAGATGCCGGCAGAGGGATCGATCATGGCCGATGTACCGAGCGTGACCCTTCCTCCGAAGGACCGCGTGTTCACGAACTTGGACTCCATGATTCAGCAGTTCAAACTCTTCTCGCAGGGATTCGACGCGCCGCGCGGCGAGATTTACTGCGGCACGGAAGCCCATAAAGGCGAACTGGGCTTTTACATCGTCAGTGCCGGGGGCGGCAAGCCATACCGCCTGAAGATTCGAGCTCCCTCGTTCATTCACATGGGGGCGTTTGACCACATGTCGCGGGGGTATATGATCGCGGACGCCGTGACGATCTTCGGGACCTACGATATTGTCATGGGCGAATGCGACCGGTGAAATGGTGAGGCGTGAGGAGTAAGGCGTGAGGGGTGTGGGGAGCCCGTTGGGATTTCGCCTAACTCCTCACTCCTTACGCCTAACGGAGAAAAAAGAATGGCTCTGAAACCAGCGACGAACCCTGACGTCGAAGCGGCGACGATCGAGCTGTCGCTTGACGGCCGGATCGTGACGGCTAAAGACGGGGTCTCGCTCTACGACGTGATTGCCAGCACGGGCAACATCGTGCCGGCCATGTGTTACCACTATACGTTTGACCCCTTCGGCTCCTGCGGCGTCTGTCTGGTCATGGTAGAGGGGAAAAAGGCGCCGGTTCGCTCCTGCACCGCGAAAGCCACGGCCGGCATGGTGGTGCGCACCGAGGGGGACGACCTGTTCCAGGCCAGAAAAAAGGCGGTCGAGAAACATCTGTCCGTCCACCCGCTGGATTGTCCGGTCTGCGACGCAGACGGCCATTGCGAGTTGCAGGACATGGCCTTCCAGCACCAGGTGACCACCCTGGCCAACGCCAAGCAAAAGCTGATTCCGGAGGACACCCGGAGCCTCGTCCTGGATTTCAACATGAACCGCTGCATCGCCTGTGGCGAGTGCATCAACGTATGCAAAGACGTGCTGATGATTGATGCCCTTCAATTCATGAAGAAGGACGGCTTCACCCAGGTCGTGGCCAAGGGCGATGTCGCGCTTTCCTGTGAGTTTTGCGGCGACTGCTTGGCGGTCTGCCCGGTCGGTGCGATCACGAACAAGTATTCCAAGTATCTGTACAAGCCTTGGCAGCTCAAAAAGACCACGACAACCTGCAACTACTGCGGCGACGGCTGCCAGATGTACATCGAAACCAAGGACAACGAAGTGGTCCGTGTTACCTCTCCCCTGTCCTGGAAGAACAAGTGGGGGGACCGAGCCGAGACGGCAAAGGGGCATGGCGGCATCTGTGTGCGAGGGCGATTCGGGTTCCAATACATCGACAGCAAGGCGCGCCTCCGTCAACCGCTGGTGCGCCGTGACGGGAATCTCGTCGAGACCCCTTGGTTGGAGACGATCCACACTGTGGTCGAGCGGCTGGCCGCCATCAAGGCCCAACACGGCCCCGAGGCAATTGGCGGGCTGATCACGGCCCGGTGCAGCAACGAGGAACTCTACCTGTTCCAGAAGTTCATGCGCGCGGCGATCGGCACCAATCAGCTTGACAGCAGCGCCCGTTACGGACACCTAAATTTCGTCCACGCGGTCCAGCATGCGTTGGGCATCGGCCGGATGATGAATGATTGGGAGGACATCACCAAGGCTAAGACTATCCTCCTTGTCGGAACCAATATTACCGAAACCAACCCGCTAACCGCCGTTCGAGTGAAAGAGGCGATCCGCGTCTATAAGTCGCAGGTGATCGTTGTGGACTCCGCCCAGACCAACATCGCCACGCTTGCATCGCATCCAATGCTGGTGGCGCCGGGGACCGAGGGGCTGTTCATCCAGGGTCTGGTGAAATCGGTGCTTGAGCAGGACCTCGTGGATGAAGAAGCCACGAGTAAGCACCCGCAAGCGTTCACTGCGCTCAAGCAGGCGGCCTCTAGGGTCCCACTTGACGTGATCGCTGCGCACACCGGTGTGCCGGTCGAGCAGATTCATCAGGCCGCTGCCATCTTCGCGGAGGCGCCACGTGCGATCATCCTATGCGGCGAGGGGATTGTGCGCCGGACCGGTGGATACAGGCATGTTCTGAACCTGGTGGACCTGGCCTGGATCACCGGGAAGCTGGGGCGGCCTGGCTGCGGCGTGAATACAATCACCGAAGAACCCAACGAGCAGGGCGCCGCGGACATGGGCGCGCTGCCGGAATGTTTCCCAGGCCAGGCTCGGTTCGACGATGCGGGAGCGCGCGAGAAGTTTGAGAAGGCCTGGGGTGCTGCGCTGCCAGCGGCGGGCCGTGGGTCGTCTCTCATGGAGATGCTCAAGCGTTGCCAGAGCGGGCACATCAAGGCGCTGTACGTGATCGGGGAGAACCCGCTCGCCACGCTTCCCTCGTCGGTCGGAGTCCGAGCCGCTCTGGAGAACCTTGAGCTGTTGATCTGCCAGGATCCGTTTCTGACCGAGACCGCCCAACTGGCCCACATCGTCCTGCCGGCTTGCACCTATGCCGAAAAGGACGGCACGTTCACGAACCTCGAGGGGAAGGTGCTGCGTATCCGGCAGACCATGGATCCCATCGGGGAGAGTCTGCCTGACTGGCACATCATGACCGCCATCGCCAACGGACTCGGCTATGAGCTGCCGTACGAATCTGCTCAGGACATCCAGAACGAGATCATGAAACTCCTGCCCGGCTACTACAACCTGGGACAGCCTCGGAAGATCTCGCCGAAATCGGAGTCGTATCTCGCGAATGGCTACGCCGCGGAGGTGAGGAATCGGTATCGCAGCGATCTCAAGCGGAAGCCGGCGAGCGGGGGAACCGCTCGGCGTTCGTTCACTCTGCTGATGGGTCAGGTGCTCTACCACTCCGGCAAGCTCTCCACGCAGGCCTCCGGATTGATCAAAATCTTGCCAAACACCGGTCGGCTCCACATGAACGCGAGAGATCTCGAGCAGATGGGACTGGGGGAAGGCGCGCGGGTCCGGGTCACCTCGCCGAAGGGATCGCTGGAGCTTGGCGTGCAGGCTGACCTGACGGTCCTGCCCGGCTCGTGCTTCTTCCCGGAGCACTTCAACGAGCCTCAGGTGAAGGACTTGATGCCGGTCGAGGTGGATGCCGACACCGGCGTGCCCTATTTCAAACTGGCCGAGGTGACGATCGAAAAGCTGTAACACCCCCACCCATCCCTCCCCCTGTGTGAAGGGGGAGGGACAGGGAGGGACCTGAGCGGGAGAGCCTCATGAGCGTGAGCGTGTTGGCAAAACAACTGTTGGACGCGGTGATGTTCCGCGAGATCTGGAACGCGATGAAGGTCACCTTCACACACATGTTCCATCGCCCCATCACTTTTCAATATCCGCGAGAAGAGCGGACGATTCCTGACACCCACCGAGGGGCCCTCGCGTTGCTGCGTTACGATGACGGGGCTGAGCGGTGCGTGGGTTGCGATCTGTGCGAGGTCGCCTGCCCCTCCCACTGCATCAAAGTCGTCAGCACCGAAGATGAGTCCCTTCCCCTGCGACGGTACGCGAGCGAGTTCTATATCGACATAACCAAGTGCGTGTTCTGCGGCTATTGTGTGGAGGCATGCCCTGTGAATGCGCTGGCGATGACGAAGATGTACGAATACTCAACCCATGACAAACGTACGCTCCTGTTCGATAAGAAACGGCTCTACGAGATCGGCGAACGATTCATCGAGGATGCCAAGAAATACCTGTACGCGCACAATCAGGAGAAAAACGATCAGATGTTCCACGACTACCGCTACTTCTTCCCCCAGTCGGTTCTCAAACCAACACAACCGGTGCCACCCAAACACCTGACCTGAGCCGTACCCCCTATGGTCCTTGCCTTCTTCGCTTACTGCTCTCTGGTCAGCATTGTGGCCGGGTTCCTCACGGTTGCCCTGAAAAACCCGGTGCACTGCGGAATTGCGCTCCTGACTCTCCTGCTGCATGTGGCCGGCCTGTTCGTCCTCTTGAACGCGGAATTCCTGGCCATGGTCCAGATCATCGTCTATGCGGGTGCGATCCTGGTCCTGTACCTGTTCGTGTTGATGCTGCTCAATTTGAAGACCGACGAACGGTACTTGCATTCAAGGTTCGCGTTGATTCTGTTCGCAGCCGTGGCAATTTGCGGCGAGCTCCTCCTCTTGATCGTGGGATCTCCTTTCGGCGGGTTGAAGGGTGACGCGCCCACGGAGGTGGTCCTCAAGGACGGAGCCAGTTATGCGATCGGCATCAAGATGTTCAGCGACTACCTGCTACAGTTCGAGATCATCGGCGTCTTCCTGACGGGCGCAATCGTTGGGGCGATTGTGTTGGCCAAGACACCAACGTCCGCCGACATTGATAACCGTGAGGGGTAAGGCGTTAGGCATGTGGCGCGAAGGCGGACAGGGTGTCGTGACCCCTTACGCCTCACCCCTTACGCCTTACGAGTCGTTATGGTCCCGTTAAGCGCATACGTGGCACTCAGCGCGACCCTGTTCGCGACCGGGCTGATCGGCGTGCTGATCCGCCGGAACTTCATCATCGTCTTGATGGCGGTAGAGATCATGCTGAATGCGGCCAATATCAATCTGGTGGCCTTTTCCCACTACTTGGAATCCATGACCGGTCAGATCGTGGCACTCTTCGTCATCGCCATCGCGGGCGGGGAGGCGGCCGTCGGGTTGGCCATTATCATCGTAGTGTTCCGCGGGAAAATCTCAACGAACGTCGACGAGATCAACCTCTTGAAGTGGTAACGTGTTCGATCTGCTTGTCATTCTGATCCCCGCCCTCCCGCTGACAGCCGTCCTCTTGAATGGGCTGTTGGGGACTCGCTACTCGCATGAGTTCGCACATCGGCTGGGCTGGGGCTCGGTCGCGGGGTCCTTCCTCTGCTCGATCGTCGTGTTCGCCGATACGCTCAAGACCGGCGCCGTGCAGGAAGTGACGGTCTATACTTGGATCTTCGGCGGCGACCTGACGATCAATTTGGCCTTCCTCATCGACCCTCTCACCTGCATCATGCTGCTGGTGGTCACCGGCGTCGGGTTCCTGATCCATCTGTACTCGGTCGGGTACATGCATGGCGAGCGTGGCTTCACGCGCTTTTTCACATACATGAACCTGTTCATGGTGTCCATGCTGCTCCTGGTGATGGGAAACAATTATCTCGTCCTCTTCATCGGATGGGAAGGCGTGGGGCTCTGCTCCTACCTCCTGATCGGATACTATTACGACCGCGTCTCGGCCGCCAAAGCCGCCACGAAAGCGTTCGTGGTCAACCGAATCGGTGACGCCGGATTTCTCCTGGCGATCTTTCTGGTCTTCGTGAACTTCAACACACTGGACTATACCCAGGTGTTTGCGCAAGCCGGCAAGCTTTCACCGGAGATGGCGACGGCAATCGCCATCTGCCTGCTGATCGGCGCGATCGGGAAATCAGCCCAGATCCCCCTGTACACCTGGCTGCCGGATGCGATGGAAGGCCCCACCCCGGTCAGCGCGCTGATTCACGCTGCCACCATGGTCACGGCCGGCGTCTATATGATCGTCCGAAACCATGTGATCTACGACATGTCGCCGGTGGCGATGACCACGGTGGCCTGGGTCGGCGGCCTGACCGCGCTGTTTGCCGCGACGATCGGGCTCGTCCAGAACGACATCAAACGCGTACTGGCCTATTCTACCGTGAGCCAGCTCGGCTACATGTTCCTCGCCTGCGGGATCGGCGCATACACGGCCGCGATCTTCCATCTGATGACCCACGCGTTCTTCAAGGCTCTGCTCTTCCTCTCGGCCGGCTCCGTGATCCACGCCCTGTCGGGCGAACAGGACATCCGGAACATGGGCGGGCTGAAGGCCAAGCTCCCCTGGACCCACAGCCTGTTCCTGGTGGGCACCTTGGCTATTGCCGGCATCTTCCCGCTGGCCGGGTTCTGGAGCAAGGACGAAATCATGGCGCATGCCTTCACGCATCGTTACTACGCGCTCTATGCGATGGCCGTACTCGGCGCGTTCCTGACGTCCTTCTACATGTTTCGACTCACGTACCTGACGTTCTACGGGCAGTCGCGAGTCGACCACCACGTCGCCGAGCACATCCATGAATCCCCCCCGGTCATGACCGGACCGCTGGTGGTCTTGGCAGTCCTTTCCGTGATTGGTGGCTTCCCCGGGGTGCCGCCTGAGGAAGGGTGGTTCCATGATTTCCTCCGTCCGGCCGCTGCCGGGGCCGGCGAAGTGCACTCGGCCGGACTGGGACTCGTCGTGGCACTGATGGGGGCGGCGACCGTGATCGCCCTGATGGGCTGGGGGCTGGCACACTACCTCTACGGCATCCGTCCCGAGGCGGCGCAGGAGTGGGTTGCCGTTGCGCCCCACGCCTACCAGACGCTCCTCAATAAATACTACGTCGACGAGCTCTATGACTTGCTGGTGGTCGAGCCGACCAAACGGCTTGGCATGGTCTGTGACTGGTTCGATCGGACCGTGATCGATGGCATCGTGCTGGGCGTCTGGCGCGTAACCCAATCAGGCTCGGCGCTCAGCACAGGATTCGAGAAATATGCGATCTATGGACTCATTAATGTCGCGGGATACGCCAACCATCTGGCCGCGCGATCCTGGCGGAAACTGCAGAGTGGAATGGTGCACCATTACGCCGCCATGATTGTGGCAGGGCTGTTCATTCTGGTCCATCTGATCCTGGCCTGGTGGACCGGTTCTACCGTGTTCGGCCTGGCCTTGCGATAGCCGGAGAATGGAGTGAGCGCGTCATGCTAGAGGAATTTGCCTTCGGGTTTCCGATCCTGTCGCTGTTGCTCTTCCTCCCCTTGCTCGGAGCCCTCTCCTTGTGGCTGCTGGATGACGAGGATCTGATCAAGAACGCGGCGCTGGCCGTCTCGGCGTTGGAACTCGTCCTCGCGATCATCGTCTTGCTGCGCTTTGTACCGGACTCCGCCGCGATGCAATTCTCCGAGCGACTGCGGTGGATCCCGCCGCTCGGGATCAGCTACCACCTCGCGGTGGACGGCATCAGCGTCCTGTTCGTCGGCCTCACCGCGTTGCTCACTACCCTGATCGTGGTGCATTCCTGTGATACGGTTCGACAGCAGATCAAACTGTATTTCATGACCTTGCTGGCACTTGAGACCACCATCATCGGCATCTTCGTCTCGATCGATCTGATCCTCTTCTTCGTCTTCTGGGAGCTGATGCTGATCCCCAGCTATTTCCTGATCAAGCTGTGGGGCGGCGGAGTCGAACGGCAGTACGCCGCTCTCAAGTACGTCCTGTTCACCCTGTTGGGCAGTGTGTTCATGCTGGTCGGCATCGCGCTCCTGAACCTGAACTACCATGACTGGGCGGTCACACACCACATTGAGCCCTCCTACTCCTTCGACTTCCTCGAGCTTCTGACGGTCCCAATTCCCAGGGACCAACAGATCCTGATCTTCGCGGGGCTGGCGTTCAAGGCTCCAATCGTTCCGTTCCACACGTGGCTCCCTGACGTCCTGCTGGAGGGCCCGATTGGGATGGCGGTTGTCCTGGCTGGGATCAAGCTCGGCACCTACGGCTTCATCCGGTTCAGCCTGCCTCTCTTGCCGGACGCCTCAAAGAGCGAGGGAGTGGTGACGATCATGGCGACGTTGGCCTTGATCGCAATCGTCTATGGAGCGATCGTGGCTCTGATCCAACCGGATTTTCGCCGACTGCTGGCGTTCAGCAGCATCAGCCATCTGGGCTTCGTCGTGCTGGGCCTGTTCGCATTGAACTTCCAGGGCCTGCAGGGAAGCTTGCTGACCATGATCAACCTCGGCTTCAGCACCGCCGGACTGTTCTTTATGGCCGGGTTTCTCTACGTAAGGCGGCACAACACCCATCTGTCAGCCTTCGGCGGGCTCGCCCGACAAGTCCCGCTGCTGGCGACGTTCTTGCTGATCATCGGACTCGCCTCGATCGGGCTTCCGGGTACCAATGGGTTCGTCGGAGAGTTTCTGATCCTGCTCGGCGCCTTCAAGGCGCATTGGGTCTATGGCGCGGTGGCGGTGACAGGCGTCATCTTGGGAGCAGCCTATTTCCTGTGGTACTACGAGCGGGCCATGTTCGGGCCCTTGGCGCAGGGGCTGGGTCAGGCGATGGCGGACCTGCATGCCCGCGAACTGTTCATCGCCGTTTCGTTGTCCATTATGATTTTCTGGATCGGACTCTACCCGGCTCCGTTCCTGCGGATCATGAATGGCTCGGTGCAGGCGCTCGTTCAACGGTTGGACCACGGGTCAGCGGGCGCAGTCCAGGCCACAAGGCTCATCTCGCGCGAGTAACATTCTATGATCGACTCGACCTTGCTGATTATTTTGTTCGCGCCCTTCGCGGGTGCCACCACGTTACTGTTCGTGTCGAATAAACAGGCGCTATTGGTCCGCGTGATTGCCGCAGCCGCGGCCGGCATGTCGCTGCTCACCTCCTTCTACATGTTCTTCGCATACGATCCTGTGGAAGGTGGATTTCAGTTCGTGAAGCGGTTTGAGTGGTCGAAGGAGTTGGGCATCGCCTTCTACCTCGGCGTGGACGGCATCGGGGCACCGCTGGTACTGGCGTCTTCCATTCTATTGTTTGCCGGGATCTTCATCTCCTGGCACATCAAGGACCGCACCAAGGAGTTCTACATTTTCTTGCTGATCCTGGCTGCCGCCACCATGGGCGTGTTCATGTCCCTGGACCTGTTCTTCCTCTATTTCTTTTATGAGATGTCGGTCATCCCGATGTACCTCCTGCTGGGGGTCTGGGGCAGTCATACCAAGGGCTACCTGGACATGTCCGATCCCGAAGGCCTGAAAAAGCGCGATTCGGTCGGGTTCATCTTCAACTTTGCCGCCAACAGCAAGGAATACGCCGCGATGAAGTTGACGCTGTTTCTGTCCGTCGGAGCGGTCGTCGCGCTCATGGGCATCCTGTTGATCTATAAGTTCTCGGGCCTCAACACGTTCGACATCCTGGTCCTGCGCGAGCAGGCCAAGTTCTCCGGCTCGCTGGCCACAATCATTTGGCTCCTGATCTTCTTTGGGTTCGCCTCGATCGCGCCGATCTGGCCTCTGCACTCCTGGTCGCCGGTCGGCCATGCCGCGGCGCCGGCCGCCACCAGCATGTTGCACGCGGGCGTCTTGATGAAGCTGGGACATTTTTCGATCATCCGCATTGCCTTCGAGATTCTGCCCGAGACCACCCACGAGCTGATGCCGATTGCGGCCGTGCTCTGCATCTTCAATATATTTTACGGCGGATTTGTGGCCTATTACGCACGGGACACCAAGTATGTGATCGGGTACTCCAGCTCCAGCCATATGGGGTACGTCTTCCTCGGCATGGCGGCGCTGGACTACATCAGCCTGACCGGCGCGGTGCTCTACATGTTCGCGCATGCCTTGGCCACCGGCATGCTCTTCGCGATGGCCGGGTGGATCTATGACCAGACACACATGCGCGACATTCCGTCGCTCGGAGGACTGGTCAACCGGATGCCGTTCGTCGCAGCCTGCTTCATGGTGGCCTGTATGGCCTCGATCGGCATGCCCGGCACGGTGAACTTCATCGCCGAAGTCATGATCATCGTCGGAAGCTGGCACAAATATCCGTTCCAGGTTCTAGTGGCCGTGGCGGGGATCGCCCTCACGATGGCGTACCTGTTCAGAATGATGCGAGGGGTGTTCTACGGACCGATGGAGCACAAGTACAGCCATGCGCACGATGCGGTGGCGCCGGTGGATCGGCTCCCGCTGTTGCTCATGATCGCCTGCAGCATCGCGTTTGGCATCTTCCCTGGACACTTCTACGACGTCATCCGGTCCGGGGTAGACCCTCTCGTGACCCGCATCACGGCGGTTGTGCCGCTGGCGGAGCAAACCCGTGAGGAGTTAGGGATAAGGAGTGAGGCGAAGGTCTCCGGAGATCTGAGCCGGTCGCTGCTGCCCTCCGATAACCCCTCACCCCTCACGCCGACTCGACTGAGCTCGTCGCAGGCTCACGCCTCTCGAGGATCGGAATGACCTT
>Ga0209376_1001794_pt1 | contig 21104 bp, 11 predicted proteins | sample GraSoiAngelo_134_FD_185891 | JGI IMG/M metagenome (GOLD analysis project Ga0209376, IMG submission 185891) | Grasslands soil microbial communities from the Angelo Coastal Reserve, California, USA - 14_0929_05_30cm (SPAdes) (version 2) | ecosystem: Environmental > Terrestrial > Soil > Grasslands ... | reverse complement strand
CTGGAGCCGTTCCAACCAGCCTCCCAAGGCAATCGAGTGGATTCCCTTACTAATGCGGAGAGTGTCCTGATATGTGAATATGTTGTCTATGTTGAGCTGGTCGTGTCCTGTGTTTGGTCCGGAACCAGCAGGAGTAATGGTCGTACTGCCCTGGGCGCCGCCGATATTGATTTGCCCTACCGGTTTTCCGACAACGAACGGTTGTACTCCTGGAGGCGTCGAGATGGATACCGAATAAAAGTAGCGAAACCACACACGCGAAAATCCGGCCGTGAAGTTATTCACCATGGTGGGAGAAAAGATATGCGTATCCGATAGGCTAAGGATCTGGGCTCGTTCCGAATTATTAACCAGGCTAAACGGATTTTGTCCTGTCCCTACATTGTCTCCGTAGTCGATGGTATAGGCGCCGCTAACGGTATCTTTATCCGAGAAGATGCGATCGACTTTTACGATTCCGAAGTCTTCGTTTACCGGATTCGGAGTCGCGTGATAGGAATAGGCTGCACCCCCTCCAATATTCGGTCCGTTGGGTTCCGGCCACAACGCGAAGTACGGCAGAACCGCTGGGTTAAGGTTCGGGACCGGCTGATAGATCCCGCTCGCGTTCGGCAGCAAGCCCTTTCGCGCCTGCTCGTCCGGCACAATGGCGACTTTGGGCAGGTTCCACATCTGACGGAACCCCTCGTAGTTTCCGAAAATGAACATCTTGTCCTTTTGTATGGGTCCGCCCGCGGAACCACCGAACTGATTTCGTCTGAATGGAGGGATGCGCGGGTCATCCGGCCGGGCCTTGCGGTCAAAGAAGTTCCGCGCATCCAGGGCGCTGTTGCGCAGAAATTCGTATGCAGAGCCGTGGAAGTTATTGGTACCCGATTGCGTCACGATGGTGACGTTTCCACCGGCCCGGTGGCCGAACTCAGCGGCGTCCATGTTGGGCACGATATTGAATTCACGCACTGCCTCGATACCCAGCAACTGTCCGCTCACGCCCCCTGGAGTCGAACTGATGGCGTTGGTTCCGCCGGGATATTCCACTCCATTCCACAAGAAGATGTTTTCGCCGGGACGACGGCCGGCAACCGAGAAGTAGTTGCCCGGTCCGGTGCTGCTGGAGGTGTTTTGCTTGATCGCGCTGGAATTTACCATCACCGGATTGAGGGAAATCAGATTATCGAAGCTGCGGCCGTTAAGCGGAAGGTCCTTAACCTCGCGCTCGGCAACCAGCCCCGACACTTGCGCCGTCGAAGTATCCACCAGCGGTATTTCGCTCGCGACCGTCACCTGCTCCGCGAGCCCGCCGACCTCGAGTGTGGTATTCAGGACGAATTCCTGCCCCACCACCAGCTCGATATTCTCCACGACCCTGGTCTGAAAACCCGAGAGGGAAACCTGGACCCGGTATTTGCCGGGAGGCAAGTTCGGAATGGAAAATAATCCGGACTCATTGCTTGTGCCTGTGCGCCGGAGGTTTGTCTCCGTGTTGATCGCTGTAATCATTGCTCCGGGGATGATCGCGCCCGAGGTGTCGCGCACGGTTCCCTGAATCGCCGCGCCTACGCCCTGCGCGTGAAGAGCCGGAATGAAAGAACACACGGCGAGTAACGCTGGAAACACGTAAATCAGGAATCGCCGGATTATCTGCTCATCGCAAGAGAAGGACTTCGCCACCATTGTCGACCTCCAGCCGAAAGTTATTCATTTCAACTTTTCTTTGCGCAGAACCATACGCCAGCGGACCTGTGGTGTCAACACGCGGTCACTGTAGCGGCGGTCTATCGTCGGAACGGATTCATTTTATTGATGGCGCGTCCACGCCCCCTCTGCGAGGAGGGGAATATTCTGCCGAACGTCATTGAACTTCATCAGGCCGGTAGCTGCACGTGCAACAAAGGCGCTCTCGATGGCACGTAATCGACGCCAGATCACGCCTGATACATCGTTGAGCCGCCGACCACGGTGCGCACGATCCGGATGTCCTTGATTTTCGATGGATCGACTGTGTGCGGATCGTCGGCAAGGATGACGAAGTCGGCAAGCTTGCCTGCGCTAATCGAACCTTTGATGGCTTCCTCGCGTGACGCATACGCGCCATTAAGCGTGTTGATGCGGATCGCCTCGTCCACGCTGACGCGTTGATTGGCGCCCCACGTCTCGCCGTTCCAGCCGGTGCGTGTCACCATACCCTGAATCCCCATCAGCGGCGCAAAGGGACCGGGACTGAAATCCGAGCCTGCGCATGCCGGCACGCCGGCGTCGAGGAAGCTGCGGAACGGCATCGCACGCTTCATCAACTCTTCGCCGTAGAAGCGGAACTTGTCGGTGTTGTAGTACGCATAGGACGTGAAGCAGGCCGGAATTGTTCCCGTCGCCTTGATGCGCCGCAGCAGATCGTCATTGATCAGAGTACAGTGAGTGATCTTCGGGCGCGCGTCTGGCCGCGGGAACAGTTTCTGCGCGCGCTCGAAGGCAGTCAGCACCATGTCGATAGCGACGTCGCCGTTCGCATGGCAGTTGATCTGAATACCGGCGCGATGCCCGCGCTCGACCCACGCGTTCAACTCGTCCTGGGTCTCGGTTATGTTGCCTTTATACGGGGGCGTCACGCCGGGATAGGGAATGCTGAGCGCCATAGTGCGCTCGGAAAACGAGCCATCGACAGTGTGCTCCGAGGTTGCGCCCAGCCGGATCCACTCGTCGCCGAATCCCGTCGCGATGCCGCTTGTGATCATCGCTTCGAGAACGCGGCCGTTCACCTCGTAGCTGACCCGGTGCAGCAAATCGCCGCGCGCACGCACCTGCTGCAGCGCAAACAAGTCGCCGCCCTGGTGGTGGACGCTCGTCAGGCCGTAGCGGACGAACTGTTTCGAGATGTGCGCGAGCCCGTCGCGACTACGTTGGGCGGTCTCGTCGGCCGTAAGGGTCTGACGGCTGCCGGTATTGGCGAACACACTCCGCGCGCGGTCCGTCACTCGGCCGTTCAGGTCGCCGTGCTCGTCCCGGTCGAACGTGCCGCCGGCAGGATCTTTCGCGTTCTTCGTCACGCCTGCGAGCTCGAGCGCTTTGCTGTTATAAAACGACGTGTGACCGCCGCGGTGGTGCACCGCGACGGGATGTTCCTTCGAGACTTCATCCAGATCGTGCACGTTCAGCATCCGCCCGTCTTTCACCTTCGTATCGTCAAAGAAGTAGCCCTCGACCCATCTCCCCGCCGGGGTCTCCTGCGCTCTCGCGCGGAGCTTGTCCACGATGCTGCGGATTGTCACGAACTCCACCTCGAATGGATTACCGACCAGCACTTCGTAGAGCAACGTGGTACCGGGCGCGTGGTTGTGACAGTCGGTGAAGCCAGGCACGATTGTCATCTGCCTGGCGTCGATCGTCTGGGTTTCTTTCGCGATGAGGCCCTTGATGTCGGTCGTCCTGCCAACGGCAACGAAGCGCCCTGCTTTCACCGCAAAGGCTTCCGCTCGCAGCGCGCGGTTATCCATGGTGTAGACCTTCGCGTTGAAGACGACGAGATCGGCGGCGTGTGTGTCGATGGTCTGCGCGACGGCCTGCGGCGCGTTGAGCCACGGCGCGGCAACGGCACCGGCGATATAGGCTCCAGTCAAACCCAAGAATTCTCTACGGCTGTTTTTGGTGTTTTTCATAAGTACGGCTAAGTTTACGACAACTGCCGTTCGCGGTAGGATACTGATCACGGCACAACGTTTGACCCGCTCAAATTAGGAGGAGTCGATGAAACGACTAATTATCTTGGTTGCGTTGCTGGCTGCGGGCGCTCTTTCGATCGTAGCGGCCGGATATCAACAGCCATCGCAGGGGCTGCCGGCGGCGGCGCTGGCCGCGACACAGATCGAAAAGGTTAAAGATAATCTGTACATGATCACCGGTGCGGATCCGACGGATCGCAATTCATTCAGCGGCGGTAACACCGGTGTGTTCATCACAGACAACGGCGTCGTGGTTGTCGACACCAAGCTGGCCGGATGGGGCCAGGTCATCCTCGACAAGATCAAGACCGTCACCAATAAGCCGGTAACTACCATCATCAATACTCACACGCACGGCGACCACACGGGCAGTAACGAAGCGTTCGGGGGCACCGTCGAGTTTGTGGCCCAAGAGAACACCAAGGCCAACATGGAAAAGATGGACGCCTTTAAGGGCGACAAGGCGAGATTCCTGCCAAAGAAGACTTTCAAGGACAAGATGTCGATCGGCAGCGGCAAAAATCGCATCGATTTATACTACTTCGGCCGTGGCCATACGAACGGCGATGCCTGGATCGTTTACACCGCGCTGCGAGTGATGCAAACCGGCGACATGTTCGCGTGGAAGGATGCTCCAGTCATCGATCGAAACAATGGTGGCAGCGGCCTTGAATATGCACAGACCGTCGGCAAGGTATTGGCCACGGTGAAGGATGTCGACACATTGATCGTCGGTCATAGCCCGTTGAGGAAACCCTCAGAGCTCCAGGAATACCAACGGTTCATGACCGATTTCGTCGCTGCCGTGCGCGTTGCCAATAAAGCGGGCAAAAGCGTCGACGACGCGACCGCCTCGATTAACCTGAATGCGAAATACCCGGGTTACAAGAACGACCGGTACAAGGCCGCGGTCCAGGCGATCTACGACGAACTGAAAGTGGCGTCCCCGAACTAAGTCTGGTGATTCCCCTCCTCGCAGAAGAGGGGAATGCGCTGCACCCACACGTCACCGTAAGTACGAAAAGCAATTAAGATACATCGTACTAAGATACATATATGTTCACCGTTGGTCTGATTCGCCAGACGGCCGCAGCAGCGATTGCTGCGGTTCCGATTTTCATGTTCGCGCAATCGGCTTCAGACGTTCCGGTGGCCGCGCGGGCGAAACGGCTCCATGACCGCGCGATTGTCGTCGATACGCACGATGACACGCCGCAGCGCCTGCTGTTTGACAAGACGTTTGACATTGGGACGCGGAACAAGGACGGTCACGTCGACATTCCCAGAATGCGAGAGGGCGGGCTGGACGCGCTGTTCTTTTCCATCTGGGTGCCGAGCCAGGTAACGGGACCGCCGGCAGTGAAGCGCGCACTGGATCTCATCGATAGCGTGCGCCAAGCTGTCCGGACACACCCCAACGATCTGATGCTTGCCAACACCGCCGCGGACGTCCGCCGCGCGGCGGCAGAGCACAAAATTGCAGCGCTGATGGGGATGGAGGGCGGCCACATCATCGACGACGACCTGGCTGTGCTGCGCGTCTATGCCGCGCTCGGCGTACGCTACCTGACGCTCACGCACTTCCTGAACAACAATTGGGCGGATTCATCCACGGACAAACCGGCTCACAACGGACTGACGGCTTTTGGCAAGGATGTCGTGCGCGAACTGAATCGCCTCGGAATGATCGTCGATATTTCGCACGTTTCGGACAAAACGTTTTACGACGCTCTGGAAGTTACAAAAGCGCCGGTAATGGCTTCCCATTCCTCGTCCAGAGCTATCTCAAATCATCCGCGCAATATGACCGACGACATGATGCGCGCGCTTGCGAAGAACGGCGGCGTGATGATGATCAACTACGCAGCAGCCTTTCTGAGCGAGGAGTTCCGAGTGGCGAGCGAAAAGAAAAGCGGCAATATCGTCGCGGCGATGGCGGCGATGTCGAAGAAGTGTGGTGGCAATGAAGCCTGTACGATTATGGAGAACGAACGCATCGAGCATGAAGCGATGTTGAAGGGCGAACTGCCGAAAGTGATGTGGGACAAAATTGTCGAGCATGTCGATCACGCCGTGAAAGTCGCCGGCGTCGATCATGTCGGCCTCGGCTCGGATTTCGACGGGGCAACCATGCCGTTAGGTATGGAAGACGTCTCAAAACTGCCTGAAATCACCGACGCATTACTGAAGAAAGGTTACTCGGAACCCGATATCGAGAAGATCCTCGGGGGCAACATCCTCCGAGTCATGGAACAGGTAGAGAACCTCAAAAGCGCTCGCTGATCAATTGCGGGCGGCGCTCCTGGTGGCGTTTTCAGTTTTGCCGCCTTCTCTCCGGACCATCTGTGTCACGCTACCTTGGGCATTCTTGACGAATTCAACAGACGCCATGCTCACGCTCGACAGGAAGATCGTCTCGGAACGAGCCACGAACAGACGGTCCGCCGGATGGGCGCTGTCCTGTATGATCAATTGATCGGCGGAGACCGTGACCACGGCCTGCCGCCCCGGCCCGAACTCGTACGTTCCCGCATACTTCGCGAGGACTTCTGGAGCAACCTTCACACCGCTGACCAGATGTACGCCCGAGCGTTCGTTATCGCAGATGTCTTCCAGGATCACCATATCCGGAACCAGCGTCTTATCCGCCCGCAAAGTAACAGGCTTCGTAAAGACCTTGGGGTCATCGAGCGTCATTTCATATTCCATGTGTCCGAAATCACGCCGCCGGAAGCGTTCGGTGATTCGCAGGGATTCTGTTTGAGGATGCCCTCCCACGTCGAGCCACCCGAGATCGTTGAAGCCTGCGGAATTGACGACGAGGGTGTCGCCTTCCCAACGCCCAACGGAATAACCCAGCCAGGTGGGATTGAGGTCGCCGATGTCCTTTGGAAGCTCGCGCCCGTCGGTGTAGATCGTTCGATGGGGACTGTTCGGAGACTCGTGAAGTGCCACGATCAGCCCGGGAGTCTGGACGATTTGCGACAAACCTCGAAAATTGAGGAACGGAACGCTCACCGGCAGGCAGCGCGCGAGCGGGCTGTCCTTCCTGAAATCCTGGACCCGCTGCTGGCGCAGGGTCTCGGCCCAAGGCTGAATGTCCTCGGACTTCAGGTTGACCGCAATGTTGAAGTCGTATCCGTAATCGCCGGTACGCCCGGCCCGCCAAACGCCGGATAAGTCCGGTTTGCCGTCCGCGGTCCGTGGAGCGGGCGCTGACAGGTTCGCTTTGCCGTCCGGCAGTCGAGGGACTCCTGGTGTCCGATAATTGACCCACTGTGCAGCGGCCGGCGCGGATAAAGCACACACGAGTGCTGCCGCAGCAATAGGCATCATAATGCGCGCGTTCATTTTGGCCTCCCTATCGACGAATATAGATGTTTTTATACATGGGGAATGATGCCAAGGATAGGAAAAACGGAAGGGGCGGGAGCCTTGCATCGAGGCAGGGCGGAGCGTGTTGAAGGAAGGGATCGTCGTCGGAGACCAGCCTCTGGAGCCGCTCTCCCTGATTGTCGAACGCGCGCTGCCGTAGAAAGCTCCTGTAGATGCACGGGTCTTTCAGAAACAAAGACGCTTTTCTTGCTTCAATGACGGCTCGGAAGGCATAACTGATACCGGATAGCCTTACAAGGGAGCGCCGATGAATTAATGCTGGCGCTGGAGTCCAAGACGAGACCGATGGTAGCTGGGCTGTCTTCTGCTACGAACAAGCTGATATTCTGGGCCTTCCCATCTTCTTTAATTCGGAACGCCTCTTGCGGCAGGCCTGACACCGATCGCCCGTCTCTGTCGAGGACTCGTACGTTGAGAACAACCAGATCCACATTGACGGATAACGAATACGACTGCCGCCGTCCCCGTGCCGCTCTTCGACTCGCATATGGCCGCAGGAGTCACAACTGGTCAGGACGTGTTTCAGTACCGCTAGATCGGCACGTCAACAAATTCCGGTTTCCGGCTACTGAATGGAATTGGCGAGTTCTATTACCTGGGCTTCAGTCAATCCGCCTGTAAGGAAATAAATATGATCGGCCGTGCTCCACACCAGTGCCAAATCCCCGATCTTGCTGCCGTTCTGCAGAAGCAATCCGGAACCGGAATTCAGACGCACCTCGTGAATGTCCATTTCATAGCGGATGGGGATCGGAAAAAGCACCGCCGGATTGGCCGCGAACTTCTGGCGCAGCGTCCGGGCATCGGGTGCGTCGATCCCCACGACGCGGAACAGAACCTCGACGAACTGGTCTAACGGAAAACCAGAAGGTGAGTTGAGCGTAAGCGGCGGCGCCTGGACGATAACGAAGTCGCCATAGTCGGCGAGAACGCCTGGCCCCCGTTCGATGGCAATCGTGACAGCTTCCCAGTCTTGCGGCACGGTCACATTTGTCACCGTCCCATCACGCAAAGCCTGCTTAAGAACCTCAAGCTCGAGTCTGGCGTCGGCGCGAACGGGATCAGTCACAGCGAGTTGAATCGGTGTGGCCGACTTGGGAAGCCGCGGAGTGAATCCCACCCGCGTTGCGGCTTCGTTCAGGCTCGCGACGGGTTCGGCATCCGGAACCGGGTCTGCAAAGATGGCGCGCAATGATGGCGGCAGCCTGTTCATTCCCGCGGGATCCACCCGCACAATTTCAAAGCGCTTCAGCTTAATCGCCTGCTGTGATTGCACCGCAAGGAGAAGACCAAGGAGAAGAAACATGTAACGAGTATAGAGCAATTATTGACGAACAATTGAGCGGCTACGGAGGGCGCCAACCCCGCTCATCGGAGGCAGGCTAACAAATCGCTGTTGAAAAGCCCGTCTTACTTTCTCGATTTGTCAGTTCTTGGATTTACCCGACTTTGACGGAACCCTGCCACTCCCCGACCAGCTGACCATAGTGTTCGGCTAAAATTTCATCAGAACAATGAACATCCAGTCCGCCTGACCTGACACAGTCCGCCGCTACCTTGTGTCGAGTACTTGCATCGTCCAGCTGGACCGAAATCAGAACCCTTCCTCGTTTGACTTCTTCTTCGTAGTGGTGGGTCAGATTTGGCGGTAATGCCCTGCAAAAACCCCCACTCGCGCCGGCGACTGCTCCGAGGACGATGCCGACTAGAGCTGTACTTAGTGGAATCAAAAGCGCCTCTACGGTCCAAGGTGGAACTTCCGAAGGGTCGAGGACGATCATAGCCGTGCCGACAAACCAGCCTATAACCGCCCCGAGGCCGAGGCCGATCCACGCATGACGCCGAAGTTCTCGGTTCGGCAAGACGATCTGATCCATTTCTGAAAGTCCGGCGGCGACGGAAATGTTCTCACGGGTAATGCCAGTCTGAAGGACTCTGGAAACCAAGCCTTCTGCTTCGGCTTCTGTTGTGGCGATGCAAAACACTTGCAACATATCAACTCCTTACCGAGCGCGGGTCTATATCGTCGCTGAACTGCCCTGCCGGGTTTGCCGGCGCCGACGCGCCGGTATCGTCGCAAAACTGATTTAGCGTTTAGCCGAATAACATCGCAAAAAAAATTTGCGATCTTTGTCACTTTGTCAAAAAGCTAGCCGCTGATCGCTAGCTGACGGCTGACCGTGCTTTTTCGCAGACTGCGCGTGGATCAAAGCTGCCCGAAGAACCACTCTTTCGCAGTCTGCGGAAAAGCCTATTTATTAATTCACTTTTTCCAGCTCTGTCTATTCCGTAAAATCACTACTTCCAACGAATTAGTCGCACGGATTAATACATTCGGTCAGTGGAGATCGGACGGTACGATCGACGCAGACAGGCATGAGTAAGACTCGCCCCCAATCGTCATCGCCGTCTCGTTCGGTTCTGTAAGATCAGCAAAAAGTCAGATCGGCGCCACAGAAGCGCCGGCCGGATTTGACGGTTTGACGAACGGGTTTGTTTCACCGTCACAGTTCAAGCATGATCGCGACGTGTTCGAAGAGCGCGAAACCATCGATGAGGGACTTGGGCCGGTCTATAACGCACAATCCTGCGTGGAGTGTCATCAGAGCGCCGTCACCGGTGGTTTGAGCCAGATCACCGAACTGCGGGCGGGACATTACGATGGCGTGAACTTTGTCGATGCTCCTGGCGGCTCGCTCATTAACGATCGGGCGATCGATGCTTCCATTCAGGAACACGTCTCTTACGGGCATGAAGTTCAGACGTTCCGGACCTCCCTGAACACACTTGGAGACGGTTTCGTGGAATGCATCGACGATGCGACGCTCCACTCCATTGCCGCTGCGCAAATCCCTCTGCTCGGCGGAACAATCGCCGATAAGCTCATCATGGTGCCGGTGCTCGAAGCCCCAACTCCCACATTAACTCGATCCATTCCTGCGCAAAGACAGGCCCGGCCGTCAACAGGCTTAACATTGCCGCGATGAGTGCAATCCGGCGCATATTTAATCCTCCCCAATTTTCATATTGAGATGGCGCCCATACTATACCGGCGTGCCCCAGCACGCCGAGTCTTTTTTCAGGCAGCGCGTTAGTTTGAAGTTCCGGCTGTAGCGGCGCTCCGCGGAGCGCAAGCGCGATAAAAAGATTGCCCAATCGATCGATATCAGAAGCACGTTATTGCGGATATCGTTCCGACCACCGGACGAGGGCCTCGTCGGTCGGACACCGCTTCCTCACGAGGGCGCAACCAATGCTATACGAAGTGGCGAATGCAGATGGCGAATGGCGAATTTCCTGCATTCTCTAACCCTTTCAAGGTAGTCCCTCCGTGTGAGTCCTTCCTTCCTAGTCCCACCGCGTAGTGAATCCTGGGTATGGACGACAACGAAGAAGACCGATAAACCTTGGATCAGTCATCCGAAGGAAGCGGAACACCGCATTCTCAGTATGAGAATTCGCGAACGGTCGCACGCCCGTGTGGGTCCACGAATCATTTCGCGAAACCAGAAGGATCGATGAGGAGGACTAGATGGAGTTTATTGTTAGACCAGTTCGATCAAGGAAAGCTGCAGGAATCCTGCTGGCAGTGATGGTATGTGTGATATTGACCGGAGGGTGGGCATATGCCCAGCAGGCTGCGGGCCTGAGCGCGGTCGGGGGGGTCGATCCGGCCAATGGCTACCCCAAGTGGTATATCGATGGGAACGGCCTCCAACTCGCACCGTGCCTCGACACGACGGTTGCTGACCCGTGCGGGCTGTTGGCAGGGGCCGCCATTCCGAATCCTGCGGCGCCGATTTCGTTTCCGACCAACTTTCCCGACGAAGTCTTCTATTTGCGTCTGACCGCCAAGATCACCGGAATTGGCGGCGGCTCAGGAGTGGCAACTCTGGGGAATGCGCTCGAGGGCGCCTTCGGCGGGCCAACGGGCACCGCGGCGGACGGCGCCGGCGCGCAGATCGTGTTCGCCCGCTTCCGGTTCCGAGTCACCGGAGGCCTTGTGTCGGGCGCCACTTACACGATGACTGGTCCGCTCGGCACTCAGTCGTTCGTCGCGGCCGCGGCGGGGACGATCAATTTCACCGACGACCGGGGATGTGGGGCCCTGCCGCCCGCTTGCGACTTTTCCCTTTCGCTTCTTCAACCCAACGTCGGGCCGTTCGTGAGGTGGGACGCCGCGGCGCCCGCCCCGCCGGCGGGTTTCATCGGCGATCCCGCGATCGATCACACCGTCACCGGCAGCCCCTTCGGCAACAATTTCTTCCGCATCACGGGCCCCAATGTCGGCGGTCCGGGCGTCAACATCGTCCAGACCAACGTGTTCTTGAATATCGGGAAGATATTCGTCCGGCCGGCGACGACCACAACACTGACCTCGTCACTCAATCCCTCGATCGCCGGGCAGGCGGTGACGCTGACGGCGACGGTGGCGCCTGTGGCGCCGGCGACAGGAGTCCCGGCTGGCGACGTCACGTTCAGGGACGGCGCGACCACGATCGGAACGGCGACACTGGATGCCACCGGCCACGCGTCGATCGTCGTCTCGACGCTCGCAACCGGCAATCATTCCCTCACCGCCGCATACGGCGGCAGTCTCGATTTCCTGGCCAGCACCTCCGCCGCGGTGACGCAGGTCGTGAATGCTGAGACCACGACCACCCTCACCACGACGCCCAACCCCTCGACTGCCGGGCAGGCGGTGACGCTGACGGCCACAGTGGCCCCGGTGGCGCCGGCCACTGGAGTGCCGACGGGCGCCGTCACGTTCATGGACGGTGCAACCGCGATCGGAACGGCGACATTGGGCGCCACAGGGAGCGCGTCAATCGCCGTCTCCACGCTCGCAAATGGCAATCATTCCCTCACCGCCGTCTACGGCGGCGCTGGGAATTTCCTGGCCAGCACCTCCGCCGCGGTGACGCAGGTCGTGAACGGGGCGACCACGACCACGCTGACCACGACGCCCAACCCCTCGACGGTCGGTCAGGCGGTGACGCTGACGGCGAGGGTGGTCCCGGTGGCGCCGGCCACTGGAGTGCCGACCGGCGTCGTCACGTTCCGCGACGGCGCGACCACGATCGGAACGGCGACGCTGGGCGCCACCGGCAGCGCATCGATCATTGTCTCCACGCTCGCTCTCGGCAATCATTCCCTCACCGCCGTCTACGGCGGCAGCGCGAATTTCCAGACGAGCACCTCCGCCGTGGTGACGCAGGTCGTGAACGCCGTGAACGCCGCAACAACCACCACGCTGACCGCGACGCCCAACCCTTCAAGGTTCGGGCAGGGCGTGACGCTGACGGCGACGGTGGTCCCGGTCGCTCCGGCAACAGGAGTTCCGGCGGGCGTCGTCACGTTCAGGGATGGCCTTGCCACGATCGGAACGGCCACGCTGGGCGTGACCGGGAGCGCGTCGATCGTGGTTTCGACGCTGGCGGCCGGCAGTCACTCCCTCACCGCCGTCTACGGCGGCGGCGGGAATTTCCTGGCAAGCACTTCCGCCGCGGTGACACAGGTCGTGAACGCTGGGGTCACCACCACCACGCTGACCACGACGCCCAACCCGTCGACTGCCGGGCAGGCGGTGACGCTGACGGCGACGGTGGTCACGGTAGCGCCGGCCACTGGAGTTCCAACGGGCACGGTCACGTTCCGGGACGGTCTTACCACGATCGGAACGGCGACGCTGGGCGCGAACGGCAGCGCGTCGATCGTGGTTTCCACGCTGGCGGCCGGCAGTCATTCCCTCACTGCGGCCTACGGCGGGAGCGCGAATTTCCTGGCCAGCACCTCCGCCGCGGTAACACAGGTAGTCAACGGCGCAGTCAACGTCACGGATACGGTGAGCGTCAACCGCGCCGAGCAGGTCCTGGCCACAGGTGAGCTGCGCGTGAATGGCGGCAACACACGGATCACAGGCGGCGGTTTTGCCGCGAGCGTCTCGATCTTCAATGGCGGCGCGGTCGGCGCCACCTGCCCGGGAACGCTGATCGCGACAACCGCTGTCAGTGCTGGCAACGGGGGTTGGGCGTTCCGCGGCATCACCGCGCAGCGGCCCACCACGGTCTGTGTGAAGTCCGCGGGCGGCGGCGTAGGCACTAGGGCTGTGACGCCGAAGTAGGGGACACCTTCGGATGAAAACTGAGAACTGATTATTGACTGATGATTAATATCCTTGGAAAATCTCAAATTTTCCAGACTCATTAATCGTCAATCAATAATCAGTTCTCTCAATTTTCATCCGAAATGAAGCGTTAATCCTTGCGCGGTTTCCGTTTTGGACTTAGGCCGATGTCACCGGCGTTTATCCAATTCCCGTTCACACCAACGTTGGAATCGGCTTCCGAAGGTTGATCGGCTGATTTCCCACGCGTGCTTGAAAGTTGGAGAACTCCACCATAGAAGAAAAATGTTCTTCCAGCCTTCGTTATCCGGGTGAGAGGCATTTTCTTCCAGGTTCAAATCGATATAGACGTTTTCCATCAGCTGAATGATGGAGTTGCAGTAGAGGAATTTGGCCTGGCTGTCTCCGGACTGGATGGCGGCATAGAATTCCTTCGCCAGATCTGAAAGATTGTCGCTATTGCCTAAACGCTCGAGCAACCGGTCGAATGCTTCTCCGTGTTTCGCGAACATTTTGCCGACCGCCGGGCTTGGCGGGTACCAGATGTCGTACAAGTCATGGAAGAAGACTTCCATTGTGCACTTTTTTTTGTCCGGCAGCGTTTGCGGGTCATTTACCGTAAGGATTCGGATGGAGCGCTCGAAGACCTTGTGTCCGATATGGTATCCCAGCCGGCGGTAACTCTCAAATTGCGACTCGTTGAACCATTGATCTGCAGTGCTCTGATGTGGAAACTCGGCGTGCAGTTTTGCGTACTCGAGGGCGTCTGATGGTTCATCGCCCGTTAAAGACGTCTTGAGGTAGACGAGATAGCCACTGGACTCAGGTTCTGTTTGCGTTTGCGGATACGTAATCTTTCCCACCGCGCAATGGGCGCGGCTTTGGCGAGTACTTGCATCGGGTCGGATCTGGCTTAAGTCGATTTCGATTTCCGCACCGAAATCCGCGTCGCATTTGCGTATGGCATTGCCCAGATCTTCAAAGGCGAATTCGCTATCCTGGGAGCCATCGCAGGCGATGATGTACTTGCAGCGTCGGCGAACCAGTTCGTAGATTCCCAGGTTTTCGAAATGGCCGCCATCGGACAGATTCACAAATCCCCGCTCATCGTTAGTGCTGCCGGTTAATTCAGCAAGAAGATAGAAAATTCCAGTCTTTGGCGAGCTCTGATTCCATCTTCCATTGTGGCGTGGGTTTCCGATCCACCAGCCGAGGCGCACATTGAATGCGGTCAGCAGGAAAGCCGCCGCGGACGTACTAAAAGAACCCATATTGGGATTGACGGCGGCTCCGGAAATGGCCATTGCGGTACCCAGTTGCAAACCTCCGCCGTAGGCGCGAGTTGGGCGATAAGCGAAACTCGCGAGCCGACCATCGGGGAAAACGGGCGCCAGGGCGTCATCGCTTCGATAAAACCCGCAGTACTCGGGTGTGAAGACAAATGAGGTCGCCTTCCGTTCTTGCCACGCGAGCGTTTTTCCATGAACCAGATTCAGCGTCGCATTGAGAATTGCATACGGCCGACGCGGCAGGTCATGCAGAGGAATATCGTCTTTGGGGTCAAAGCCGGTAAAAGCGTCTCGCGTCTTCATGCGGTCGTTACGCGCGGCACCGAGGTAACAGCGAATCAATCGATTTTTATAGAGATGGTGCATTGAGAACTCGTTCAAATCGAACCGGCGAGACAAAAGAAACGCGGTGACGCCCAAACCGACAGATGCGGCCAGGAACGGCAGCGCTTGACAAGCGCCGTACGTCAGCACGTCGCTATAGTACCGTTGCATCGCCTTGAAACCGTCGCTACTCAGGATTCCCCACCAGGATTGGAAGGATTGTTCCGTAGCCGGATACTGGAAGATGCCGACGATGACGATGTGTATCAGAAACGAAAGCGCAAACAGAAGGCCGGCAACAAAGATATACGGGGCGTAGGTCGCTATGAGTGTCAGCCATGCACTCTGTTTTCCCGTGGTGCCATGGCCGGTCTTCGCACTCCAGGCGGACGCCAGCCCCGCGATCGTCGAGACAACCCACCCGATCGTCAGGGTCGGGAGCACAAGCAGGAACCGCTGGTGAAGCCACAGCACGACGAATGGGGCATATATCGCTGTAAAAAACAACGCAATCCAGCACAGTCCATAGATGTTCAGCCAGGCGCCTACCCGGCTCACCCATTCGCGCTGACCATCCGGCAAGGCCCGCCCGAGTACTCCAATATGGGCGGTAATGACGAAAGAAAGAGCGGCAATAACAACGATGGGTCCGAACGTTATCACCCTCCACAGATCACTCAAAACATCGGACAAATTCGTGAGAGCGTAGGCGAGAATCGCAGCGACGGCGCTGGAAAACAGAGTGAAGAAGAGGAGTTCCCATGCAGACAGAACAGCACGCGGTTGCTTACCGACATTTCCGCTGCCCTGCACGATCAACAGCGCGGCCATCACACTAATCCCGACGCCAACTGCGAAGGACGTGGGAGTCCAGGGTTGACTTCCACTCCAGATGACGGCAGCGGAGTACCAGGACAGCAAGAACAGCGGCATAACGACGCTTTTGAGAACGTCGTACTGGGTCATCGTGTTGCTGGTTCCGAAATTCCTGAGACCCATAGCCGAAGCTGTGACTGCCACTGCCAAAAGGGCGAAAGCGGGCACTCTTACCCACACTGCGGGTAAGTTAGACAGGATTAAAGGGGACCATCTGGGGACCAATAATAACGCGCCGAGCGCGAGCATGAGGACAGACTGGATCAGGATGGTATTACGTAGCCAGATTGCAGCGATAGACCAGGTATCGGCGCTCAGGAATCCCAGTTTCGGAGTTAAATAGTTGCTGTAAGCTCTCAGAAACTGGATTGGGGCCCAGGCTCGAGAGTTGGGGTCCGGACACTGCTCAGGGGACAGCTCCTTCTCTACATCTCTGATGTTCTGCTCGTTTCGTTTCATCCGGGCGAGTAGCCAGGCCCCGATATAGCCGCCGCCTGAAACGGTCGACAGATAATCCACGCGATGAAGAAGATTGAAATCGGCCAGAGCCTGCAAAATGCCGAGATTGAACGTCGCGCTCCGGATACCACCTCCGGAAAATGCAAGCCCCACGAATTCGCCGGCGCCGAATTCCCTGGAGTCTTCGGCACTGCGCGTTTTCAAAATCGCTTCGCGCTCCTTTTCAAATACTTTCAAGAACTCAACGGCCTGGGTTCGTGCAGTCGGCCTCCTTCGAAACATCCTGGCGATCGTTACGCCAACCGAGAAGACCACAGCAATACCCGCAATCGTGAAATCCCAGATCGTGCAGAGCCCACCCAATATCAACAGGCCGCGACTCGAACCAGAGGACAGGTAGTGCAGAACGGAAAAATTGTCGAACACGTCTGAGGGAATCGCCGAGAGCACGGCGATAGACAGCAGGCGGCCGATCCGGCACAGACTACTGGATCTGGGCGACGACCGCACAGCGAACCTGCAGGCCAGCGAGAGCGTGCACGGATAAAGCACCAGGAATAGAAAGTCGAGTTTCAAGCCAAACTCGAGGTTCGTTCGATCTGAGGGAGATAACTTAACTGTCTCGAGCCGATCTGAAAAAGCTGCAAGCTGAAGCGCGTGGTAGCCGCCCTCCGGTTTGTAGCGCGTGAGGGCGGCCATCGTCACGACAGTTGTTACGATCAAGCCCGCCAGTAAAGACTTCATGGCACGCCGCGTCAACTGAGACCCAGGAATTTGCATGCTTCACCACCTTAATCAGAAGCCGCTTTATTCCCTGACGGATTCATCAGGTGTCGGAGATCGAAATTGAAGCCGTAATAAGTACGGGCACTGTCGGCACCAGAACTGCAACGGCTAAACACATAATTATTAGGGCTTTCGTTTGCCCTAACCAGTTTTTCATTCTGATCTCTCCACTATGTGAAATGGCAAGGCTCTCGCCGGGCTTCAAGATTCTTCGCCTCCGTTGTTTGGGCAAGGAATGACCGTCTCATAATAAGAAGACGTAATTTATCCTTCGAAACATTTAAAAAAGAATCTGAAATATCATGAGAAAATACGCAACCAAGAAGGAAAATGCCCACACCGTCAACACCACTTGTTCCGATCACTGTTGCCTCAATCTATAACAAAGCAGCTCTTCCTTCGAGGATGGCGAAATGCACTCCCGACACGGCCACAGCCATTCTGAACCTGGTCGATGATCTCCGTTCCCTGGGTCACGATTTGCGATTGAGCGATCTTTTTCGTAGTTACGACATGCAACGGCAGGCAAATCTGGACTTCGTAGAAGGGAGAAAAAAGGCTTACAGCCCTCCGCCAGGCGGCAGCATGCACGAAGCGGGTAGAGCTATGGATATAGATCTCGCATCGATTGGAGTCTCGCTCAGTCAATTTTGGGAAATCGCAAAAGCTCGGGGCTTCTCTCCGATAATCGATGCTCCGATCCCCAGTCGAAGTGAATCCTGGCATTTCGACTGTCGCGGCAGCCACGGCGCAGTTTATCGATATGTGCAGGAAGGGAAAGCGGGCAGCAGTATCCCGCCATACACACAGATGGCGCACAGCGCGATTCTTGCCATTGGAGTTCAGGTTGACGCCTTGCCTGATCAGAGCGTGGGATACCTGCAATCAGTCTTAATCCGCCTTGGTTTCGATCCGGGACGCATCGACGGAGTAATGGGAGAACGAACTTTGGGTGCAATGAGAGAGGCGGGCGTCGATCCAGACAATCCAGCGGAATCGCTTGTCCTGAGGTTGAAAGAAAAATTCCCTCTCGAATTCTAAGGTTCCTTCTCTCCTCGCCGCCCCAACATGTGAGCAGATTGCGGTTTATGATCTGACAAAACTCCCGGCGCGTTTGGATCGGGCTAGCGTCGCTAGCGCCCTCGGCTGCTCGACACGCTGAGATCGCCATTGCAGCGCCGCAATTACCAATTGTCACGCTTACAATTCGGATTGCAAGCCTGCCATTGCCAATTGTGTCCCTGCAATCAGGACTGCAAAATGCCGGCCGGGCAAAATCCCCCTCCGGCGTGAGCCTTCCTGCCTTCGTCTACACGCGTCTCACTGGCGGAGAGGCAGCGCTTCCGGCAATACCGAAATGGCCGCCAAAACAGCTCTAGGTAACTACAATCCGAACACGATGACGACCGGATTGCCCTTGGCTTCGAGGATGTTGTCTTCAAGGCCTGCGGCGACGCCGATGCGCTGCGTGCCGCCGGCCTGATATGTGACAACGCCGCCGCCCGCGGGGTGCTTCAGTGGTATGCGATGGAGGATCTTACCGGTCGCGGCGTCGAGTGCCAGAAAATCGCCGGCGAGTCCTGCGGTGAACACCAATCCGGCAGCTGTGACGGCGATCCCGGCGACTATCGGCTGGGACGTTTCACGGCGCCACCGGACAACGCCGGTGTCCGCATCGACGGCGGTGATCCAGCCTCTCTTACGCTCATCTTTGTCGCCGAAAGCATTTGCTGAACCGAGAAAGGGCTTGCCGGCTTCGAAGACCGGAGCTTTCGTGTCGAGCTTTACGGTGCTGCACCAATCGATGCTATTGACGAAGACGAGGTTCGCTTCGGGTGAAAAAGCCGGACCCGTTCCACAGCACTCCTCCCGCTGTTCCCGGACAGAAATAAGTGCCGTCGGGCGATAGGGGAACATCGGCGTTGACGATGCTGGTCACGGGAGTTTTCCAGGCGATCGCCTTGGTATCGGTGTCGATGGCATGCAGGTAGCCGTCTTTGCCGGCGGCCATGGCCCGATGGCGGCCGCTTCTGGTATTCACTAATGTCGGTGTAGCCGCCTGATCCCAGTCGTGAATATCGTGAGGCACCAGTTGATACCACGTGCGAAGAGCGCCGGATCCGGCGTCCAGCACCACAACCGAACCCGTAAACAAATTGGCGCCGGGCCGGTAATCACCGAAGAAGTCGGGACCTGGATTCCCCGCTGAAACGTATAGTGATCCGGAATTGGTATCGATCGAAAGCGAAGTCCAGACTGAACCTCCGCCGATCCTTACTCCTTTCGGCCAAGTATCTGCTCCCGGAGCGTTGCCGGTGGGAGCCAACGCAAACGTCCACATCACCCGCCCGCTAGCAGCATCCAATCCCGCCACTATGCAGCCGCACGCACGCTCCGCCCCGGATGTTCCGATGAACACCATCCCATTCCAGGCGACCGGTGAAGCGGCAATGGTGGCCGGCCTTCCATCCGTTTCCGCAAGTCGTGTCACAATCCACGCCTCGATATTGGTCCTTCGAACGCCGATCGACGGCATGAACTCGTGTTCAGCGGTGGAAGTCAACTGCCCGGCCGCGTCATCGTTGGCGCGATCTGGAATATCCGCTCGTCATATCCCTTCAGCGCCAAGGCGGGTGTCGATCTCAATGGGGCCGGCGCCAACACCGACTACGTGCCCGGAACAACAAAGAACATGGGCAATCGGAAAACCGCCGAGATGATGGCCGCGGTCAACGCCTATCGCGCGACGCTTCGCCTGGCACCGATCCCGGAAAGCCAGATCGACTCCGTTTCGGTTATTATGACGAACGTGTGGAGGAAAACAGTATGTCGAAAACTTCTCGATTGGATTCAGGGATGCGAATGACGTGGCGCAGGTCCCTCATATGCCTCGCAATATTCATAATGTCGGGGGTGACCGCAATTGGCCAGCTCACAACCGGCACGATTACCGGAACTGTCACAGATCAAAGCGGCGCGGCAGTCCCGGGCACAACAGTAACGCTGAAAAACAAGGACACCGGGATCTCACGAACGGCACAAACGGCCGAAAACGGCAAATATGAAGCATTGAGCCTGCAGGCCGGGAGCTACGAAATCAGCGCGGCACTTACCGGCTTCCGAACAGTCGTGCATACTGGGATCAGCTTGACGGTTGGCCAGAATGCTGTGGTCGATTTGGCGCTTCAGGTCGGCGAGGTCAGCCAGTCGGTCACAGTAACAGGAGAGATCACTCAGATCGAAACCACGACTGCAACCGTTGCAAACGTCGTCGATGAAAAGAGGGTCACTGACCTTCCCCTCAACGGTCGCGACCTGACTCAGCTTTCATTTCTTCAGCCCGGCGTCATCAAAAGCCCCGCCGGCGCTGGGGCGTTTTCTGGACTAGGAGACAAGCTCTCGGTAGCCGGTTCGCGCGGAAACCAGAACATCTATCTGCTCGACGGCGTCAGTAACTCAGATCTCTCGGGCAATGCCCAGTCCGCATCCGGACAACTGGCGGGAGCGGAAACGATCAAGGAATTTCAGATCATCACGAACAACTACTCCGCGGAGTACCGCAGCCAGGCTGGGGCAATCGTGAGCGCTGTCACAAAATCGGGAACGAATAACTTGCACGGTTCGCTGTATGAATTCCTCCGCAACGATGCACTGGACGCTGCGAAGTGGGAGGAGAACAAAGGTGGCGGCAAGTCTGAGTTCAAACGCAACCAGTTCGGTGGATCACTCGGCGGTCCAATCATTAAGGATAGAACTTTCTTTTTTGCCAGCTACGAGGGGTTGCGACAGTCGCAGGGCGTCAACACTCAGGCCCGCGTTCCGGATATGGCGGCGCGGAGTGGAATTCTTCCTGGCCTCGCTCCGATCACCGTAAGCTCTGCCGTTCGGCCGTATCTGGACTTGTATCCTGTACCCGGCGTCGGAAACCGCATCGTTTCAGAGGCCAGCCGCAGAGCCGACGGCACCGTGTTGTTGGCGGCAATCGCGAAGGTACCGACCCATGACGATTTCGGATTAGGCCGGCTCGATCATAATTTCTCCAATGGAAAATTGGGGACAATCTCCGGCACGTACAACTATGACAATGGCGAGAGCAGCTCGGAAACGCCTCCAGGCGTCCTGGGCGATTTG
>Ga0209376_1001791_pt1 | contig 21114 bp, 20 predicted proteins | sample GraSoiAngelo_134_FD_185891 | JGI IMG/M metagenome (GOLD analysis project Ga0209376, IMG submission 185891) | Grasslands soil microbial communities from the Angelo Coastal Reserve, California, USA - 14_0929_05_30cm (SPAdes) (version 2) | ecosystem: Environmental > Terrestrial > Soil > Grasslands ... | reverse complement strand
ATCACGTATCCCACGAGTCCGAACACGGGCACCAAGAACACGATGGCGAACCAGAAGAGGTTGTTCATGCCGCGAATCCGGGCGTCCTGGTACACCCAGAGCGCGATGAGCAAGAAGGCGACGTAGAGCGCGAGGAGGAAGAGCCAGAACCCGACCGGCGAGGCCGACGCGGACGCCTGAAACGGGATCGCGATGTCTCCCAGGACGACGGGCATCTCGCTTACCCCCGATGCGGTCTCTGTCGCGCGGCATCCCCCAAGCCGTATTTATATCATTATGAGCGAATGCGCGCGTCCGCGGGGGCAGCGAATGGCCGACGGGAGGCGACGGCGGCATTCGTGTTCTCTCTGGGGGCCGGGGATCCTGACCTGGGTCGACGCGACCGTCATCGCCGCCATGAGCAGGTCCGTCGCCCCAGTGTCCTTCGGCGCGGGAACTCGATCGCGGTCCCGGCGGACGGAATGGGCCGTCGACGCGCGCGATGCCTTTATGGCGCAGACGCTCTACTCCCGCGACCGGTGCCGCGATGAAGAGCTCGGACGTGTCCGGTTTCTACAAGAAGACCCCCGAGGACCGCTGGCAGATCATCCGATCGTTCGGCGAGCTCTCGGACGCGGAAGTCGAGACGATCCGGAACACGGGGGCACTGAAGTTCGACCAAGTCGACCGGATGATCGAGAACGTGGTCGGGGCGATGCCCATCCCCCTGGGGATCGCGGTGAATTTTCGAATTAATGAGCGGGACTACCTGGTCCCGATGGCGATTGAAGAGCCGAGCGTCGTCGCAGCGGCCTCGAATGCGGCTCGGATGGCGCGGGAGCGGGGCGGATTCTCGGCGAGCACCTCGGGCCCGATCATGATCGGGCAGATTCAGCTCGTCGGGGTCTCGGATCCCCACGGGGCACGGATGACGATCTTGCACCACAAAGACGAGATCCTCTCGATCGCGAACGAGAAAGATCCGATGCTCCTGAAGGTCGGCGGCGGCGCAAAGGACGTCGAGGTCCGAGTCGTGGATACGAAACGGGGACACATGGTGATCACGCATCTGGTCGTCGACTGCCGCGACGCGATGGGGGCGAACGCCGTGAACACGATGGCGGAGGCCGTCGCGCCGCACATCGAGCAGTGGACCGGCGGCCGCGTCTACCTCCGGATCATTTCGAACCTCGCGGTCCGACGCCTCGTCCGCGCCCGGGCCGTGTTCGCGAAAGAGGCCATCCGGACCGAAGACATCCCTGGAGACGATGTCGTCGAGGGGATCCTCGAGGCATACGCCTTCGCGGATGCGGACCCGTTCCGTTGCGCGACGCACAACAAGGGCATCATGAACGGCGTCGACGCGGTCGTCGTCGCGACCGGCAATGACTGGCGGGCCATCGAGGCCGGTGCCCACGCGTACGCCGCGTGGAAGTCCGGCGGGTACCGGTCCCTCACGTCGTGGGAGAAGGACGCCCACGGAGATCTCGTCGGGACGATCGAATTGCCGATGGCGGTCGGCCTCGTCGGCGGCGCCACCGCGGTCCATCCGACCGCGAAGGCGAACGTACGGCTCCTCGGGGTCAAGACGGCGCAGGAACTCGCGGAGGTCATCGCCTCCGTCGGGTTGGCGCAGAATTTCGCGGCGCTACGGGCTCTGGCGACGGAAGGGATTCAGCGCGGGCACATGTCGCTCCATGCGCGCAACGTCGCGGCGACGGTCGGAGCCGTCGGCGAGGAAGTCGACCGAGTGGCCGAGATCCTCGTGAAAGAGCGGAAGGTGCGGATGGACCGAGCGAAAGAAGTCCTCACCGAACTCCGGTCGCGAAAGTCCAAATGAGGAATATCCTCGGGCAGAAAATATTCGCGTCACGGTGGAGCAGCTCAGACCAATAATATACGTGCTTGAGGCGCTACCGGCGATACTTTTCTATGAACGACCGGCGTTGCGATTTTCCGTGTTACGAAGTAGCACGAAGCTCGCCGCTGGTCGCCGTAAATATCCATACAGACCGATAAAAGTCGAGGCCTGTCCGAGTCTCTCACGTCATCTGTGAGAGATGCTTATCGTACATCAGTGTGTCAGACTTTCGTCCGACCGGCAGTCTTTTTTAGTTTGACGCTCCTTCGCGCGGCGGGATGGGTGCACACGGTCCGCGTTGCGATCTACACTAGGGTATCCACTGAGGACCAAGCCAAAGAGGGCTTCTCCCTGGAGGCGCAGCGCGAACGGCTCGAGGCGTACTGCCTCGCCCGGGACTGGTCCGTCGCAGCCCGCTACATCGATGAGGGTCACTCCGGCCGGAACATCCGCCGTCCGGCGTATCAGAGGATGATGGCCGAACGGGACGCGTGGGACGCGTTGCTCGTCATCAAGATGGATCGGATCCACCGAAACTCGCGGAACTTCATGGAGATGATGGAAAACCTCCAGGAGTGGGGGAAAGACTTCGTGTCCGCCTCCGAGTCCCTCGACACCTCTACCGCGATGGGGCGGTTCGTCATGGACATCATCCAGCGGATCGCCCAGCTCGAATCCGAGCAAATCGGGGAACGGGTGAAAATGGGGATGACGCAGAAAGCTCGCGTCGGCCCCGGCATCCTTGGATTCCATCCGCCCCTCGGCTACGACGTCACGGATGGCCGGCTGGTCCCGATCGAGGCCGAAGCCGAGGTCGTGCGAGAGATGTTCGATCTCTGCCTCGAAGGCCGGACGCTCGAGGAGACCGCGGCGGACCTGAACGAGAACGGACGACGGACGAAACGCGGCACCGCGTGGACTCCGATCAAGGTGTACCGGATCCTCCATAACCCGGTATACGCCGGTTTCCTGCGGTGGGATGGAATCGTGCGAAAAGCGGACCACGATCCGGTCGTGCCGATGGAGACCTTCAACCACGTGCAAGAGCGTCTGAGGTCCCGAGCGCTCCTGTCGAATGCACACGCGCCTCCGGTCATCCTGGAGGCGTGACCGGTGGACGGCCGCTGTCAACGGTGCTGGAGCGCGAAGAACCTCGTGAGCCACGAGGTCGACGCGAACCCCCGAGCGGATCCGACCGTCCGGCGGGAGAAGGTCCTCCTCTGCAAGCACTGCGTGGACGGATCCCCGGGAGACGTCCTCTTGTTCTGGGAAGTCTACATGCGCTTCGGGTCGACGCGCGAGATGCTTCAGCATTATGCGTCGGACTCGGAGGACGAGGCGCTTCGAAAGCTATGCGTCGAACGGGACCTGAACGAGCGCGAAGTGCTGCGCCGGGCGCGAGGACTGCAGAGCGCGGAGGCGCTCAACAACGCGGTGAAGAAGGCGAACGCGTTCCTGACCTACGCGAGTCCCTATGGTTACGACTATGTGGACGGCGTGCTCCAGGTGAAGATCGAGGAGGCGCGCGTTGTCTCGTTGATTTTCCGTCGGTACCTCGAGGGCAAGGGAATCGCCAAGATCTGCCAGGAGCTGAACCGGGACGGCTACCGCACGAAGACCGGTCGTGCCTGGGCAAGCCAGACGATCGCGAATATCCTGAGCAACCCGGTGTACTGCGGCTTGGCGCGCTTGAACGGCGGCATCAAACGCGGAAAGCATGAGCCGCTGATCGAAATCGATACGTTCAACAAAGTGCAGAACGAGATGCAACGTCGAATTCGACGACCGGACCAACGAAAGGCCGAGCCTCCCCAGCTACGCCTAGAAGACTACCGCGAGTAGGATCCAGGGCGGAGGCCCGCGTCTCCTTCCGGGCCGCGCGGAAAGTTTGTCGAAACTCCCCGGTGAACGAACGATTTCTTCGCCTCCCGTGCCCTGGTCCCGTTCACATTCGGTAATCCGAATAGCAATGGGAGCGGCGGGGAGGTCGCGTTGACAACACATAGTACTATGTGTACAGATATCACTATGGTTCGAGGAGGTCATCGTGGCAAAACGTATCAGAGAAGTCACGACGATACAACTGACTCCGCAAACTCGTGATCGGCTCTACCGCCTGAAGTTCCGGAAAACCTACGACGAGTTCCTGATTGAGCTCTGCGAGCTGTATGAACGCTCACGGAGTGGCGAGGAAATGTGAGTCTAGCTCCCACGTATATTTTCTAATATGGTCATGTAACAGCTAGACAAAACATAGCTCTCTCCGATTCCCTCCGTTTTCGGTTCCCTCGCTGATAGAGTTATGATGGCTCCAGCCCCTTTCCGGGGAAATCAATGACCGGCTGGGCAGAGAAGTACCGACCCAAGACCCTCGACGAGATCGTCGGGAATCCCACGGCCGTCGCGGAACTCCGAAAGTGGGCCGCGGCCTGGGACAAGGGTCGACCGGACAAGCGCGCGGTCATCCTCCAGGGCGATCCCGGCATCGGCAAGACGAGCGCCGCACTCGCCCTTGGGAACGAGATGGGATGGAGCGCGGTCGAGATGAATGCCTCGGACAGCCGCAACGCGGAGGCGATCCGTAGAGTTGCGACGCGCGGGGCCGTCTTGCAGACCTTTACCGAAACGGGCGAGTTCGTTCGTTCCCGGGAGGGAGGCCGCAAGCTGATCATCTTGGACGAAGCCGACAACGTGTTCGGCCGCGAGGACAAAGGTGGGATCGGCGCGATCGTTGAGATGATCCAGGAGACCCGGCAGCCGGTCATCTTGGTGGCGAATGACTACTACGCCCTCACACGCCGGTCGTCGTCTCTGAAGCGATTATGTAAGACCATTAAATTTCAAGGCGTTCACGAGGATGCGATGAAAAACATACTACGGACCATCGCTTCCAAGGAAGGCGTCGAGATTGCCGACGAAGTCCTCGAGGTGATCGTCGAACGGTCCAGCGGAGACCTGCGGTCCGCGATCAACGATCTCGAGTCGCTCGCGCTCGGCAAACGGTCCGTCCTCGCGGAGGCCACGCGGGCCCTGGGCTACCGGGATCGCGCGCGGACGATCTTCCCGGTCCTCGAGGAGATCTTGCGCTCCGGCGACGCGCGGCGGGCCCGCGATGCGGTACGGGAGCTCGACGAATCCCCGGAGGACTTGATCCTCTGGGTCGACCAGAATCTCGGCCATGAATTCTCGCGACCCGACGACCTGGTGCGCGGGTACGAGGCCCTGAGCCGAGCGGACATCTACCTCGGGCGGACGCGACGCCGGCAGCGGTACGGCCTCTGGTCGTACGCGAGCGAGATGATGTCGAGCGGCGTCGCCGTGGCCCGCAAGGGGCGCGCCCGCGGGAGCCAACTTGAGTTCCCGTACTACCTGATCCAGATGTCGCGGTCCCGTGCCCAGCGGGGCGCGCGCAATTCGCTCGCGAAGAAGCTGGCCCTGGCCTTGCACGTCTCGCAGGCGCTGGTCCGCAGCGAGCTCCTGCCCACGATCCGAACCCTGTTCGAGGGCGACGAGGAGTTGCGGGTCCACCTGACCGCGGAGCTCGGCCTCGACGAACGGGAAGCGGCGTTCCTCCTCAACGAAACGGAGACGAGCCATGCGGTGAAGCATCTCTTGGAGAAGGCAGCGAAGGTGAGGGGTCCGGGCAGCGCACCCGGGGAAGGTCGGCTTTCCTCCTTCGACGAGGAAGACGATGCCGATTGAGGGCCGGGTCCGACAGCGCGGGCTCGTCGATCGGCGCATCGTCTTCGCGGATTCGGAGCGGGCGGCTTCCCATGTGTTCCCGTTCGTGGATCGAAGGTGGCGGGTGCCGTTCGTCGTCGTGAACTTCTCGGAAGGTCGACCGATGGTCCTCGATGCGCCCTTCCGACCGGATCGATTTCGTTTTCGGACCGCGCTCCGAGTCCGTGACCTGCGACGAATCGAATCGGTCCCACTCCAAGATTTTGACGAGCTCGTGCACTTTGACCCGTGGTGGGTGTTTCGGCGGGTCTCGGGCGTCGACCGCGCATGGGTCGAAGCGGTCTTCGCGACGAACATCGCAGCTCCGTTCCGCCATGGAGGCCGCCGCTACAAGGTCCGAGATCTCGCGTTCTCCCCGGAACTCGATCGCCTGGAAGAGATCACCGCGAAGCGTGCGCTGTTCAGGACCTTTACGTTTCATCCGGACGAGATTGAACTGCTCGCCTTGCGTGCTACGACTCGGAGGGACTCTGGCCTTCAATCGGGCTACACCGCGAAAGCCCTTTAACCCGGCTCCGTCATGCCGCGGCAAGTGGACCCGCAGAAGCAGGAAGTCCTCGAGCGCCAAGGTTACCGCATCGTCGGTGAGCACAGCGGAGTGAAGCTCTGCCACTGGACGAAGGCGAGCCTCACGAAAGGCGTCGGATGCTACAAGCAGACCTTCTATGGGATCGAGAGTCACCGCTGTCTCCAGATGACCCCCGCCGTGGATGCGTGCAATCTCGCCTGCCAGTTCTGCTGGCGCACCCAGGAATGGGGCTCGAATTCTCTCTTAGCCGCGGACGACCCCGCCTTCATCGTCGACGAATCGATCCGCGGACAACGCGAGCTGCTGACGGGTTACAAAGGGAATCCGAACGTGAGCCGCGAGCGGTTCCTTGAGGCGTGGCACCCGACGAACGTGGCCATCAGCCTGACGGGTGAGCCAACCCTGTACAAGCGGCTCGGAGAGATGATCGACGAGTTCAAGCGACGCAAGATGTCGACGTTCCTCGTGACGAACGGAACGACGCCGGCGGTCCTCCGCCGGATGCATGCCGAGGGCCGTCTACCGACGCAGCTCTATGTGACGGTCGCCGCACCAAATGCAGAGATCTACCGCAAACTGGTAGCGGCGAAGTCGGACCACGAGTGGAACAAACTGCGCGAGACCCTCGCACTCCTCCCAACGCTGCCGACCCGCACCGTGGTCCGGCACACGCTAGTAGAGGGCTGGAATCTCGGTTGGGAGGACGAGTACGCGGAACTGGATCGGCTCGGGAAGCCGATGTTCATTGAGTGCAAAGGATACAGTTTCGTCGGCGAGAGCCGACTCCGGCTTCAGGCGGAGAACGTCCCCAGCCACGCCTCCATCCGGACCTTCGCGAGTCGCCTTGCGGATCGGGTCGGCTACCAGATCGCGGCAGAGCGGGATGACAGCCGCGTGGTCTTGCTGACGCCGGACGGCGCACTCCATCCTATTCCGCAGTGAGCGAATCCACGGCCGCGCCTTTTATTACCCACACCCGATACGAATCCGACCGCCGTGGTCGACCTCCTCCAGATCCTGAACGACGCCTACAACACCCCGTGGCTGTACCTGCTAATCGCTTTCGGCTATGCGATCCTCGTCGCGCTCGTCTTGCCGATCCCGATCGAAATCGCCCTTCTGTTGCCGCTGATCGAAGGTCGTTGGGGATACCTCGCGAGCATCGGCCTCGCGATCGCGGCCGGGAAGACCGTCGGGGCGTGGCTCATCTTTTGGCTGGGCCTGAACCTCGAAGGCTCCGTCCGCAAGTGGTCCGAGCGGTGGCGGATCGCTCGGTGGTTCGTGGCGAAGGCCGAACGGCTGGTCGGCAAGACCGGTTACACCGGCCTGTACCTCCTCCTCAGCGTCCCGATGATGAGCGACACGATCCCCATCTACGTCTACTCGCTCTTCAACGAAGAAGGAAAGGCCCTCGAGAGGAACATGTTCCTGATCGCGAACTTCCTCGCGGCCGTCAATCGAGTCGCGATCCTCGCGATGGCGTTCGTGATCGGCGCGAACCTCATCCATGTGTGAGACCCACAGGCTTATCCCGCCTGCGTGATTCGAGCGACCGTGTTCGAGCTGCCGTCGATCCTGACGGCCGAGTCCCTCCTGGACAAGGCGTTCGGACGGGCCTCCAAGGCGACCGCCGCGGGACCGGACCGGGCGGCGCGGGCGCGGAACCTCGCGATCGCTCGGGTGCGCGGCGCCGGGGACGCGATTGCGTCGACGCTACGCGGATATGTGAAAGGCTTCCCAAGCCTGGACCGCCTGCCTCCGTTCTACCGCGAACTCGTCGATGTCCTCGTCGATCTGGGCCGACTGAAAAAACATCTCGCGGCCCTCGACTGGGCCGCGGACAAGGCGCGGGACATCACCCGGAACTACCGGAGGCAGATCGGTCGGGCCGCGGGGAACGCCGTCGGCGAACTACGCCGGGAGGCGTACGGCCGTCTCTCGTCCGTGGTGAAGCAGATCGCACCTGACCTCGATGCCCTGGTTGCCGCTCGCATGGCTTTGCGTCGGATCCCGGAGGTCGACCCTGCGATCCCGACGATTGTGGTCGCGGGCTATCCGAACGTCGGCAAGAGTTCGTTCGTGCGCGCTGCCTCCACCGGTCGTCCGAAGGTCGCGGACTACCCCTTTACGACGAAGGGCGTGTCGCTCGGCCACTTCGACCGGGGGGTGCACCGTTTCCAAATCCTCGACACACCCGGGCTTCTCGATCGGCCGATGGACAAGAGGAACAAGATGGAACGCCAAGCGATCGCGGCCCTCGCCCATCTCGCGAACGGCGTGCTCTTTCTCCTGGACCCGACCGAAACGTGCGGCTATCCGCTCGATGCCCAGCGTCGGCTCCTCGAAGAAGTCCGGACGCTGTTCCCGGATGTGCCGATCGTCGTCGCGGCGACGAAAAGTGACCTCGGCGAAGGCCCTCGCTCGGGTGAGTTTCGAGTATCAGCCATGACGGGGTCGGGCGTGCGCGAGGTGCTGGACTTGCTCTTGGAGCAGGTCACCAACCGCGGTCTTGCAACCGCGCCTCGAGCGGCAGCGCCTTAGCGTCCATGCCTTTCATCGCGAGGCCGATGCCTTTCGAGACCTCCGCGACGGTCGCCGGATCATCGAAGTGCGCGACCGCATCGACGATCGCGCGGCCGCGGCCGTCCGGATTCTCCGATTTGAAGATGCCGGACCCAACGAAGACGCCGTCACAGCCCATCATCATCATGAGGGCCGCATCGGCCGGCGTTGCGACTCCACCCGCCGCGAAGTTGACGACGGGCAGGCGCTGAATCTTCTTGACCTCGGTGAGAATCTGGAAGAGCCCCTCCGTAATCGTGTCGAGGTTCTCGTTGGCGAATACGACGTCCGCCTCCGAGACGGAAGCCAGCTCGCCGTGGGTGCTCCGAACCTCCTTGAGGAGCACCGTGTAGCTGTCCGCAAACTTGGTGGCGATCATGTACAGCTGTTCTTTGTTCTTGCTCGTCAGCTCCACGATGGCGCTGTTCACGAGCCGAACGTGGCGGACGGCTTCGATGATGTCCCCGGTCCCCGCTTCGCCCTTCGTGCGGATCATGGCGGCGCCCTCCCAGACTCGCCGGACGGCCTCGCCTAGGTTCCTGCATCCACACACGAACGGAACGCTGAAGGTCCTCTTGTTGACGTGGAAAAACGGGTCGGCCGGCGTCAGGACTTCGGACTCGTCGATCATGTCGACGCCCATGGACTCGAGGGCCCGGGCCTCGGCCTCGTGTCCGATCCGGCATTTGGCCATCACGGGGACCGTCACGGAATCCATAATCTCTTGAATCCGGATCGGATCGGCCATGCGCGCAACGCCGCCGGCCGCCCGGATGTCCGCCGGAACGCGCTCGAGGGCCATCACCGCGACGGAGCCCGCTTCTTCCGCGATCGCCGCTTGCTCCGCGTTCGTGACGTCCATCACGACGCCCCCTTTCTGCATCTTCGCGAACCCGCGCTTCAGCAGTTCGGTGCCGAATCGCATCCGCGTCAGGTCGAGGTCGAGGGGGATAGTATTCCTCCGGGCCGAAGCTACGGTCCGTGGGTATTTCTATTTTGCTCTCCGGAATCGAGGGAGGAACGCCTCCGCCTCAGGCCGGAGCAAACGCGTCCCTCGTGGCACTCGTGCGCTCGCCACAGGCATCTTTTCAGAAACGCGTCGAATCGTGATTCCGCCTAGTGCAGGTGGATGACGTAGGCCCACCAATTGTTGAGTTTCCCGTCCGTCCGACCCGTGCTCCTCGGTAGATGGTGCAACCACCATTCGAGATAGCCGATCGTGGTGCACCCCCAGGCCGAGCAGTTGAGGTCTACGAATGTGCCCGTCAGGTCCGGATAATTGAGGAAGTCCGGGCAGGAAGAAGGCACCGTCCTCGGGTTTTCCCGATCGTAGTCGGCCCCAGGTGCCGCGTTCACTGCGAGGTGGGCGTTTCCGCATCCCCCCCGGCCGGGTACGTCCCGATCCAGCAACGCAAATCGGTTCCAGGGAGTCGTCTCGTCCGGGAGCCGGGTACCGTACACATATTGCATATTCCCGTCCACCCGGTGGGCGAAGTCCTCGAGCATCTCCGCCAATCCGCGCTCGTAGTTGAATCCCATGATGTCGAGGGTCCGTTTGCACGAGGTCCCGAGGATCGGCGGACCGTTCGTCGAAATGGGATGCGGACCCGCTTGAACCGCCTCCCAGAAGCCGAACCACGGGCCTCCCCAAAGCCACAACTCGGTGACTTTTCGCTCGTTCGCGAAGCTGCAGATCCCGTAGCCCTCGAGGAAGTCGGGGTAGTCGATGAGGAGGACGCAATTATATCCGCGGCTGGGCGTAAGGCATTCCAAGTATTCTTCATCCGTAAAGACGTGGCCGTTGTTCTTCGCAGGGTACCCATCAATCTCGATTGTCCCGTCGACTTGGTACTCGACGTATCCGCCACTGCTTTCCTGGATCACTTGCGCATATTCTTGGCTCAACGAGTTCGGATCGTTCCAGCCCATCAGATCCACGAGCCGTTGTTTGCCCTGTGCCTCGATGACCGGATTGAAGATGACGATCAGGACCCGTGGCGCGACTGTCGGCCGACCAGCAAATGCGAAATCGGAGAACCAGGGGGCGACGCCTAGAAGGAGGATCACGAAGACGACAAGACCTGCGGTGGACCTTGCGCCCGTGGCACCCCAGAGGCGATCCGGGATATATGAGCTTGAACCATCCAGTGAATTGGGCGCGGCACCCAACTGGATCGCCGCGGCGTCTCATGGTCGTCCCGCGGGAAACCCTTAAGCCGGCCTTCCATTTCCTCGCGGCGTGAAGGTCATCTGCGTCACCGGCATGCCGGGATGCGGGAAGGAGGAAGTCCTCGTCGTCGCAAAGGACCTCGGCTTCTCCGTCGTTCGGATGGGTGATGTCGTTCGGGAAGAAGCCAAGCGTCGAGGCCTCCCGATCACCGATGCCGCGGTCGGGGGCATGGCCCAGGCGGAGCGGGAGGCTCACGGATTCGGAATCTGGGCGGAGCGCACTTTGCCGCGAATCCACGGAGACCGCGTCGTGGTCGACGGCCTCCGCGGCCGGGCGGAGCTCGAGGTGTTCCGAAAGGCGTTCGGAGAGGCCCTCGTGGTCGTCGCGGTCCATGCTTCGCCGAGGACGCGACACGAGCGCCTGCTGCGACGGAAGCGCTTGGATGATGCGGTGACGATCGAGGCCGTTCGAGCGCGGGATCTTCGGGAGTTGAGCTGGGGCCTCGGCGATGTCGTCGCCACGGCCGACATCATGCTTGTCAACGAATCAAGCTTGGACCAGTTCCGCCAGCAGGCGCGTGCGGCCTTGGGGCGGATCCATGGCTGACCTGCCGATCCGTCGGATCGAGGCTCGCACATATTGTCACGCAACGGAAGATGAGCAGCGGGTGGCCGCCGCGCTCGTGTTCGCGGTACCGGAAGGCGAGACGTCTCGCGAGGAACTGGAGGGCCACTTCGGGAATCCGCTGGTCCGACTCACTCGCCGGGTCGAGAAGCGGCCGGCCATCCGGGCCGTGTGGGAGCGCTGGTCCGCGGCGGGGGTCCCCGCGGCCATCGGGCGCGACGTGGAGGCCCGCGTCGACGGGGACGGCGTGCTCCATTTCCGGCTCGACAAGCAAGCTGCATACCAGGAACGCCTGGAGCTCGCGAAGGATTCGGATCCGATCGATGTCCGGTTGAAACTCATCGCCTACCCCGCGAAGCCGGCGGAGGCCCGGCGGGTCGCCCACTCGATCCTCGCAGGGGCGCCGTGAATGCGCCTCACCAGGGCGCAGCGCCATCTCCTGAAGGAAGGCACGGTCGGACAGCGCAAAGCGATGGAGATCCTCCTCGCCGTGGGCCGCCTCGCCGACGCGCCGCGACTCGTCCCGATCACTTCGGCGCACGTGTCCGGAGCATCGTACAAGATGATCGGTGACCCTGGTCTCGAGTTTCTCGAGGACTTCGCGCAGAGCGCGCGGGTCTCGGTGCCCACGACCGTGAATCCCCTGGGAACGGATCTCGCCCAGTGGCAAGAGCTCGGGGTCCCGGCGACATTTGCGGAGAAGCAGGGACGTATCGCACGGGCCTACGAGGCGATGGGCGTCCGTCCCACCTACTCTTGCACTCCTTACCTCCTCGGCGTTCGACCGGCCTTCGGCGAACACATCGCCTGGGCGGAGTCGAGCGCCGTCTGTTTCGCCAACTCGGTCCTCGGCGCGCGCACGAACCGGGAGGGCGGTCCCGCGGCCCTCGCCGCGGCCATTGTCGGAGCGACGCCGGAGTATGGGCTCCACACGGAGGGAGGACGAGAACCGACCGTGATCGTGACGGTCCGTGCAAAACCGCGCGGCATCGACTACTCCTTGATCGGCCTCGTGGCGGGCGAGCGGGTGGGCGACGGCCTCCCATTCTTCCGCGGCTTTCGCGGCACGGAGCAAGACCTCAAGTGGCTGGGAGCGGCGCTCGCCTCCTCCGGCGCGTGCGGGATGTTCCACTTGGAGGGCGTGACACCCGAGGCGCGCCGGGCGCGCGTCAAGGGCCTCAAGTCGATTACAATTTCTCGCGATGATCTGGTCAGCGCGAAGCGCGCCCACTCCGACGGAACAGAGGCCGACCTGATCGGTCTCGGGTCCCCGCAGCTTTCCACAGAAGAGTTGCAGGCGATCGCGCGACTCATCGACCGCACGCCACCGCGGATCCCGGTCTGGATCTTCACGAGCCGGCTTGTGCGCGAAGCAAATCCGGAGGCGGTTGGGATCGTCGAGCGGCATGGTGGTCGCGTCCTCGCAGACACCTGCCTGGAGGTCACGCTCCTTGAGCATCGCTTTGGCACGGTCGCGACGCCCTCCGGGAAAGGGGCCTACTACCTGCCGAGCCTGTGCAAACAGAAAGTCATCTTCGACGACGTGGAGACCTTGCTGGAGCGCTACGCATGAGAATTCGCGCGCGTGGAATCGTGCCCGGTCGGGCGTCCGGCACTGCGGTCATCTCGCCGGCCCCGTTCTCCTTCGTCGGCGGCGTGGATCCAGCGACAGGGTCGATTGCGGATGCCGCGACCGGCATCGCGGGCGAACGCCTCCAGGGCCGGATCTTCGCGTTCCCCACCGGGAAAGGAAGCACGGTAGGCTCGTACGTTCTCTACGGCCTCGGGAAGCGAGTCCTCGGTCCGGCGGCGATCGTAAACCGGCGCGCAGACGCCGTCGTCGCGGTCGGCGCCACCCTCGCAGGGATCCCGATGGTAGACCGCGTGGACGTCGGCGGCCTCCGGACGGGAGACCGAATCGTCGTCGACGCGAATCGGGGTGCTGTCGAGCTGGAGGACGTGAAGGGAAAGCCCGTGGTCACGGCAATCCTACGGAACCGAGGACAGATCCTCATCGTCCGTCGCAGCGAAAAAGTCGGCACCTTCCAGGGACGCTGGTCCGCCATCTCGGGACACATCGAAGGCCGCGAAGATCCCAAACATCGGGCCCTGGTGGAGGTCCGTGAAGAGACCGGGCTCCGTGGAATCGTGTTCCGCTCGGCCGCAGATCCGGTCCTCGCGCGGGACGGGGCGACCATGTACCTCGTCCATCCGTTCCTCTTCGATGCCCCGAGCCGACGGGTGCACCTCGACTGGGAAAATGTGGAACATCGGTGGATTCGCCCCGAGGAGTTGCATCGCTTCGCGACCGTCCCACGCCTGATGGACGTGGTCGCGGGCGTCCTCGGGCCTTCCGCGTGAACCGGGATGTCATCCGGAGCCGGAGGCGGTGGACCCCGTCGAGACATCAATGACCCGGTCCACTTCCCGCTCGAGCAGCGTCATCTGGTGAGCGTCGAGGGTCGACGGATTGACGGAGAGGAGAAGGACCCCGTTGTTCACGGCGACTTGATCCCGGATCGCCTGAACGAGGCGCAGGACCGTCAGGAAGTTGTTGTTTGTCACCAAGTATTCGATGGCGTCCAACAGGACCACGCCGTTTTCGCGGGAGAGGAACTGTTCCGCGGCCAAGGCCAGCTTCTCGAGGTCTTTCGGTCGGATCGTGTCCTCCCTCCCGACGTTGCTGAGCCACAGGACCGGGAGGTCGGAGAGGCCGAAGCGTTCCCGGACTTTCTGTGGGAACAGCCGCGTGAAGACCATTCCTTTCTTGCCCGCCTTCTGCGCGATTAGGAACAGACGGTACGCCTCCTCCGGCGTCGCCTCCCGCACGAGGTACGACGAGGAGTCCTTCAGCAGCGGCGGAGGCGCGTCTCCGCTGGCCCCGATCGAGACCGACGCCGCCCGGAGCTTCTGAGGTGCGCCGCACGATGGACACTCGGAAGAGCCGAGGGGGATGAGCTCTCCGCACGCAACGCAGGGCACTCGGGACGGAGTCCCCTGCGGTGCCTGACCCGACAAGGCGAAGCCGCACACGGGACACGCGTCCACGCCCGGCGGAATCGCGGAGCTGCATCGAGGGCACGGCGTGGCCTCGGTCGTCATCGCCTCCCCGCATCGTGGACAACGTCGCATCTCGGACGGAACCGAAGCTTGGCAGATGCGGCAGATCGCCCCGGCCTTCACCGGGGAGGCGACGAATTCGAAGATTCGATCGATGTCGCCCGCGGCAAGGCCGTCCACGGCCGCCAGCTCCTGTTTCGTCGCCGCCCGCAGCGTCGCGAGGCTCTTGTAGCCGGCGTCGAACAGGGTCATCGCCTTCGGCACGGTGATCCCCGGAATCCGCGTGAACTCGCGGATCGCCTCCGAGAGATGGAAGGGCGTCACGCCGATCGTCACGGCATGGCCATCGACATCCTTCCATTCGACCACGCGCTCGGATTCGACGGACTTGTCCGTGAAGGTCAAGCTGCGTGACCGTGTCTCGCGGGCGATGAACGCCCTCTGTAATTCGAGGCTCGCCGAGAACTCCTTGTCCGTCTTGATGACCGTCGCGATGAAGTCGTCCACGTCGAGATCCAAGTCTTTCCGCATCTGCTGGATCCGGCGGATCAATTCCCGGGCGTACGCCTCGGCCTGCAGCTCCCGAGTCACGCGAAGGTCGAGATAGACCTCGCCGTGAGGCGTTTCGACCCGTGCGATGTCCGCGGGGAGCGCTTTCTCGAAGCGCACCATCGAAGGTTCGATCGAGAGCGTCTGCCCATCCACCTGGAGGGAATAGGCCCCTCGCTCGAGGGCCCGGCGAATCTCATCGGCAGGGCGGGCCGCGAGGAGCTTCACGATCTTGGGCGCGAGACCCTTGTAAGTCTTCCCAATCGCGGCGGGGTCGGGTTTCGCCACGACGATCGTCCCCGGGAAGTCGTCCGTCGACCCCAAGATCGCGAGGTCTTTTGCGTTCACCTGATCCAAGAAGATGCTTCGAAGGTTGGCGAGCGCCTCGGCCGCTTCGGCGGTCGCCGTCCGAACCGCGATCATCTTCAGGGGCCAACGGAGCTTGCGGCCTCCCTTCTGCCGTTCCTTGGAGACGACTTCCACGAGATCCTGGACGATCGTCATGGACCGCTCCAGCTCCGGCCGGAGCCGTTGCTCGTTGACGACCGGCCAGTCGAGCATGTGGACGCTGAGCTTTCGTCCATCGAGGCGTTGGTAGATCGCCTCCGCGATGTGCGGCGTGACCGGCGCGAGCAGGAGGGCCAGCGTGCTCAGGGCTTCGAAGAGAACGTGATAGGCCGCCAGCTTGTCCCGGTCCTCCGTCTCCGTCCAGGTGCGCCCGCGGACCAGTTTGACGTACCAGCGCGACAGGTCGTCGAGGATGAACGACTCGACCGCGCGGGCGGCTCGGTGGAGGCTGTACGTCGCCATCTCCGCATCCACGGTCTTCTTGAGACCCTCGAGCCTCGACAGGAGCCAGCGGTCCTCCGGGCGCAGGCCGCCTTCGATCGAGGCGCGGTCCGCCGCGAACGGATCGAAGCGGTCCAGGACCATGTAGGTCGTCGTGAACCGCAGGACGTTCCAGAGGATGTTCAAGGTGCGGTGCGCGTTCCGGACGCCTTCCTCTTGGAACGTGATGTCGTCCCAGGGCGCGTTCACGGCGATGACGTAGAAACGCAGCGGATCCACTCCGAACTTGCTGATGACGGTCTCCGGCTCGATGTAGTTCCCGAGGGACTTGTGCATCTGCCGGCCATCCGGGCCGTTCACCCAGCCGTGCATCATCACTTGGTCGTACGGGGCCCGATCGAACGCCAGGACGCCGGCCGCGAGTTGGGAGCTGAACCAACCGCGGGTCTGGTCCGGGCCCTCGACGATCCAATCCTGCGGCCACCAGCGGCGGAACTCGTCCTCGCGCGCCGGAAAGCCGAGGCTCGCCCAGCTCGAGACGCCGCTGTCGAACCACACGTCGACGGTCTCGGGCACCCGCCGCATCTCGCCGTCGCACTTCTCACAAGGCAGGACGACGCGGTCGATGCCGGGCCGGTGGAGGTCCATCCCCTCCGTGTAGCCGTTCGCCTTCCGCAGGGCGTCGGCCGATCCGACCACGGTCCAATGCTTACACTTGACGCACCGCCAGATCGGGAGCGGGCTGCCCCAGTATCGCTGCCGCGAGATGCACCAATCTCGGAGGTTCGTGGTCCAGTCGAGCTGGCGGGCGGACCCGGCCCATTCTGGGAACCATGTGACCCGCCGCACCTCCTCGACCATCTTCGGCTTGAAATCCGTGACGTTGAGGAACCATTGGACGGTCGCACGGAACAGGATCGGCGTCTTGCAGCGCCAACAGTGACCGTACGCATGCACGATCGTCTCCTCCGCAAACAACGCTTTGGCGGCGCGGAGGTCCGCGATGATCCGAGGGTTCGCCTCCCAGACGCCCTGGCCCGCATACGCCCCGGCGTCCTCGGTGAAGTGGCCTCGGGCATCCACGGGAGAGAAGGCGGGGAGGCCCAGTTTCTGACCGAGTTCGAAGTCCTCGGGTCCGTGACCCGGTGCGGAGTGGACCAGCCCGGTGTATTCGGCGACGACCGTCTCCGAGGAGACCACCTTGTGGACCCACTCCCCTTTCGCGGCTTTCTGGTACGGCAGCTTCGTCCGGAGCGGATGGAGGTACGCGAGCCCGACCAGCTCGCTCCCGTTCTTCGTCTCGACAACGGAGTATTTCGCGACGCCGCCGCGGGCCATGATATCGGGCACCGCGGCCTCCATGACCCAAAGGTATTCCGGCTTCTTGCCGTGGGGGACTTTCACTTTCGCATATCGGAAGTCGGGGTGGACCGCGATCGCGAGGTTCGCCGGGAGGGTCCACGGCGTCGTCGTCCAGATCAGCAGGGACTCGTCCGGCTTACCTGCGACGCGGAACTTGACGTAGACCGACGGGTCCGTTTCGTCGGCGTACTCGACTTCGGCATCCGCGAGGGCCGTCTCGTCCCGGGAACACCACTGGGTGGATCGCAAGGCTTCGTAGATCCAGCCGCGCTCGTGGGCGTGTTTCAGGGTCCACCAGGCCGCCTCGATGAATTCATTGCGGAGCGTCATGTACGGGCGTTCCCAATCCAGCCAGATGCCGAGCGACTGGAACTGCTTCGTCATCTTCTGGAGGAGATCCACCGCGAAGGTGCGGCACGTGTTCACGAACTTCTCGATGCCGAGGTCCTCGATCTCTTTCTTGTTCGTGATCCCGAGCGTCTTCTCGACCTGGACCTCGATCGGGAGACCGTGCATGTCATAGCCCGGCTGGTCTCGTACATGGTAGCCGCGCATCCGATGGTAGCGGACGACGAGGTCCTTGATCGTCTTGTTCAGGACCTGACCGAGGTGGATGGATCCGGTCGTAAACGGCGGGCCGTCGCCGAAGTAGAAATCCTCGCCCTTCTCCCGGGCCGCGACGGTCTTCTGGTAGACCTTCGCTCGGTTCCAGAATTCCTGGACTTGCCTCTCCACCTCTCGTGGAGCGTACGACTTCTCCGCCTGCTTGATCATCGCAGCCCCGCTCCCGGGGAATCGGGCCCGACGAGGCTTCTTCATCGCCTCGAGGAGCGATCGGCCTATCTGGCCAGCGATATAAAAGCCTGCGGTCGTCCATCCATGCGCGTCCGCGGATGTCGCGTCGAGCCGAGTCAGTACGCGACCGCGGGCATCTTCTGAACAAACGCGTCGCTCGTCAACTGCCGGACCATGAAGTCCGCGACATCGGCACGGGAAATCCGAAGGCCCCACCGCGGGATGCCTTCGACCGCAACGCGATATTCGCCTTTCGGCGGACCGTTCGTCAAGAGGACCGCTCGTACGGCGATCCAGTCTACGTCCCGCCTCTGAAACTCTTCGAGCATCGCGCGATGTTCTCGGTACACGCCGGGCAACCACATTCGTGCGATTCGCAGGCTCAGGTTGCCGAACAAGAACCCCGCCGACTCGCGCAACGCGCCCGCGACTGAGAGGGCCACGATCCGCCGGACGCCGTGCCGCTCCATTGCGTCGAGGATGTGTCGGACGCCGACCGAAAGCACCGGCGCGGGATTCCGGGCCGTGCTGCCGAGCGCGCTGAGGACGGCGTCCTGCCCTCTGATCGCCGCGTTGACCGAAGCGGCATCCAGGACGTCCCCGCGAACGACGCGTAACCGCCCGGGGACCGACGCCATCCGAGAGGATTCGCGAGCGAACGGCGTGACCTCGTGGCCGGCCTGCGTGGCCCGCTCGACGAGGAAGCGGCCGGTCCCACCGGTGGCGCCAAAGACGACGATGTTCACGGGCTCTGCCTCCGCCCCTATGCACACGTCGCTCCTCAAGAACGTCGTGCGGTCCTCGGAAGCGAGCGTTCGGCGGAGATAGCCAACCTCACGCGAGGGCCGGGAGCGAGATTTGAACTCGCGTCAAGGGATCCACAGCCCCCTAGCATAACCAGGCTAGCCCATCCCGGCCGCACGCGGCCCAACCGGGGAGGGGAATATAGTATTTTGCTCGCCGGGAGGCGATCGAGCCGCGACGGACCGGAGTTGTTTCACACACCTCTGATGGCGGCCCTCAACTAGCGCGAACGCATGACGAAACCGAGGGGGAGCCTTGTCTAAGGGCAACACCGCCCGACGCGTTCGCATCATCCGCGAGGAGGCGGAGGAGCGCCTCAAGCGGTCCGGACTCATCCTCATTCTCTTGGGCTCATCTGAGAGGGGACTCGAGGAACGACGACAGGTCGCCGAGGTATTGAGGGGTCGGGGGATCGTCGCGCTCGTGCCGGAGGACGATTTCCCGAAGGAGATCGGTCCGTCCGTAATCGAGGATGACGTCCTCGAACGGAGCGACGTGGACCTCGTGTTCCTGAGCATCGAGTCCTGGGGCGCGGCCACGGAGTTCGGCCAGTTCGCGTCGAACCCCCGCATCGCCCCGAAGCTCCGAGTCCTCGTCCGGCCGGAGTATCACCCGGTTCACAGCCCTTCGAGCAGCTACCTCACCGACCTGTACCTGACGCATCTCGTCCGGTACGGGCACGTGTATCCCGTCGATGGAGGCCGGCAAGCGCCCGTGCCTTCCGCGAAGGCGCTCATCCCGATGCTCGCCGAACGCCATCGCGAAATCAAGGCCTTCCGGCCGTCCCGCATTAGCAAGTAAATATATTTATACCACGTAGAATATCGTTGACGTATGAAGACACCGGCGGCGCCGGAAGGACCCGACTCCGAGGTCATCGAACGTTTGAAGGCGTACACCGCCCTCGACAACCCTATTCGCCTGCGGGCGTTTCGGCTGATTCACGACTCTCCCGGTGTGCCATTCAATGAGATCGCAAAGCACATCCGGATCGAGAGCGGGCTGCTCGCGTACCATCTCGGGGTGTTGAAAGCGGCCGGCGTGGTCGACGTGGCCTATGCGCGGGAGGGAAGGCAAGTCACCTCATATCGGCTCGGCGAAATGGGACAGGAGCTCCACTCGGAGCTATTCCGTGGGCGACCGAGCCGGACGCCGAAAACAGGAAAAGTCGCCCTTCGTCCCGCCCCCGTGCGACCCTCGTGAAGCGGATCGACCCGGGCCTCGGTCATTTCGGGGCTTTCCGGGAGAGGGCAGTCATCGGCCCTCGCAGGAGGAGGAACGCGACGAGCAGGAGGACGATTCCAGCGCCCATCGCGACGATCAGGGCCAGGGCACTCTGCGGAGAGACGATCACCCCGATGCCTCCCGCAAAGACCAGGGCCAGCCCCAGGGTGCCGGCGAGGAGGCTGGTCTTTCTCTTTCGGATCGCCACTTCCTCGCGCAAACGCCGTCGCTCGGCGGCCCTCGAGGGACTCGGCTCCACACTCCCGGATTCGAGAGACCTTATTTGATGCCTCCGTCCTCGGTCGTTCGATGCACAAGGGTTTTGTACGGACCCTTGAATGGGCCGGAGGTCCATGGGCGCGAAGCGCGATCTCGTCTCGATGCTCGACGTGAAGGACGATCTCGTCGGCCTCCTCGAACTTGCGGGGAACATCAAGAATCGCACGAAGGCCGGGGAGCCGTACGAACCGCTCCGTGGGAAGAGCCTCGCGATGATTTTCGAGAAGGCGTCGACTCGGACGCGCGTCTCCTTCGAGGTCGGCATGACGCAGCTGGGGGGCCACGCCCTCTTCCTGAGCCCGAACGACCTGCAAATCGGACGCGGTGAGACGATCGCCGACACCGCGAGGGTCCTCAGCCGCTACGTGGACGGCATCATGTATCGGGCGTTCAAGAGAGAGACCATCATGGAACTCGCCCGCAACGCAAGCGTGCCTGTGATCAACGGCCTCGATGACAAGGAACACCCTTGCCAGGTCATCGCGGATCTCTTCACCATCTTGGAGCATAAGGGCTCGTTCAAGGAGCTGAAACTCGCCTATGTCGGGGACGGCAATAACGTGTGCAACTCGCTGCTCCTCGGCGCCGCGATCGTCGGCATGGACATGACGGCGGCCTGCCCGAACGGCTACGAACCCGACGCCGAAATCCTCGCGACGGCGCGGCGCCTCGCGAAGGACAGCGGATTGAAGATTCACATCGTGGATGATCCGGTCGGCGCCGTGCAACGCGCCGATGTCGTGTACACAGACGTCTGGGTCTCGATGGGCCAGGAAAAAGAGACAG
>Ga0209376_1001788_pt1 | contig 21130 bp, 21 predicted proteins | sample GraSoiAngelo_134_FD_185891 | JGI IMG/M metagenome (GOLD analysis project Ga0209376, IMG submission 185891) | Grasslands soil microbial communities from the Angelo Coastal Reserve, California, USA - 14_0929_05_30cm (SPAdes) (version 2) | ecosystem: Environmental > Terrestrial > Soil > Grasslands ... | reverse complement strand
ATCGCCTCGCCTTCGAGGAACCGCTTGTCTTGCCGTCCATAGCCGAAGTATGGGACTACCGCGGTGATCCGGCGAGCACCCGCATCGCGGATCGCGTCGGCCAAGAGTAGGAACTCAACAATCATCGAGTCCGGGTGGGTGGTCTGGACCAAGACAGTATGGTCGCCTGCGACGGACGCGAGGAGGCGGACGTATCGCTCCCCATCCGGGAAGCCTCCCGGATGCCTCTCAAACGCTACGTCGACGACGCTCGCGGGGAGCTCCTTGGCGATCCCGCGAGCAAGAGAGACGGAGGCCGAACCGCCGACGACCTTCACGCTCGCTCGAATGAAAGTGGCGTATTTGAAAGGTCCGGCGGATTGCGTCCCCGATAACGAGTGACGAGCCTTCTTATAGCGACATGGAGGCTCGACGAGGGCCATGGACTTTCGTTTGTGGCTGCGTAACCAGAGGCGCCACCACATCGTCCTGTTATTCCCCGCCCTTCTGACCGCCGTCGCGGGGATCGACTTGCTCCTCACCCGTGCCAGGGGATCGGAGATTCAGTGGCTCGCAGTCCCTTTCCTCGTAACCGGTGCGACCCTCTTTGTGTGGGCGGTGTGGCCCTGGAACAGTGCCCCCGAGAGTAGCAAGCCATCGATCGCGACTCGACTGCTGAAAATCATCACCTGCCAAGGCCGGCTAGTACGCTATTTTCCGGTAATCGGCACCGCGCTGGTGGTTGGAGACCTCGCGTACAATGCCATCCTCTCCTCCACGCCGGCCCTACTGACGGAGGATACAATCCTCCTTTTCGGGGCAGGTGTGATGGTAGGTTACGGATTCGTGCCTGCGCGATTCGCTCGCGAGCGAGATTTCGTCCTCTTGTTTTCCTTCTTCCTTAACGTCATCCTTGTCCTCCCGCTCCTAGTCGCGCGGGGAATCTACGCGAATTTCGAACGTTCCGTGGACTTCTATTCGTGGGTCGCGCTCGCACCGCAGACGGGGGCCGTGCTCAACCTTCTTGGGATTAGCAATTCGGTCCATCCAATACCGGGCACGACCGCCCCAGGGTTGTCGTTCGTTCCACGGAATCTGTTCATCGAAGTAACAGTCGTGATCACCACGTCTTGTTCGGGCATCTATTCGTTCGGCATTTTCGCATCTGCCTTTCTGGCGTTTGTCCTTACCGAGTACGACCACCTCACCAAGCGCATCTGGGCCCTTCTCGGACTCGGCTTAGTCACGGCTTACGTTGCAAACATCCTTCGAATGGTCGCGATCGTCCTAGTAGGGTACTACGCGGATACGCCCGGAACTGAACTCCAAAACATGCTGATTGCCCACTCATACGCAGGCTGGCTAATCTTTCTTGGTTGGATCTCCTTATTCTGGGGACCACTCCTGAAGTTCTTCCCGGCCAATCACGAGGAACGAGTTCCGGATCTGCCCCAAGGTCACCGCCTCGCCAATCTCGGCTGTCGGACTTGCGGGCGGACGTTGTCGCCCGCAATCCCTGCAGTCAGGTGCGATTGCGGTGCCTACCACCACGTACACTGCATTTCCCCGATGGCGAATTGCGCGGAGTGTGGATTGCGCGTCGACGCGAGCGAAGCTCGCAATCGGACCCCTCGTGGAAACGCGTTGTGATGGTCATGAATATCCTGTTCCTCGCAGTTGACGTAGACCTGCGTCGCAATCGGGGCGACAGCATTCATGTCCAAGAACTAACAGATCACCTTGTCGGGCTGGGGCATCATGTCGTCCTTGTGACGAGCACCCCCGACCATGCCGTGTCAACTGGAATCGTCCATGCGACCGCTCCTGCCTCGACCCCTGGACAAATTTCTCTCGGCTGGCGATTGGCGCGACGATGGGCGGACGTCATCTACGAGCGAAGAGTGTCCCCAAAGCTGTCGTTTACGATTTCGAAGCTCAGCCGAACACCCTTTGTCCTCGAGGTAAATGGTGTGCTGGAGGATGAAGTAGAAAATCCTCCCTCGAACAGGTGGAGACCGCTCCGTCTTAAGATTCGAGGCTCGATGATCCGCCGGGCTTCCAGCATCATCGCGGTCAGCGACGGAATTCGACGGGATCTGCTAACCCGGTACGCCATCCCGTCAGACCGGATTGCGGTCGTCCCAAACGGCGTGAGCCCGGAGAGGTTTTTCCCTAGCGAGAAAACCTCATGCCGAACTTCATTGGGCCTGAGATCGAGCGACCAAGTCGTGTGCTACATTGGCAACATGGCCCGCTGGCAAGGCGTCGATCTCCTCATGGATGCCGCCGACACACTGCACTCCAGACGGTCGTCCATCAAACTTCTGCTTGCAGGGGACGGTCCCGAACTCCAGGATTTGAAGGCGAAGGCTAAGGGTCGCAACCTTGGTTTCGTCGACTTCCTGGGACCGGTCTCTTACGATCGTATCCCAGAGATAATCGGAGCGAGCGATGTGGCCGTGGCACCCCTTGCACGGAACCGCAAGGCCTCCCCTCTGAAGGTTTTTGAGTACATGGCCTGCGGCCGACCCATCGTGGTGAGCGACGTTGACGAGGTCGGCAACTTCGTCCGAATGAGCGGTTGCGGTATTGTGGTCAACCCGGGGGATCCGGACGGCCTAGCGGATGCCATCGAGTGGCTCCTCTCCCATCCCGAACAGGCGGAAGCGATGGGCGTCAAAGGTCGGGTTGCGATTATCCAAGGAGGCACCTGGGAAGCCTCCGCAAGACGAACCAGTCTAGTCCTAGCGGGGGTTGTTAGAAAGCGACAGGGTGTTCAAGGGAGAACCCACGAAGGGACAGCCTACAGACGAGCCACATAGATTCGGCGATAGGCGTTCCGCCTCCGCCCCAATCGATGGAACCAGTAAAGGGGATAGAAGGCGAGACCGTATATCGGTGAACCCTTCGGTATGATGAATTGAAGTTTCCACCGCATTCGCAGACCCCAAATTCCTTCATGCCCGTGCCACACGACACGAGCCTTCGGATGAAACGAAGTCGCAGCTGCGAGAACCTCTGCGTGCTCTGCGTCCCTAGGGATTCCATGCGCCGCATGTTCTTCGCGCCATCCTGTGCTAAGCCCTCGCGAATGCTCGACCTCCAAAGCCTCGCGGTCAAATCGCGCGCTCCGATCTCCGAAGGGGAACCCCAGAATCACTAGCTTTTCCGCTACACGGAAGAGTTCGCGTAAGGCGTTCGGTCTATCGTCCAGAGCAAGGTGCTCGATCATGTCGATAGAGACAACCGCCCCGAATGACGAATTTCGGAAGGGCAGATGGGTCGCCGAAGCTTTGACCCGCTCTGTCAAAGACTTTCGGCTCGCGGGACCGGTCCCGGGAAACGCGACATCCAGGGCGACCGTGGGGACCGCGAGGCTACTTGCCAGCCCGGCGGTCCCGCTGCCGACATCCAGTACTCGACCGACCGTGAGGTCTGTGGAACGCCGAAGAATTGACCGAACCGGCGAGTAGCGCAGCCACGGATCAAGGCTGAGAGATCGGTTCCAACTCAGGTATCCCCGGGCGGTTTTTCGGAGAACCTTTCGGATCACACCCAGCGAACAGCCCCACAGCCTAGGGATGAGGAAGAGCGGGCGAGGAGATGCAGAAGCATGCGACGGACAAGGTCTCGTGCCTCGCGTTGTTTTGCAGAAGGTAACAAAGAAAAGCGAATTCAAGCTCATGGCGCTTGGACTGCCTGTTTGAACTCACGAATGAAAGCGATTGTGTGCTGAACGTGGTTGTATTGAGGTCGGTTCTGGGGCCAAGCGATCGCAGGTTCCGCCAATCCCATGTCGATTGTTTTCACCGCGGCGAGACTCCGCAAATCAGTGCGCTGGACAGGGCCCGTCTTGAGGAAGTCCCATTCGCGGCGCAAGAGTCGGAGAAGCCGTTCTGTTTTGTTGTATCGTTTCGACAGATAGTCAGCCTGGCCCCATGCGGATGGCTCCTTCCGGTTCTCGCCAACACTGACTGGATACCATCGCATCGTGCCAATCCGATCCACCCGAAGCCAGAGATCCACGTCCTCGTTCGTATTCAGACTGCGACGTCCACCCGCTTCGACCCACGTCTGCCTTGGAAAGATCCCACAGTAAATCGCCTGAACGGAAAGCCCGGGACATGTCTGAAAATATGCGTCCACAAATCTCCGCAAGAGGCTCGAATAGACAACATCAGTATCCAAGACGACGATATGGCTCCCAGAAGACCGAGCAAAGGCAATCTCCCGGCCCTCCCCAATGGTTGACCTCTTCGAAATCAAGGTAACGTTCCGATGGTTGGCTGCCCATGAGGTTAGGATCGTCCAGCTTCCATCCCGCGATTTATTATCGACCACGACATACTCAAATTCCAACCCGTGGAGATTGTCGTACACCGACCGCAGGTGGGCGGCCAACGCGTGAGCGCAGTTGTAGTTGGTCGTACATACGCTGAACTTCAAGGGCCACCCTCCGTTTGGGAAGCATCCAACCTTTGCGGCGAATTTGGAAAGGCCGTGATCGATTGTCCGAGGAGCGAACCGATCACGGCGCGTAATTCCTCGGCTCGCTGATCGACCCGAAAGCCAGCGATAATCCGGTTACGAGCGTCGATGCCGCCCTGTGATTGGATGGCCTGTCGGACACCGGCGGCTAGGGACGGAACGTCATTGTAAGAGACAAAAATGCCAGTCCTACCGACGACTTCGGGAATCGCTCCCGCTGCGGTGACGACGGGGACGCAACCCGCGGCCATGGCCTCGGCTAGTGCGAGGCCAAAGCCCTCGACATATGAGACTTGTACGTACACCTTAGCCCGGGCGAGAAGCTGACGCAACTCGTCGTCCTGGAGCCAGCCCGAAATCTCGACGTTATCAGGGGCCATTTTGCGCAATTCGTCGACGGAATCGTCCCAGGCTCTCCCAACGAGGACAAACCGGGCCTCGGGGACTTCGGAGGCGGCCCCGATGAACGTGCGCAGCCCCTTGCGACGAAGGTTCTCTCGGCTTACATGAGAGACGCAAACGACCAAGTCTTCCTTCGGACCGGGTCGGAAAGCTTCGACGTCGACCCCGAGGTATACTCGGCTGATTTTTCCGTTCGGAGCAACCTCACGAATCGCCGCGGCACTCCAATCGGAGAACGCGAGTATCCGGTCCGCCTGGCGCAACGCAACGGCGGCTCCGATCCGTCCGCGAAGATAGAGAAGCCTTCCGTAGCCGATCTCCGGCGCCCGAGTGACATCCCAACCGCCTGCGACCACTATTGACTTTCGACCCATTACGCGAGCGACGGTTGTGGCCACGGCGCTGAAACCGAGAGCGAACCAACAATACACTAGGTCGGCCTTGGCAATCTCCACGATGAGCCTTGGATAGTCGATCGAACCGCGGAAGAGGAATGGGACCACGTTGCTAAATGCCCCGAGAAGACTCCGATCCGTTTGTACAAATGCAGCGTCAATTGAGTAGACGAAGAGCACTCGTGGTGCCTTCTGAATTGGTCCAGGTAGATCGAGAGAGGGACCGGAGCTCGGAGTCACGAGGTAGCCAGCCCAGTCCGATGTAGGGCTTCACCTTAAATTCACTTCGCCGTGATTCGCCGGAAGCGCAATCATTATTCGCACTGCGTGGTTGACATGATTCTGTTGCCGAAGCGACCGGTAGTTGTCCACGTGACGCCCTGGTATCTACCGCACATTGGGGGTCTCGAGCGGCACGTCGAAGCAATTTCAAACCACATCGGCGGTTTCGATTCGGTCATCCTTACCCCTCGACTGCCCGGAACGAGTCGAATCGACAGACCATCGGAACGCGTCACCATAGTTCGTTTCGGTCCCACGAAATTCCCCGCAGAACGAGGGCGAACCCGCTCGATATCTTCCCAGGAATGGCTCCTTCGCCTTGGCCGACTCTGGAACCTTCGGCGTACGCTGAGTAGAGATTCATTCGATGTCCTTCATGTCCATCGGCCCCCGTTGATCGAACTAGCGTACCTTGCCTCAAAAGACCGGACCCACGGCGCGCTCCGAAGCATCGCTCGCCGATGGAATCGCTTGCCCTCCAAGGGTCGAACCCAAATCCTAACCGATCACGGGTTGTTCGTTCAACCCAGTTCTCCCTCTTCCTTGAATCTGAAGTGGTTCATGGAATGGGTCCTCGAGGAATATGACCACGTCATCTGCGTCGATCCCTCTGGATACAGACGGGCTAAATCAATTCAGGCTTCCGATCCAGGCCGGTTCGAAAAGGTCAAAATCCATCACATGCCGCAGCCGATCGACACGAACCTGTTCCATTCTGAGCCACTCCCGGTGGGCCCGGAGTTGAGGGTTGGTTATTCGGGCCGCTGGGAACGTGACGGCATGTTTCTCCTTCGAGAATTGGTGTCGATGAACCTGCCCGGAGTCCGATACTGTATCTCGGGCGGGGCAACTCCCCGGGACCTCCATGAGTACGCGCATGCGTTCAACTCCCCCGGCGTCGAATTGCGACCGAATATCATCGATTCAGTTGAGCTCGCGCAATTTTACCACGGCATTCACGTCCTCGTCGATTTCTATCGAGGGGATGGATGTGGCAGAAGCGTCCTCGAGGCCATGGCGTGTGGCCGGACTATTCTCCGGACTCGTTCGGAGGACACGCATCCCGTCGTCGATCGAGTAACTGGCCTGCTGCTCGATCCTAATGCTGCTTCTGCAGCCCAAGCAATCCGGCAGTTGGCAGAGAATCCGCAACGGTTGGTTGAGATTGGACGACGAGCAAGAGAAGCTGTGTTGCGGGAATACTCCAATGAAATCGTTGTCCCGCAGATCGAGAGACTGTACCGGGAAGGCCTCTCGGCGAGACGCTGATTCCGATTAGAAACAATATCGACCCAGAGACGGACATCGCTGCCCTTTAATAGCGGCGTCGGCCCGTATGCCGCGGCCACGATGAGTTCGGAGAGGCGTAGGCTCTTAGGCGGTACCGGCTGGACCCTCTCGTCAACCATAGTTGCCCTGACAGTCGGAGCAGTGATGAACCCCGTTCTCGTCCTCTATCTCGGTGTCGGAGGCTACGGAGTCTGGGCTTCTGCCATCGCCATCGCCTCTTTGTTCGGTTTCGCGGGAGACTTGGGCGTTTCTGCCGCTCTGACCAAGTTCATCGCGGAACGGGAGGGGAAGAAAGAACCTCTTGAGTCGTTCGCGGCGAGCGCTTTGATCTTCGGTCTCGCCGCAGGCGTAACGACCGGGTTAACGCTGGGCGCGGTCTCTCTCTTCTTCAAGAGCTACGGGGGTTACTCCAACTTCGGCCTCTTGCTCGCTCTACAGGCCTTGCAAATGCCTTTCGCGATGGGGAGCGCGACGCTCCTTGGAATCTTTCAAGGAAGACGCCTCTTTCGGCCCCTAGCCCTTCTCACAATGTTCCAATCGGCCCTGGGCCTGGTTCTCACGATTGGACTCCTGGCGAATGGACAGGGCCTCATCGGCGTGATGATTGCGTCGGCTTCAGGAGCCATCGCTTTCTTCGGAATTCTGCTCGCGCTCAACTGGAAGAGCGTCGTACCGACGAGGGCCGGCGACTTCGTCGAAGATTTCCGAAAACTCGTTCCTTTTGGGATTCGATTGACGGCGACGAACGCGCTCAGCACTGTGCTCTATCAAATCGATATCGTGATCCTTGCCCTCGTCATTGGCGATCCGGTTTTGGTAGGCACCTACGCCCTCGCTGTGTTTGTGACACGCGCGTTCTGGATCATTCCGGGGAGCATCTCCACGACGACGTACCCTGTGACGTCACAATACTCGGCGACGAACGACTGGCGGCGCGTTTCCACGTACTTGTCAACCGCCTTCGTCGCTTCAGTGGCCATTATGGGCATCCTGGGATCGGGACTCGTCCTCTTTGGGCGACCGGTCCTTGGTGTCGTCTTCGGTTCGACTGCCATCGGCGCTTATGAAATCGCACTCATCCTTCTGGGAGGGACGGGCGCTCTGGGCTGCCTCCGGGCGATCGCCGCGTCGATCCCCGGGGTGGGCCGGCCAGAAGTTGGTCTGCGAATCTCCGCCGTGGGAGCAGTGTGTATGGCAATCGTTTCGTTGATTTTCACGGAGTTTCTCGGAATGCCGGGGACCGCACTGGCAGTAAGCGTTTGTTTCGGTCTGGTGGCGTTCCTCCTCATTCGGGCAGTCGACAATCATGTGTTAGGCTTCGCGAGAACTCGTTTAGTGTCGCATCGAGTGGTCTTGACCGCCACCGTTGCAATTGGTTCCTGTGGGATCTGCTATTTTGTCGGGTTGCCCGAAAATGCGGGCCCAGCGTGGTTCGTCGCGGCGGGCTTGCTGTGGGCAGCGATTTCCGTGTGCCTCGGAGTCGCTTCTGGAGGTAGAAAAACTTGGGGCGATATCTTCCGGATCCCCAGCAGGGCGCGGGCCGAAAGGGATTGAGAATGACGACAAACGTGGCAGTCGAGCATAGGACTCATCGGGCCCATCGACCCCTCTTTGCCCGATCTCGTTCTACGATATTCCTGCTTCCGGCGTGGTGGAGTCCTACTTCCTCCCTGCGAGTTGCCTTTCATCGCCTCCGCGGCGCACGCGTGGCAAAGACTGCAGAAATCGGCTACTTCGTCATTATCGATAACCTCTTTCCCGAAAAAGTTGTCGTCGGAGAGCGGGCGACCGTCTCAGCGCGGACCACGATCCTCGCACACGATGAATCGAAAGCCTACACGGGAAAAGGTGCGGAGCGGGTCGCGGAAACGCGCATCGAACGAGGAGCGTTCGTCGGGGTTCATTGTGTGATCCTTCCGGGAGTCACCGTCGGGGCCAACGCAATCGTCGGGGCAGGATCCGTGGTCACCCGGGACGTGCCCGCGGGCGCCACAGTCGCGGGAGTGCCGGCCAGACTGATGGCTCGGTAGGATGGCGAGCATTCGTGAGAGCATCAGCCGCATCCGCAATCCCCAAGGGAGCAACGCGCATGGCGACCGTTTTCATCACCTGCCCCTATCCTCTGTCTCGTCTCACAGGGATCGGCCGATTTGTCCGCGACCTAATTCGGTTCCTCGAACCGCTGGGAATCTCGGCGAGTCTCGCGTGTCCCGCCGAATTCAAGTCGCAATCGATACGCGGCGATGGCGGATTCAATCTGCGATGGAAGGTGTTCTCCAACCTGGAGTTGGCAATTGCCACGGCGATGAAACAGGTTCGGGAACGCGATGATTTCCAAGTTGTTCACGTCCATCAAGCCCATCTCCAATCATTGGCAGCGACCCTGACGGCTCGAATCCTCGGGAAGGCATCCCTGATAACCGTCCATGTCCGCACTCCTGTTGCTGCCGGAAGAATTCGACGGGCGACTGAGCGGCTCATAAGCAACCTCTCTGTGAGGTCGGCGACGGAATCGGTCGCGGTAAGTCGCTTCGTCGCAGAAACTTTCCCCTACCGCGAGATCCGAATCATCGAGAATGGAGTCGACACCGAGATGTTCCGATCTTCAGCTGAAGGACGGCGCAGAGTTCGGACAGACCTCGGTCTCGGACCGGAGACGGTCTTCGTCTTTGCCGGAAGGTGGACAACGACGAAAGGCGTGGACACCCTAATCAGAGCCGCCAACTCGAGCCTTTTGGCAAGCTTGGCGTTCAAAATCTTGCTGCTCGGGGAAGCCACTCCGGATGAACCGGACCTGGTGGCGCGCTCAGTTGAGATGTTAGACAACCCGTCCCGAATAATTCCCCTGGGGCCGATCGGTGGAGGCCTTCCCGATTACCTCAGCGCAGGGGAAGTTTTCGTGTCCCCCTCGCTCTACGAAGGGATGCCGCTTGCATTTCTGGAGGCGATGGCGACTGGGCTTCCTGTATTGGCGAGTGATATACCGATCCATCGCGAACTCGTCAACAGAGCGGGGGTTGGATGGTTGTTTCCGCCTGGGAATGCCGAGGAATTGGCGGCCAGGATGGCCCAAGTCATCAAGAAAGGTATCCCGATGGATTGGTCCGAGCGCGCTCGATCCATGGTAGTGGCGCATCATGACGTGCGATCTAAGGTTGCTGAGTACGTCTCTCTCTACCGCAGTATGATTCATCCGTGAAGGTGAGCTCGCGGGCCTAAGTAGTCTGCTCGTTGAGGATTTGGTTCATGTTAACGAACCGGTCCCGATTCACCTTCTCAAGCAGTTCTTGGAGGCCTCGCGTCGAGGACGAAGAACTGCGCCGAACCCATGTGGCGACGGGGTCCGACGAGGTCCAGGACACCATTTCCCAAGAGTGCGCGAGAATGATCGCGTATTGGTTTGTTACACTGGCGAGCGCACGAAAAGCGATTTCGGATCCCGAACCATGGACGAAGCCGAGGCCGAGGGGCGAACCTTCAATTAGAGGGTTCGAGGTGACTGGAATCTCCAGAATGGGAAAGTCGCCTTCGACGATAGGCGAGGTCCGACTGGGATGGTAGGGATCGCGCGGAGCCCGGCGATGGTCCAAGATCGGCACGACCTTCCATCGACGGACGAAGCGACCTGGGAGGACCGAAGAGTCAGATCGATATCCCAGTTCCTCAAGGACCGAGAGGGTGTCCCGACTCGTGCTAAAGTTCGGCGCGCGGAAGTGCATGGGCCTCTGTCCGAATCGTTCGGTCACTCGATCCGTCGCGGTCCGGAGTTCGAACTCAAGAGCCGACCGGGACTTACGGCTGAGGTAGGACCTGGGTCCTGTCTCATGGGTGAGGGCATGACACCCCAGGGCTCGAAGCCCGTGACCGTCTCCGAGTGTCATGATTGGAATCTGACCAACCACTTCTCCGGAGATGAACAAGTCATAGGGGACCCCGAGCGAACGGAGCTGATCCAGGTATGATGGGAGTCCTTCCTCGATTCCGCGAGTCGTCATTCGCCCGTCGAGCCGGTAGTCTCGTTCCACATCGATTGAGAAACATATCTTTGGTCCCCCGAGCCCCGTGCTATCGCCCATCTCATTCAGCCAGACCGTAGATGCTGTAGAGTTGGGGCAAACGAGCCGCCCATGTGTAGTTGCGTTCGACAGTCCGCAGCGCGGCCTCACCAAAGTCCCGCCGACGATTCGGGTTTGGCAAAAGATTCCGGATCGCCGTCGCAATGCTCTGTGCCTCCGATTCGACAAGGACGCCGTTGGAACCGTCCAAGACCTCGGGAATTCCGCCGACGCGAGAGGCGACGACGCACCGTTTTAGCGACATGGCCTCCAGCAGGGCGGTAGGCAAGCCCTCCCGCCTCGAGACGTGACAGTAAAGGTCTGCGTTAGCAAGCGCCGCCGGCACATTATCAATGAATCCAGTGACCCGGACAGATTCACCCAAGTCCTTTGCTTCCGTTTCGACGCGAAATCGGAGGGATCCGTCTCCGACGATCAGGAGTCTCGCATCGGGGTAGTCAGTAAGGAGATCACGAAATGCTCTGACAAGTTCAACCACCCCCGCTACCTTTTCGGCATATTCCAATGGACCGGCGAACATCAGGATAGGCGAAGACCCGTCCAGGTCATAGGCACTTGCAAACTGATTTGCCTCGGCCGACGTGACAGTCCTGAGTTTCACTGCTGGCCTCAAGAGCCGGTTGTCTCCGCCGAGGCGGAAGGTAGTACGAAGCTCGGCCAGTTGTGCTAGGCTCACGAAGGTGACGACGTGAGCACGGCGCAAGAGTCTCCTGAACGCGATTCGGAGGAACGGGGTGGGTGTCGTATGGAACGAGAAGACAAGTCGCACCTTCGGGTTCCTCCTCAGATACCGTAGTCCAGCCGCGAGACAGTACCAATGGGAATGACAGTGGACCACGTCAGGACGGATTTTCTCGAGGTTCGACCCAACCTGTCGAACGTAAGCTCGGCCAGCTCGAGCATTCACAACCGAGGTCTGGTTTCTGGTCCCCTCCCCGGCAAAGAGCGACACTTCATGACCGTCGTCCGTAAGGGCGTGCGAGAGACCGGATACGAACGTGGAAATTCCCCCAGGGACAGGCGGAGCATACGGGGTCAGAATCGCGACGCGGGTCACGCTAGATCCCCGACGTACCACAACGATTGGCCAGTGATCTCGAAGATCTTGTAGGAACTGGAATGGGTTGCCGTAATGAACGGGGACGGATAGGTTTGGCCATACGCTAGGTAGCTTCCCCACGCGTCGTTATTCTCGACAAGATATCGAGGCTGATATCTTTGCGAGACACCGCCGGGTATCAGGGAGGGCAAGTGGTCCAATATTGCCGCCCAGTCTGCCTCCGCTTGGACGCCGGTGAGAACAAAGGGGGAATCCGATTCCAATGTCAAGTCGGCGACCGGAAGCTGAACGATGACCAGATTCGATCGGTTCACGAATCGGAAGATTAGAAGCTCCGGACTCTGAAAGGGTGTAGTTGCACCGCCCACCGGAAGGTATGGATGGCCTGAGACGAGATAAATTTCGCTCGCGAGCTTCCCATCGTTCACTACCAACGTTCCGTTCGACTCCCACCGGATGTACAGTCCGTGGGTGTAACTCGGGTCGTCTAGGAAGGGCTCCGATTGAAGGTCGAAGTCGAGGACGTACAACGCAGACCCCGCTGTCAGTGCAATGGCAATCGAGACTACGGCAACCTTGGCCGCTCGTCGTTTGGTTTTTTCGACAACCCACCAAAGTCCAAGTCCCATGAAGGGTGCTGTGAAGGCGATGACATAGTATCCGGTATACTGTCGAAGGGTCAAGGTCGGCAACAGAACGAGGAGAATCATCAAAAGAAACGGTTCTTTGAAATCCTTCAACCTCTGGCGATAAACTGCAATTACCCCGAGAGGGACGAGAGGTATTACGAATCCTGCACTTCGAGCCAGGCTCACACCGAGATTCGACGCACTGAGGATGGCCCCGGTTCCGAACCCTGCGCGGCCCACGCCGTAACTGGCCAGGATCCCGCCAATGACGATGAGGGAAATCGAGAACCCGAAGAACCCGATCAGAACGGCAAGGTTCGCAAACCGGCGAAACCGCGGGCGGAAGACGAGGGACGCATACCGGATTCGAAGGGTTCGGACACCGACTAAGACAATCTCGGTTAGGATGAACGCGACGAATACCGCAGACATGAGCAGGGTAAGTCGATGGGCGGACATCATGATCAGAAGGACTACAACGACGAACACAAACGACCGAAGGTCTCGCTTCCGATGGAACCGTAATAGCAGCCAAATGAGGAGTGGGACCAAGACCGAAAATAGCGTTCGGGTTGGAATTTCCCAGAGCAGACCGGAAAAGAGGCGCGGAGAGAGACTGAAGAACGCCGCAACCGTGAGGGCGAGTCCGTCATCCCTGCGAATCTCGAGGGACAACAAGAAGGAGCAGAGGATCCCAATGGCAACGAGTCCCAAGTCGAACAGCAAGATCGCCCCCTCGACGCTGACGCCCGAGATTACGCTGAAATCGGCGAGGACGAAAAGGCTCCCGCTGGGTTGACTGAGGGGATACATTCCAAAGTAGCTCAGCGGATGCAGGACCCACAGAGCGTTTCCATTCTGAATCAGCGATACCGTCATCCCGTGGTAAACGAACCCGTCGAAACCGAGTTCGTGGGGAGTCCGTGGGAACCGAATGAGGAAGTTGAGGCTCACCAAGAATAAGAGCAAAGAAAACGTGGTCCTTCGAGGAAGGTGCATCTCTTCACCGGAAGTTCGCTGCGAGTTCCGAGCCCGCGACAAAATGGGATTGAATGCCCCGCCTCTCACATGACCGAAGGAGCAGTCTTAGGTTCTGGGCTACGTGAACGGCGTTGAAAATCCACGGCGGTCCGATCGTCTCTTCCGGGTGGAAATAACAGACAAAAGGGACAGAATATGGGGGGTTTCGGAACCCTTGACCGACGAGCCTTGGGTTCTTTGCCGGATCGGCGAACTCGCGCCACGACCGGCCGCCGCGTAGGCTGTGTGAAAGACGCCGAAGAATCCCAGTCGGGAATGTCCAGTTCGGGACCTCTAGGATAGGCAGCGCGTGACCGTTGCCGGGCATCTGGTAGTCGTCCACTCGAGGATGGTAAGGCTCCTGGGGCGCCCTACTCCAATCGTATTGCCCAAGCGGATGATCCGTTCCTGGGATGACACCCCGATACCGCATACCTGGCAGGGCCGAGAAATCGATCTTCACGCCTAGTTCGGCGAAGGTCTTCATCGTCGTGTTGTCATGATATGTCCAGCCGGTTTTCGCGACCCGAATAGTGAATCGACGAGACAGAGCGCTGTGACCATCTTTCAGGAGGCTTGTCACCCAATCGACATCACGGTTCTCCTGGAACCAGAACTGCCCGGACTCCGAGTAGCGCCAAGTGTGGGGGTGCCATCCTATCTCATCCCCCAGGGCCTCGCGCGCATCCCAGAAATCAGCGAATTCGTCTGCGACGTGAGCGGGGTCGCCATACGCCATTTCAATCTGGGCATCGGAACGAAGCATCCATGTGAAGCGGACGCTGCCTCCCCTGGAATCCCGAAGTCCCTCAACCAGACGGAGAAGGTTCGGAACACCGCGACGGAGGCCCTCCCACCGCATTTCGCCCTTCTGCGGAGCCCCCGCTGCTCCGAATATTCTCCAATCCGGATCGACATCCACGATCACCACAATTGGCAGGATTGGCATGCGACGGCGATGCACGGAGGGGGGCTGCTCTTATAGGTTTCTTTGCTGAATTCAATCCTGCGAAATCGGAATCGTACGAAGAGGACTGTGGCAGCATATCCTTCAACAAGAACCGAACCGAACTTCGGTGTAGTGCGACTGCCTCCTAACAATCGATAACCAAGCCAACTGATTTATCGTCCTTGGAACGTTGGTCAGGCGTTATGGATTGGTCTGCGGAGGACCTAGCCCGATACGAACTCGAGCTCCGCGATGCTAGAGCCTGGTCGTATGATCGGGACTACGACCGCCTTCACGGCCCATTATTCCCTTCGGTGGAGATTCACCTCATCCATCGGGCGCTGAACCTGTCGCAGCACGACATCCTACTGGATTTGGGATGCGGGACCGGACGCCTGACAGAGCAGCTAGCCCCTCTGGTTGAACACATCATTGCGGTAGACCGCTCAGGCGGGAGCCTTGACGTTCTGAGAGATCGCTTGAAGAAACGTGCGGTGCAGAATGTGACAATCATCCAAGCGGACGCGGTCAAGGCATTGCCAATCAACCGCCGCGTGTCCAAAGTCTTGAGTGTTCAGCTGCTTCAACATCTGCCGACGACCTCGGATCGCAGTTCGGCCCTTCGTCATGCCGCGGAGTGGCTCGATCGCGGCGGCCGGTGTGTCGTCATAGACGAGGTGTTCGGTCTTGTCCGTAGGGTTCGTGGGAAACCGCGAGAAGTCGCCAAGGCCGATGCCCTTTGTTTCCACACGTTTACGGGGAAAGAAATGCGAAATATAGCCAAGCAGGCAGGCCTTAAACCAATCCGCTTCATGGGCTGCGGACTCCTCTACTGGACGCGATATGGCTTGTCCCCGAAAGTACTCACCCGCCTCGACGAGTGGAGCTCGCGTCTCCCGGGTGCTTGGCTGGTCTCCAAGTTCGGAGCGACTATCGCCGTCAAGGACTGACCAGTGCGAGCCTTCGAGCTGCTTTCGCGGCAATCGTCGACCTGGAGCCTACCGTCATCCGGACTAGCTTGCCTCCGAATGAGGACTTGTACTGATGGATGGCGGCGTACTTCGGATCCCCGGGATGCGTGCCGCCCAGGTCAAAGATCTCAAACGCCCGCTCGGCAGCGACTCGCATTGCGTGAACGAGTGCGACCGATGACGCGTTCGACGAATATCCTTCCGCCGTAGCTCCACCCTTCCACCAACTTGCGACTCCACGGGCCCCAATGACGTGGACGGTGGCCAAGATTCGATCGGCCCGTTTTGCCACGACCAATTCGCTCAAGCCAGATTTTGCGAAGCTTCGGTGCATGGACAGAAGGTATTCCCGCGGAGGGAGTGGGAAGTGCTTAGATCGGGACGTCCGTACTATGAGTTCGATGGCGTCATCAATTTCGCGGCCGACCGCGGTTGTGGCCGTGACACCCTCTTTGAGGGCCCTTTCGATGTGCTTTCGTGTCCGTTTCTTGAATTCCCCGATGATTTGTTCCATGGGCAAGGTGAGGTCAACGTGAGTCGTATACGACGGTTCCCACGAGAAGCCGCGGTCGGGAATCGCGTAGGATGCAAACACCTGCAACTCGCTCGGTCGCCACTTCTGCCAAACATGCCGCATTAGGATGGTCGCTGAGTTCGGTTCCGACGCAAGAATGCCAACGCCGCCATTAGTTCCACAGACCACCTTCGAGAATCCCGCCCTTGATCTCCGTAGGCCAACGCAAATCGCGCGAAGAGATCCTGCCTCTCGGAGACCCAGCATCTGCGGCGTCGCGTACCGGGAGGAAACAGCCGCATCCTGCCAGGCAGGATCGAGGGCGAACGAGCGAAGGTCTGCCTCCCGCTCGAGGGATTCCAGGTCGCTTTGGTCCCACGAATCCACGAACGTCACGGGATGACTTCCCGATAGACCTGAACCAATGCCGGTCCCACCGTGTCCCAGCCGAATCGCCGGACGCTCTCTCGACAAGTCTGCCGCATGCTTCCTGATGAATGGATCGCTAGGTCGATGGCTTGGGCAAACGCGCTCGGGCCTCCCTCGACGACAAAGCCGTTCGTTCCCGACTTTATGAGCTCGGGGATTCGACCGACGGGTGTCGCCACGACGGGGACGCCACAAGCGAGCGATTCCAGACAGACCGTGGGCATCGCTTCCCTCATAGAGGGAAGGACCGTCGCGTCGACGGCGGAGAACAGGGAATTCATCCGATCGTGGGAGACAATGCCGAGGAAGCGATGGGCAACTCCGTCGAAAACCTGCCGCAACGCCGCGTCGCCAGATTTCCCTCCCGCAAGCAACAATGTAGGCCGGGTCTCGCACAGCGAAATAGCTCTGGCGAGAAAACCAAGATTTTTCTCGGATTCGAACCGTCCCGCGAAGAGCACATATGGCCGGCGGTTGAGGTCCCAATCCCGTCTTGCTCGCTCTGGATCGCTGGGACGGAAGACGTTCAGATCGATCCCAACAGCCGTGTCCATGAACCTAGATGCCACCGCAGGATAGCGACGCGAGAAGACCTCGCGGGATTGCGGATCGACGAACAGAAGCCGCTCCGCGGCGCAAACTCCCTTTCGCTCAAGCTTTCGGTAGATGAGCGAAGCGATCCGTCCGTGCCTGCTTCGGATACCCGGAAGAGGATCGCCGTGAATCGTAACTACCGATCGAATATCATTTTCGTTGGCGAGAAACGGAACGAGGTCATCGGGTCGCTGGGCATGAATTATCGCATCGGAAAAATCGTGGTCCCGCAAGAATTTCCGCAAGCTATGCTGAAAAACGAGGCTAGTAGTCTGGGACTCCGACGTGGCCGCGATGAACTTGAACGGTTGGCTCTCCGGAGAACTCCCGATTCCCAGCAGCGTGACATCTGTCCCCGTGGAAGCCAAATATCGACACAAGCCCAGGACATAAGTCCTGATGCCTCCGGACCGCGTCACAGATGGATTAATTCCCGCGACGAGTGTCACTTGCAGGGTCATCTTCGCTCACCCGACACACGATCGTAGACGGAGAGGAGTCGGGCTTCCATCACCCGCCAGGAACACCTCATCAGGACGTCACGCGCCTTTGCGACGAAGCGTTTCGAGCGGGCATCGTCCGTGAGAATTCGCTCAATCGCCGAGGCAAGCTCGCCGGCATCTCCCGGCGTAAAGAATTCCGCGGCATCCTTGAAAAGGGAGGCAAGAGCACGAAGCCTCGCGATGGCCATCGGCTTTCCTGCGGCCGCGTACTCGAAGACTTTCGTCGGAATTGCCACCTGAGTCAACGCATTCTCCTCGTAACTCACGACTCCTATCGACGACAGATCAAGGTAGGTTTGGACTTCATCTTGGGGGATCCGAGGCAGAAACAGAACGGGATGCGCGAAAGGTAGCGCGGAAGAGACGCCTCGAATCGCTGCGAGGTATTCGGGATCCCCGTAACCGGCGATGATGACGTGCACCGGAAAACGGTTCCTCAAAGAAGAGATCGCGCGGAATAGGGTCTCCAGGTCTCTCTCGGGGTTAATGCCTCCGACGTAGACAATGGTTGGATCAGAATCGAGGCCGAGCCGAAGCCGCAGCGGCGCGGTATCGCCGGACCGTAGGGCGTACGCGTCGGGGGAGTTCATGACGACCACGATGTCGCTTCGGCCCGTCCTTTCAGCGACAACGCCTTTGACTGCCTCATTCACGGTAATCACTTGATCGGCGAACCGAACGCTCAACCGTTCGGCGAGGCGGGCGAGACGAACCAGGAGGCTCCGGAAACCAATCCTCAGACGCGCGACCATCATTTCGGGCAACGCCTCATGAAGGTCGAGGACTACGGGGATGGACCGGAGTTTCAACGGCAGCGTGCAGAAGACCTGGAAGTCGGGCAAGGAATGAACATGAACGGCTTGGAAGGCGCGATGGCGATGGAGGCGGATCAGCTGAACTAAAGAGAGAAGGAAAAAGAGCACGTACTGGAATATATACCGAAGCCTACCGCCACGCCGGGCGAGAAGGGGGACTCGAACAACCCCTACGCCGCGGACGGTCTCGCGAGAAAGCTCTCCGTCGTCTCGGAGACAAATCACATCCACTTCATGCCCCGCGCCACGGAGCGATTCGACCTCCCGCCGAACCCGGGGATCGGCAGGAAAGTAGGCGTAGACCACGTGACAAATCCTCATAGCATCGCAGCCGCGGCGAGGATTACTGCAAGGCAAACCGCTCCTTCGAAGGCCCAAAGAATGAGGACGATCTCCCATTCTCGCAGTCGTTTCCACTTCATGATTGCATGGGCGAGGGATTCCACACGACCATTCCATGACAATCGGCCATCTGTCCCAACCTCACCGTAGTTTTCTCCTTGGAAATGCCCTCGAAGTTTGAGGAGGAACTCGACCATCATTGGAATGAAAAGGAGGGCGCCAAAGGTTTTCAGAGAGGGTGAGGAAATGATCGCGGCGGAGGCGATAGTCGCCCCCATGAACAGGGTCATTGAATCGCCCGGAAAGACGCGGGCTGGATACCGGTTGAACAGGAGGAAGGCAGAAAGCGCGCCCAGGAGGGGGAAAAGCAGGAAGAGTCCTTCCTGAGCGTTCGTGAGGAAAGATAGGACAATAAGAGCGCTGGTCATGATCAACCCGAGACCTGCGCCTAGTCCGTTGAACCCCTCGAGCATATTCGCGGCGTTGCTGGCGCTCGTCACCCCGAGCGGCACGGCCAGGGCCATCAGGATGCCGATGTCGACCCCCAGTAACACCGTGTTCCTTGCCGCGTAGATCGCAGCGCCGAGAGGAAGTGAAAGGACGAACGGCAATATCGCCTTCGACCTCTTCCTGAGTCGAAACATGTCGTCCATGAGGCCAACTGCACCCGCCCCAAGACACGAACTTAGGGCCGCGAAGAAGAGGCCTGCGGAGCTGACCGGAGCAACGAGTGCGACCAGGACCGCTATCCCGACATAGAAGCCGAGGATGACGGCGACCCCACCCATCTCAGGAACCAGTGGACCATGCGGCTTGTTCAGGTCCTTCCCGACCAAGCTCGTGCCTCTGAGGGATCGGATAAGCCACGGCAGAAATATGTAGGCGGCACTGAAAGACACCATGGCTGACGCTATCAGGACAAGGACTTCCATGGGAGGAGATCGACCTCCTTCGACGAGGCCCGATTCCGATATTTGGGCATTGTCTCGAGATTCTGGAATGTGAGAACAGATGCTGGCAAGGGCTATCATGTGCGATAAACGGCCGGAAATCTTCTTAAAGGCCCGAGGAAACCCTTTCGCTGATGGAAGCCGACAAGATTCGAACGGCAAACATTCCGAGGTTCCGGTTGGAACCACGAGATGCAGTCATCGTCGTCTCGCTTGTCGGAATGGCCGCATACGTAATTGGGTTCATTGTCGGTTTAGCCGCCTAGAGCGTCGCTCGCTGAATCCTACTTTGGCCGGAAGACGTTTTACCCACAAATGTTCTTGACCTGGGACTCGAGTGCGGGACGGCATGGATCCCCGAATCCATCCGACGGCAGAAGTCTCCGCCGAATCAACAGTCGGCGAAGGAAGCCGAGTCTGGCATTGGGCACAGATCCGCAATGGGGCGCGAATCGGGCGGAACTGCGTCATCGGCAAAGATGTGTACATTGACTCCGCGGTGCTTGTTGGCGATGAGTGCAAGATCGAGAACTTTGCCACCGTGTACCGAGGCGTGACTATTGGAAATCGGGTTTTCATTGGTCCTCACGCGTGCTTTACGAATGATACGTATCCGCGAGCCGTGAGCCCGGACTGGAAAGTCGTCCCGACGAAAGTGGAGGACGGTGCGTCAATTGGCGCCAACGCGACGGTCCTCTGCGGACTCACCATCGGGAAGAACGCCATGGTTGCCGCCGGGGCGGTCGTCACCAAGGATGTCCCGCCGCACGCCCTCGTCGCGGGAGTGCCCGCGAAGATCATCGGCTGGGTGTGCGAGTGCGGCCGCCCCCTCGATGCGAAGTTTCGCTGCGCCCACGATGGGAAATCCTACCCGGAACTGTCCCCGAAACGCAAGCCTCGTTCCCGCTCGCGGAAGTGACCGGGGAACGTTCATTACCCGGATGCCGTTCGAGCGGCGATGATCCCGATCGCCCGGCCGATCCTCGGAGACGAAGAGGTCGCGGCGGTCAAGGAGGTCCTCGCCTCTGGGGTGCTGGCCCAAGGCCCGAAAGTCAAGGCCTTCGAGTCAGCGTTCGCCAAGGACGTCGGACGCAAACACGGGATCGCCGTTGCGAATGGGACGGAAGCCCTCCACATCGCCCTCGCGGCGCATGGCATCGGTGGGGGGAACGAGGTCCTCATTCCACCGCTCACGTTCTTCGCGACCGCGTCGACGGTCCTCCAATGCGGGGCGAAGCCGGTCTTCGTCGATGTGACCCGAGATTCCTACAACATGGATCCCGCGAGGCTCTCGGTTGGGATCACGCGCAAGACCGCCGCGATCATGCCGGTCCACCTGTACGGTCAGACTGCGGAGATGGACGCAATCCTCGATGCTGCCCGGAGCCAAAGCCTGCCGGTGATCGAGGACGCGGCCCAGGCCCACGGCGCGGAATACCACG
>Ga0209376_1001786_pt1 | contig 21150 bp, 18 predicted proteins | sample GraSoiAngelo_134_FD_185891 | JGI IMG/M metagenome (GOLD analysis project Ga0209376, IMG submission 185891) | Grasslands soil microbial communities from the Angelo Coastal Reserve, California, USA - 14_0929_05_30cm (SPAdes) (version 2) | ecosystem: Environmental > Terrestrial > Soil > Grasslands ... | reverse complement strand
GGTGTCCATCGATGGGGGAAAAAACTGGGCCCAGTTCAAAGGCAATCATTTCCCGGCCGTCGCCGTTCGCGATTTGGCGATTCAACCGCGCGAGAATGATCTTGTCCTGGCGACGCACGGCAGGGGCATTTGGATTGTCGACGACATTGTCCCGCTTCGTAACCTAACGAATGATGTAACCTCACAGGACGTTGCGTTCGTTTCCGCGCGGCCGGTGCAGCAACGCATTGAAGGAAGTGGCGGTTGGGCCAACGGCGACGCCGTGTTTGTCGGTGACAATCCGCCGGACGCTGCGGTCATTACGTATTATCAGAAAACGCGTCATCTGTTTGGAAAATTGAGAATCGAAATCCTCGATTCAGCTAAACGCGTCGTCGATGAAGTTCCGGCGAGCAAACGGTCGGGGTTGAATCGGGTAACTTGGAGCATGCGCGAAAAACCGCCGCGCGTCCCCCCCGCCGCGCAAATTGCTGGCGCTGGCACACGCGGTCCTCGTCTTGTTCCCGCCGATTACACGGTTCGCCTGACGAAAGCCGGAAAAGCGTACGAGACCAAGTTCACGGTCGGCTTGGATCGGCGCGCCAAATTTACGCTGGAAGATCGCAAGGCGCAGTACGACGCGGCCATGAAAGTGCACGCGCTCTTCAACGACGAATGCGCGTTGATGGACCGGATTTTGGTCTTGCGACGCGACGTGGCAAAAGCGGCCTCTACGCTTGCCGAAAATGACGCGCTGAAAAAGGACGTCAAGGCTTTCGATGACAAGATCGAGAACGTGCGCAAGAAAATTGTGGCGACGAAAGAAGGCGGCGCGATTACGGGCGAAGAACGTTTGCGCGAGCACACCGATCAACTTTACGGCGCATTGCTCAGCTTCGAAGGCAAGCCTGGTGATTATCAAATCGCTTATATCGACGCGCTGCGTAGGGAGTTGGGCGACGTGACCAAAGATTTCGATCAGTTACTAACGAAAGATCTTTCGAAACTAAACGATTCGCTCAAATCAAAGGGACAGCCAGCGATCGCGCCGCCTTCAGCGAAAGTCGCGGTCGACCAACGCCAATTCAATTCAGACGCAACTGAAGTCCCGACTTTGCTTGATTGACGAGGATCGACAGGTGCTATCGGTAAAAGCCGTGGTACTGGTAGCCGCCGTCTTCGATCAGGATCGAGGCAGCCTCCCACAGTGCTGTAAACGAATAATTCTGGCCGGGGACCAAATCGATCGTTCTATTTGAAAACCTCGTCTTGCCGTAGGGAGACGGTGTGTCGGTCACAGTTAACATATGGTGGCCTGGCCGGACGATGGCTTGATAACCTTCCCCGCGTGAAAGCGTGGTGATCGGAATTCCGTCAATATAGATACACAAGCCGATATGACTGCCGAAATCTGCTGATCTGTAGATTGTCAATCCGCTATTACCCATCAATTCGCTTCGCGAGTAATCGTAACCACCACCCGCCGAAACCGCTGCTGCGATGGCGAGATTCATTGCCGCGAAAAAAAGCACGATCAGCCTGCTGCCCGAATTATAGTTTTTCATAAGGGGACCTCCTCGTGTCGCAGTCGTTCAACTACGGCGTTCCCCAATAGTATCGGAAACAATCCTCGAAACCAAGATTTTCTTTCGGGAGCTCAGCGCCCTCATAGAATTCGGTCGGACAAGGCTTGATGAAAGCGGCGATCGACGTGATAATCTTTCTCCGATTTCGGGGGTATAGCTCAGTTGGTAGAGCGTCTCGTTCGCAATGAGAAGGTCAGGGGTTCGAATCCCCTTACCTCCACATTTAGCTTGGCAAATTCCGGCAACTGATTCTCCATTCCACCAGCCCCAAATCTATGAAATCAAAGACTTACCTTATTGCCGCGGCTATTATTGCTCCCCTCGTTTTTTCCTTATCACTTGCTGCACAGACGACGACAAAATCGAGTTCTGCTTCCCCATCGCCCACGGCATCGACGTCGCCAGGCAAGCAGGCGAATCGACCAATTCCTTTCCACGGGATGGTTTCAGCAGTCGATCCGAAGAACAAAACGTTCACGATTAGCGGCAAAGAAGCGACGCGGGTTTTTAAAGTCACAAACAAGACGGGCATCATGAAAGGCGCGGCGGCCGGAACAATGAAGGACATTGCTGATAATGAAGAAGTGAGCGGCGCTTATTGGAAAAACCCAGACGGCACTTTGGAGGCAAAATTTGTAAAGCTTGGACCGACAGAAAAGAAAACTGCGAGCCCGGCGCCAAAAGCGTCGACGACACCGAAGTCTTAAGGCATGGGCAAGATCTACTCGGCCCGTGCGGCTTTAACCGCAACCCGAAGATCGGCGACGAAGTTTTTGTATTCGCGATGGCGCGATTCTTCATCTGGCTGCCGCAACAGCGACGAAGGATGGACCGTGGCCACGACTTTGGGCGCGAACTTTGAAGAAAGAACCTTCCCGCGCTCGCGCGTGACTCGAAACGAAGGCCCGAAGATCGCCTGACCGGCGGTCGAGCCGAGAACGACAAGCAATTTCGGCCTAACGAGTCGCAACTCCACTTCAAGCCACGGGCGACAAGCGGCGACCTCTGATGGATGCGGCGTTTACCGCGCGGCTCCCATTTGAAATGTTTGACCGCATTCGTGACGTAAACTTCTTTGCGATCGATCCCGGCTTCTTCGAGAGCACGATCCATGATTTTTCCGGCCGGTCCGACAAACGGTTTTCCCGCCACGTCTTCATAATCGCCGGGTTGCTCACCGACTAACATCATCGCCGCCTTCTTTGGTCCTTCGCCGAAAACGGTTTGCGTTGCGCGCTTGTACAGATGACAAGCAGTGCAATTCTCCGCGGCCTCACGGACAGTGGTCAGGCTCGATGAATCTGGCGGCGTCGCCGGTCGGGCGTATTCTTCGGTTTTCGTCGGCATCTTTCCTTATTAAATCGCAACCCCCGCGCCCTTCGTCTTTATTTGTCCCGATGCCGGTTCTCGAAACTTCGGGTTTAACTTTGCGCCGGTTCTGCGAAGATGATGTCGATCTTCTCTCTGGGTTGATGGCCAACCAGGACTTCATGCGTTTCTCTCTCGGTGTTTATACACGCGAGCAGACGCTCGGAGTTCTGGAAAAAGTTCCGGCGCGGCAAAATGCAAACATGCCGTCGCTCTTTGCGGCGATGCTCCGAAGCAATGGAATGTTGCTCGGCTATTGCGGTTTTGAAAAAATCGGAATGAGTTTGAAGAAGCAGACTATCCATCGAGGCTTTCTGACAAACGTGTTCTCTCGGTCTCGCGCGCGATGGGGAAAAGAGAGTGCCGCTTGATGAATTCGCGCGCGAGGGAGCGGTAAGCGCTGGCGCCGACTCCGCTCGGGTCGTACTCCAGAATCGATTTTCCGAAGCTCGGCGCTTCACTTAAGCGCACGGTCCGAGGAATGACCGTTCTATAAACGCGCTCGCCGAAATGCTGCCGCACTTCGTTTACGACCTGTTCGCTCAAATTCGTCCGACTGTCGAACATGGTCATGACAATGCCGCCGATCTCGACCTGAGCGTTCGCGCCTGAATCGCGCACTTGTTCGACCACGCGCACGATTTTGACCAAACCTTCGAGCGCAAAATACTCGCACTGGATCGGCGTCAGGATCTCGTCGGCCGCGGCCAGCGCGTTGGTCATGAGAATGCCTAACGACGGCGGACAATCCAAAAGGACGAGATTAAACGTCTCGTCCGAACGAAAGTTAGACAATGTCCTGGCCAGACGCGTGAGATGGTCCGGCATTCGAGCAATCTCAACTTCCGCGCCGGCGAGATCGAGATCGGCGGGAATGATAAATAGTTGATCAAGGCGAGTCGGCAATATTTTGTTCGCGATGGACGCACCGCCAAGAAGCGATTCATATATGCTCTCGCCTTCCACTTCGTGCATTCCGAGCGCGCTGGTCGCGTTCGCCTGAGGATCGAGATCAATTAAAAGAACGCGCAGTTTTTTTTCCGCCAAAGCGACGCCGAGATTCACCGCGGTCGTTGTCTTCCCGACTCCGCCTTTTTGATTTGCGATCGCTACAATTTTCATGAACGCGGGACAATTAATGTGCGCAGCTCAAAGCTGTGGCGACCATTCGATTCTTTCCAAAACAAATGTTCCGGGTCAGGCAACATTTCCGTTACCTCGATCTCGCTCGCTTTAATGAGCCAGCGGTGGAAAATTTCCAGAAACAAATAGCTCTCAAGATCGACAAAGACTGGCTTGGTATCTTTATCGCGACCTTCCGCCCCGCTCCGACGTAAGGCGTGCTCGGTCGGACGAATGTAAATAAAGCGCGGTAAATTTCTTTCGGCGCGCAATTTTTCAACAGCGACGACCAACTGATTTGATACGCCGGTGTAATTGCCCGGGATCAAATCGTGGGCTTTCACGGTCCAGCTGCGACGTTGCACAATCACCTTCCCGCAACGCAAACGAGGTGTGTGCGGAGCCATTCCAAATTGAAATGGATGAAAGCCGAGCGGAATCACCCACGCACGCGCAAACGATCCGAGATGTTCGTGATTGTCGATCCTGCGCACACAAACGTCACCGGTTGCTTCATCGATATAAACTTCCGCATCCGCCGGTGAAGTCTTTTTCCATTCTGGGTGCCCACGTTGTGGCGCGACGAAGTTTGCAAGCTCCGGGATCGCATCGAACAAACGCACGGTGGTATGAGCGGTGAAATCGGCTGCGAAAAAACCGAAGTGAAAATTCGGCCGACTGAACGTCGTGCTCCTTAACGCGCGACTGAGCGTTTCTTTGTCCGGGCAACTCCAGAACATGCAATGATGAAGCATTGCGATTGGCGGATGAAGCTCGGCCAGTATCCATTGATAATCGCCGCGCTCGATCGCTTCAATTGAAGTCGCGGCCAATTGCAGATCGGCTGACGGATAAGTGTATTCGTCGAATTTCGGATAATCGAAATTGTCCCGCACGACATGACAATCCCCAGCCGTAAGTTCGTATTCACTAAGATCGACATGTGGCTGCAAGCGTTTCCGAAAGGCAGCTTTCACTTCTTGAAACGCCATGACTGCGAGCGCGACCAAGCCCGGTCCGGTTAGCGGGAGTTTCGCCGCTTCGCATGCTTGCAAGAATTCGGGCAACGGCATGACTCCGCTTTTTGCCCCGGCCCTTTCCATGATCCCGCGCAAACCGGCGGCGACGCGAGAAGCAATGAACGCGTAGCTGTCGCGCCAGAGGTCGATCCACGGTTCGGCCAGAGTGACGACTTCATCGATCAAGCTTTCGTTAATTTCGAAATGACATTCGCGAAAACATTCTTCGCCGATGGGATTGCTCGCGGCGTAGAGAAAACGATCGCCATGTTTTGGTGCAGCGCCGATTGATTGCAAAGACGTTAGCGCTTCGTCCAGAATCGATTGTCGATCTTGTGTGTCGGTCGTCGCGACAAATTTCTGCGGGAGAACGACTAATGCCTCCAAAATCGACAGCCATTTGTCGCGAGCCGGACTTGGAAGCCAATTTTTCACGTCTTCGAGCAAAATTTCCACAGCATGCGGTTCCAGCGCGGGCACCGTTAGCTTTGGATTTGAGTTTTCCGGCTCGGCGTTAATCGCAGTCGCGACGGCGTGAGCAGTCCATCGTTCCAGGAATGCTTCGCGTTTTGCGATACCCGGCTCCGGCTTCAATCCGACTCCGGAAACGTTTTTGCCAATTTTGCCCCAGCCGGAAGGTCCGAACTCACTAAACGTGTCGTTTTTCGCCGCGATGCGTTGAAGATAAAGCACGAGGTGGCGCTCACGTTCGCGGCTGCGCGAGTTGCGTGCGGGAAGCGCAGCATCCGGATTGATTTCCAACAAAGACGAAATGCGGTCACGCATTCCTTCCGCACCAAAGATCAAATAGCGCGGCAAAATCGTGCGGGCGGAACCGAGCAATGATCTTCGGGCGGCGTCGAGCTCGTCGTGAAGCGTTATCGCCAGGCCCTTCTCATCGCCCGGGTCGATTTTCTCTTGCCTAACCAGGAGACCGCGAACCGCGTTGGCGGTGACAGGAGTGGCCAAACGTTCGACGGTGTCGAAAGGCGCGCCAGCTAAACGAATCAAAAAAATTGGCGCGACGCGATATGACACGCGTTCAGCAAAACCAAACGCGGGGGAACTGACAAGTGAAACCGCGCGGGAAAGCCGGCTACGGCAGTTTGCGAATCAGCCGACCATTTAACTTCCCGAGAGCGGGAGACGAATCGTGAAAACTGTGCCCACGCCGTGGGTGCTGTCTACTTTGATTGAGCCGTTATGGTCTTCGACAACTTTTTTGGTGATATAGAGGCCCAACCCGGTGCCACTCTTGGCCTGCTTGGTTGTGAAATAAGGATCGAAGATTCTAGGGAGTTGCGTCGGTTGAATCCCAGCACCCGTGTCCTCGATGCGAAGATCGACATAGAAATCTTTTTGCGCGCAGACAACCGTGACTTTTCCTTTCTTGTCGGCGGAAGCTTGCACCGCATTGACGACCACGTTCTGAATAGCGCGGCTGATTTGCACAGCGTCGCCTAAAAGAGTGCAGGGGTCCTGGCAGATGGTGACGTTGAGCTCGACGCCGCTTTCGGTCGCCATTGGCGCGATTCCTTTCAGGACTTCGCGAAGAATACCGGAAACTGAAATTTGTTTGGGCGGCGAAGCTTCGACGTTGCCGTAACTCTGCCACATCGTAAGCAATTCACGACAAGTGCGCACATGCTGCTCGATGATTTTTAATTCTTTGACCGAGCTGGCGCTCTCATCCTCCTCAGATTTTTCGAGACGCCGCGCCAGCAGCTGGACATATCCCCAAACGATAGTGAGAGGATTGCCGAGATCGTGGACAAATTCCGCGGACGCCTGGCCGAGCGCGGCCAGCCGCTCTTTCTGCGCCAGCTGCTGAAGCAAACGATTGTTTAATTCTTTAATCTCGGCGGCCGCATTTTCGCTGGTCCGATGCGCGCGCGTACGTTCGACATTGCGATCAATCACCTGCTGCATTTCATGAGCGTCAAACGGCTTGCTGATGTAATCGTTGGCGCCGAGTCGCAGGGCCTCCTTGGCCGTGTCGAGTGCGCCAAAACCGGTAAGCATGATGACTGAGAGATTCGGATCGATCTCGCGGATTTGACGTAGACCCTCGATCCCGCTCATTCCCGGCATCCGAATGTCCATCACAATCGTGTCCGGTTGTTTCTCTTTCAGGAGTTTGAGGCCGGCCTCGACGCAATCGGCCGTGTGCACCTGATAATTTGGTTTCAGGAGCATGCGCAAGCTTTCGCGCGGTCCCATTTCATCATCAATCACAAGGATTTGTGGGAGTTCGGTCGCGGCGGTCATAAGGCGTCAGCGGCAATTGAAGCTAGGGGCATGCCGCGGACGGGGCAGAGAAGCAAAAAAGTCAGGCGCAAATTCATCTAGCTCAGCCGGGCGAACGGTGAAGCAGAAATCGTTGGCACGCAAGGTGCAACTTGTGAATAAGTTCCCGGCTTTAGTGAATAAGTGATCTGTTTGTGGCGCAAAAAATATAATGACTGGAGTTAATGTAGCGTTTAGAATGCCGCGTGATTCGTTCGTGCCCGAAAAGATCGACAATCAGTTAACCGCCAGCCCCCCAGACTTTGCGGTGGCGAAGGCTCGAACTTTCTTCACGAGGCGTTTGCGCGCGCTGGAGCACCAAAAATGATGAAGCGAAACCGCGTCGTCATCACCGGGATGGGAATTCTGGCCCCGAATGGGATCGGCAATGACGAATTTTGGGAATCGCTTGTCACCGGCCGGAGCGGGATCGGCCCAATTACGCTATTTGATGCGAGCGATCTGAAGAGCAGGATTGCCGGTGAAGTAAAAAATTTTGACCCGCACGATTACATCGAGCCGGAGTTGAAACCGAAACGGATGGCGCGTCACACCCAGTTCGCCTACGCCGCGACTATGTTGGCGCTCGAAGATGCGGGTCTCGAAATTAGCGAGGCTGATTTGCCCAGTCCGACACCTATTGTTGTGGGAGTAAGCACCAGCGCGATGGACATTATCGAACGATCAATCAGTGATTTTGATCGTCGGGGAGGGAATGGCATGTCTCCAACGGCAGTTGGCGCTTTAACGCCTCAAGCGGCTGCGAATGCCATCGCTGATAGAATTGGTGCACGCGCCCATGCCGCAACAGTTTCTTCTGCCTGCCCATCCGGGTTGGATGCGGTCGCGCTGGCCGCGGACATGGTTCGATCGGGCGCGGCGGAATTGGCGATCGCGGGCGGAGCTGACGCGCCAATTACAAAACATACATTCGCCGCCTTTATTGCGACTGGGTTAAGTTCTTGTCGCAACAGAGAACCTGAGAAAGCAAGCCGGCCATTCGACATCGAGCGCGACTCAGGGGTGATCTCGGAAGGCGCGGGAATGTTTGTCTTGGAGACCTTAGAAAGAGCTGAAGCTCGAGGGGCCAGGATCTACTTGGAGATCAATGGATACGCTAGGCAAAGGGACCGCGGCCCAGACGATCCAGCTTCAGGATTGGCTGATTCGATGAGACTGGCGTTGGCAAATGCCGGCCGATCAGAAAATGACATCGATTATATTTCGGCGTATGGACCGGGCCATCCCGTTCTCGACGCAGCTGAAGTGCGTTATATTAAGGAAGTTTTTGGTGAGCGCGCTTATTCAATTCCGATCAGTTCAATCAAAGGTGTCACCGGCAATCCACTGGCGGCGGGAGGCCCGTTGCAACTGGCCGCCTGCGCCTTAAGCTTCCGCGACCAGGTTATCGCGCCGACAACGAATTGCGAGCTGCCGGACCCGGAATGCGATTTAGATTTTGTGCCTTTGCGAGCAAGAAAAGCAAAGTTGGATTGCATTTTGATGAATGTCCGAGGCTTGGGAGGCAGCGCCAGTTCGCTAGTGGTCTCGCGACCTAATCACCGATGATCGGCTCCACCCTCGCAATTTTGATCGCGTTGCTAACTCAGTTAGGACTGGGATTAGCTGTCTTTCTAGCCAACCAGCATCGAAAGTCTAATCAGGCATTTTTGCTTTTGTCATTAGCTGCAGCAGCATGGCTGGCCAGTTTGTATTATATACTCACCGCGACAAGTCTTCCGGCAGCACAGATTGGAATCCGCGAAGCCTCTTCGGCCGGGATTCTGATTATTGCGATGTTAAATCTTTTACGCTTGTCCATTGGCCGCGCCAACAGTGATTGGCGGAGTATTCTTGGCCAGTCGCGCGTTTGGCTAATCGTGACCGCTGCAATTATTGTCTTGTGCCAGACAAAATTTTTCCTTCAGGGGGTGCGAATATTGCGGGTTGGGAGCCAACCGACGCCAGTCCCAATATACGGCCCAGGGGTGTACATTTACGTTAGTTATTTTGTTGGCGCGATTGCTTTACTCGGCGTTACTACATGGCGCGATCTGAGACGAACTACAGGCGGCGAGCGAACAGAGATCGCATTCATATTGATCGGAGGCATTGCCGCAGTGGTAGTCTCGTTGCCACTTTCGCTTCTTTTGGGTGGGTTTTTTAGGCCGTCGCAGCTTTCTTGGTTTGCTCCATTCCGAGTCGTCTTCTTCAGCATCGTTGTCGCCTACGGAATTGCGACGCGCAAAATGATGGAAGTGGGCGTCTTGCTGCGGCGATTTATTTCCTATGTGTTGCTCGGCACATATTTGCTCGCGCTTTACGCGCTGGTGTGGTGGCTAGTGGCAACTGCGCTGCGTTCTTCCGTTCCAAATGCGCATACAGTCGCACATGTGGCCGCCGCGGTTGTGATCGCCTTTGCCATGGCTCCTGCCCGCGGTATCTCCCAGCGACTGGCGGAGCGGCTTTTCATCGGTTCACATCAACTCGATTTTCGCGCAACTGTTAGTAAAGCGGCCAAAATCCTGGCGTCAGTAACGACACTGCGCGATTTGCTCGATCGTTTCGCCAACACCGTCGCCGAGGCGGTTGGCACCGAGCGGGTTTTCATCCTTCTTCCAGACAAGCAGGGATTTTCGCAGCGTTATCCAATGGTCGAACCCGGGGCCCGTTATTGTTTGGAGCTGAGTCGCGACCAGGCGACGATCACCGAATTGGAATCAAATCGTGAGCCGATAGTTATGGATGAGTTGCGTCGTGCGAGGCCAACGCCGCAACTTCAGCGAGTGATGCGGCAATTGGATTCGCTTCAAATTGCGCTGGCGATGGGAATTTTCGCGCGGGATCATCTGGCCGGCGTATTGTTGCTTGGGGCCCGAAAATCCGGCCGCATTTACGGCGCGACCGAACAAGGCGCCCTTCAGGTTTTGTGCGGGCAACTCGCAGTCGCGATTGAAAACGCAGAGCTTTTCACGGAAGTCCAAAACGCCAAGATCTACAACGAAACTTTGCTCGAAAATCTGACCAGCGGCGTTATTGCGGCGGGAACGGACGAACGCGTGACCGTTTTCAATAACGAGGCTGGCCAAATCACCGGATTAAACGCGCATGAGATAGTCGACTTGGCTGCGCTTCCGCTCGAGCTGGCAGAACCGCTAATCACCACTTTGCGCACGGGCGAGAGCCAGGAAAACCGCGAGATAGCTCTGGGGGTCGGAACAGGGAACGTGATCATCCGCGCCAGTACGTCGATTTTTCACGGACAAGATCGACAAGTACTGGGGGCGCTAATGGTGTTAACGAACATCACCGCCATTAAACGCCTCGAACTGCAGATTCGCCGCAGCGACCGACTCGCCAGTCTGGGAACGCTTTCGGCAGGAATGGCGCACGAGATCAAAAATCCGCTGGTCTCGCTTAAAACCTTTGCTCAATTGCTGCCAGAGCGCTACCAGGATTCCGATTTTCGCGATACGTTTTCGAATTTGATCGGGCACGAGATCGACCGAATTGACTCGCTCGTTAATCAGCTGCTTCGTTTTGCGCGACCAGCCAAACCGATTCTCAAACCGCTCCATGCGCATGAGATTCTGGAAAAGGCGCTCACACTGGTTGGCCACCGACTCTATCAAAAAGACATTAAATTGAATCGCTCATGGCGCGCAGACACTGACACTATCCACGGCGATGCCGACCAGCTGGAGCAGGTTTTTCTCAACTTCTTTTTAAACGCAATGGATGCGATGAAAACGCATGGTGAATTGTCGGTGAAGACCGAGATCCGCTCGGACGAACAATGGGTCAGCGCCCTGACTTACATGAATGGCGAAAGTAGCGGGAATAGCGAAGCGCGCGAAGCTTTCCGGATCACAATTCGCGACAGCGGAGAAGGAATTCGCACGGAAGATATTCCGCACGTCTTCGATCCATTCTTCACAACCAAAGATTACGGAACCGGATTAGGCTTATCGGTTGTGCACGGAATCATCCAGGAGCATGGAGGACAGATCGAAGTCGAGAGCGAACTGGAAAAGGGCACTGCGTTTCACATTTTGCTCCCGTTAGTGCGGTTTGACAGCAAGGTGGCTGCCGCATGACGCCCGCGCCGATTTGCATTTTATATACTCAGGATGCCGAGCTTGTTCGCCGGACGAGAGCATTTTTGCGCAGCATGTCGCAACTGCGGCATGTGAACGACCCCGATCGTCTCGAATCTGTGCTGCAACAAACGGGCCAGTCCGTCTTAATGATGGACTTACGCTCGAAAGAGTGCCGCGAACTAATCGATCAAATCCAAAATGAGCAGCCCGAAGTTTTGATCATTGCATTCGGTGTTGGGCAATCCGAAACGTTACGCGAAGCCGAGCAGTTTGGAATTTACGCCGCGGAAGAGATCGGCCTGGAACGACGCCGTTTTCAAGCCCTGCTCGGGCGCGCTTTCGATTATGTGAAACTTTCACAGGAAAACCGCGATTTGCGCGAGACATCGGCAATGACGCCGGAAATCTCCCGCAAGGGCGAAGCTACACAACAGCCGATCGACGTAACACGGACGTTTCCATTGCTTCGATTTCCGCGAGTCCTTCGTCGTTTGGACAATATCGAGGTGCTTGTGACAACCGTTGTCGAAGCGTTGGCCGATGCGTCCGGCGTAAGTCGCGTTGGACTTTTTTCGCGAACCCGCAAAGGAGATCCCTATCAGCTGCGCGCTGGGCTGCATTGCTTGCCCGAAACCGAAGAATTGCAGTTTGGAGAGCGCGACGCGCTGGTGCGCTGGTTTGAATCCCATGCCCATCTCATTTCACGCACCAATCTTCTTCGAACTCAAGATCACAGGCAGCGCACAATCATGCGGCGCGCGCTCGACATGTTCGGGGCCGAAGCGATCGTGCCGCTTTATGCGCGCGGCTCCATCATCGGCTGGGTTTTCTTTGGACCACGTGTCACCGGGCGGCCTTTCGATGACCGGGATCTGGAAGGCCTCACGACGCTGGCCGAACACGTTTCGACCATTCTAGAAAATGCTTTTCTTTACGAGGAAGCGACTGTTCAAAAAACGCTGGCTGAAACACTCCTGAAATCGATTCCACCCGGCATTGTCGCCATCGATGAGGACGCGATTATTCGGTGGTTTAATCCGCCGGCGGAAAAAACTCTCGGTCTGTCGGGCACCGCCGCTTTGAATAAACCGGTTGAAAGTGTCGGCACCAGACTCGCTGCCTTGCTGCGCGAAACGCTGGAATCGAAAACGCCGATGCCGCCGCAACATTGGATCGACAATAACACGCAGCGATCGCTTTCTGTGGAGACGCGACAGCTTACCGGCAACGGCTCGCCCCTTGGTGCCGTCGCCGTGATTCAGGATCTGACTGCGCAGGAAACTTTGCGCGAAAAACAAGCGTTGCTCGATCGAGCGACGTTTTGGACCGACTTGGCCGCGAGCATGTCTCACGAAATCCGCAATCCGCTGGTGGCGATCAAGACCTTTGCGCAACTCCTGCCGGAACGCTTCGACGACGCCGATTTTCGCAAGGAATTCAACGAGATTGTGGTAAGCGAGATCGATCGTCTGGATAAAATTATTACCCAGATCAACAATTTCGCGCATCCACCCGAGCTTGTGTTTAAACCAATCGACGTTCGGTCACCGGTCAAAAAGGGCGTGGAAATTGCCAGGTCTCGCTATGGCATCAACGGGAAAGTGGAATTGGAAACGTCATTGCCCAGCAATCTGCCGCGCGTGTTGGGCGACGAGGCGGCTCTGGCTGAAGCATTCGCCCACCTTGTCGCCAACGCCGCCGAAGCCAGCGCGGATCGCAACAAGCCGCGCATCACACTTTCGGCGAAACCAGTCCGGGAAGGACAACATTCCGCCGCGGTGGTTGTGACCGTGCGCGATAATGGCTCAGGCATCTCTCCGGAAATAAAAGAGAAAATCTTTTCACCGTTTTGCACGACCAAACCGCGAGGAATGGGTCTCGGTCTGCCGATCGTGAAACGAACGGTATTTGATCATCACGGCCGGGTAGAAGTCGATTCGACCTCAAAAGGAACGCAGGTCAGCGTGCTCTTGCCCGCAACGAGCGGCCAGGGTTAACGAAAATTTCGAGTTGCGATTTGCGGCCAGCGATTTGAGGCTTCGCAAAAGCAAATCAGCGTTTTTCCCGCGTTTATGATCGTCACTACTGCTCAACTCTACAAGGTGGCCTACGGCAAGTTTGCTATCGGCGCCTACAACATCAACAACATGGAGCAATGTCTCGGGCTTTTCCGCGGCAACGTGCAAAGCAAAGCACCGTTCATCATTCAACTCTCGAAGGGCGCGCGGAAATACGCCGACAAGCGAATGCTGGAAGCCATCATTCGCACAGCTGAGGGAATCTTTCCCGACGCAATCTTTGCGGTCCATCTCGATCATGGCGACGAAGAAGCTTGTTACGATTGCATCGCCTCCGGGTTTTATAGCTCGGTCATGATCGATGCCAGCCATGAGTCGTTTGAACAAAATGTCGCGATCACAAAACGCGTTGTGGACAAGGCGCATCCCAAAGGCATCAGCGTTGAAGCCGAGCTCGGGCGGCTGGGCGGCGTAGAAGAAGATATCAAAGTAGATGAAGGGCACGCTTGCCTGACGAATCCGGACGAGGCGGTGGAGTTCATCAAACAAACGAAATGCGACTCGCTCGCCGCCGCAATTGGGACGAGCCATGGAGCGTACAAATTCAAGGGTCAACAATCGTTGCACTTTGACGTGATTGAAGGAATTCGCGACAAGGTAAAGAAAGCGGGCCTGCCCCCCACTCCAATCGTCATGCACGGGTCATCGAGCGTTCCGAAATCGGAGGTTGAACGCATCAACGTAGCTGGAGGCAAACTCGATCCATCCGCTCGCGGCGTGAACGAGGAAGAATATCTGCCCGCCGCGAAGCTAGGCGTGACCAAAGTAAACATCGACACTGACGGACGCTTGGTTTGGACGCGCGTCCATCGCGAATTCTTCCGCGATCATCCCGAACAATTCGATTTTCGGCCGCCAGGAAAAACTTTCGTCGAGGAGTATGCCGACTTCATCGCGCACAAAAACGAGAAACTTGGTTCGGCCGGCCAACTGGACACGGTGCGCGCAAGCATCAAAGCTTAGATCGACATCGTCACCGCTGATGTTGCTGGCGCTCTTTCAAACCACGTGAGTTTTACTCTTCAAGAGCTCGCGGCCCTTTGCGACGGAGAATTGCGCGGTGATCCGACCGAAAAAATCAGCGGCGCTGCTGCACTCTCCGAAGCAGTTGCGGGCGAGATCACGTTTTATGCCGATCCGCGCTATAGGGCCCGCCTACGAAAGACACGCGCATCGGCGATCTTTGTTCCCCTCGATTTTTGTGAGCAAACCGCTGCCGCGCAACTCCGAGTCGAAAACCCTTCGAAAGCGTTCGAACAGGTCGTTTTAAAACTCGCACCGAAACCGATCTCCTTCGCGCCAGGCATTCATCCGACGGCGGTGGTTGATCCGACTGCGAAACTCGGAAACGGCGTCTCCATTCAACCGCACGCGGTCATCGAGTCGCGTGCAGCGATTGGTGACAACACAATGATCGGCGCCAACACTTACGTTGGACATGAAAGCATTATCGGCGAGTCGTGCCTGATTTATCCAAACGTAACCATTCGCGAACGAACGCGAATCGGAGCGCAGGTTATTATTCATAGCGGTGCAGTAATCGGCGCGGATGGTTTCGGATTCGAATTGGTCGATGGTCGTTACAAAAAAATTCCGCAAATCGGAATCGTTCAAATCGATGACGACGTAGAGATCGGCGCGAACACGACGATTGATCGCGCTCGGTTCGGCCGGACTTGGATCCAGGAAGGCGTGAAGATCGACAACCTGGTGCAGATCGCGCACAATGTAATCGTAGGAAAAAACTCCGTTATTGCGGCCCAAACCGGAATCTCCGGCAGCACTCGGGTCGGAGAAAAAGTGATGATGGCCGGACAGGTTGGCGTCATTGGCCATCTCACGATTGACGACAACACCATTATCGCGGCGCAGAGTGGGATTTCGAAAGATCTCCCCGGTGGCGCGTGGTTTGGCTCGCCAGCCGTGCCGTTACCGGAGGCGAAGCGGCAGATTGCCTGGATTCATCGGTTGGGCAAACTGTTCGATCGAGTAAAAGCGCTCGAGAAAAAGCTCAGGCTATAGGAGACAGCAGCCAGCAGCGGAAAGTGGTGGAGAGGGTTCAAGGTTGGCAAGGATAGTGCTTTGCTAATTATGGAAATTATAAAGATGAAGCCGGCCAAACGCGAATACTTCCAGTTCCTCATCATCGATGATGACCCTGGTATCGCTAAATTTTTGGTCACTTATTTGCGTCAGCAGGGCCACACTTGCTGCGCTTTGACCGATGGCTTCCAGACCGCTGCCTGGCTGTCCGAGAACGACTGCGAAGTAGCAATTGTCGATCTTAAGATGCCGAAAGTAGACGGGATCTCGCTCATCGCCTTTATCCGCGAGCTGAATTCGACGCTTCCGATCGTTATTTTCACCGGGGTTGGTTACGACGAAGAGCAAATGCATGCGGCCCTCCACGCAGGCGCCAACGGTTATGTGAGCAAGAATCTTCCCATCGAACAACTCTACTGCGTACTCGCGCGAGTCCTTGCGACGTGTCAGCAGCGCAAACGCAGCGTCCCTTTTAACGGTCAGCAACCAGCGCTCGCTGGAGCTGCTTGACTCAGCGCTTTTCGACTGCTTCCAAAAGCTTGCGCAACCCATCAGGCGAAACGCAAGCCGCGCCGCTCGCGTTGACCGTTTCCATTTCAAGAGAATCCGAAGTCGCAACCGTTATTTCGAAACGCGAGGCATATTTGCTCGCGAGTCGCTCAATAATCGCATCCGCGGATTGACCACGGTGGGCGTAGAAGATTTGCACATCGTGCCGGTCGGACTGCTCGCTCACACGCGCGCCGCGCCCGTCGAAAACAACCGCGACATTCACGCCCGTCCAGTCTTGATACTGGCGGAGTTCCTTGATCAACGCCTCGCGCGCGAGGGAGGGACGTCGGGCGTGCAGTTTCCGCAATTCGGACCAGCCAAAAATGATGCTGTGGCCGTCAACAATGAGGTACCGCACAGGCACTCGATATTGTAAGTCGCGCGCGTGCCGGAAGCGAGATGTCGATCTATTCCGCCGCGGCCGGCTCTTTTCTACTTCGCTGTTTCGGTGATTCGCGCTGTTTTGAACGCACGGTCCTTTTCTTGCGTTTCAGGTACGCCCTTCGGCGTATACGTTTCTTTCGAACTCGGTGCTGCTGACCCACGTCTTGCTATACGGGCGAAGGATGCCGCGCGCAAGCAACGTAACAGAAAACTTACAAAATCCAGGATTGCATTTTGTCCGCGCCTCCTATTAAAGAATTCGTTGTGCTGTCCCGGTCCGACAATTTTGCTCCCACTCCGAAAACGCTGATCGGCGCCTCCTTTTTCCTACTCTTGGCCGCTGCGATTTTTGGTGGGCTCAATATTGCGAAAGTCAAAACGCTACGTTCAGCTGCGGCCCAAGCCACAACCGCCCGCGACGCCGCCGAGCGTTCTCGCCTTCAGCACGACAAGGAACTTAAGGCGCGCCAATCGGCGATTGCCACCGAGCAAACCAAACTCGCCGAGGGCGAAGCGAAGACCGGAGCTGCCGAAGGCCAATTGACGCAAATTCTGAACGAGAAGAAGCAACTCGAAGCCAGACTTCAGGATAAAGAAGCGGAGATCCTCACATTACAAAAGCAAATCGAAGAAAAGCAGCCCGCCTCGGCCAATCCCGGCGCACCGTCCAGCGTCGAGCTCCAGGCGCAGCTGGATGATGCCCGCCAACAACTGGAAGCCGCCGAGCGGGAGAAAAGCCTTCTCTCTGAAACAGTGCAAACTGTTAGAGACCGTTCCTCACAGCTCGAAGACGAAAAAAAGCGGCGAGCCATGGCGCATGGAAAGATCGGTGTCCGGGGCACCGTCCTGGCGGTCAATCAGGCTTACAATTTCGTCGTCCTCAACCTCGGGGGGCGTAACGGTGTCGAGCGGCACTCCGAGATGCTGATCGTGCGAGATGGCACCTTTATTGGAAAAATTCGTATTTCTTCAGTTGAACCGGCGACCACTATCGGCGATATCATCACCAGCACGTTGGCGCGAGGCGTCCAAGTGCAACCTGGAGACATTGTCATTTATGCTGGCGCAAATCCGTAAGCAGGAGAGAAAGATCGCGGCCGTTTTGTTACTGGCTGCGGTGAGCACGTTGGTTTCGTGCGCGAGCCAAAAAGAGAACGTCGCGTTGGTCAAGGATCCTGATGCCAAACCGGAATCCGCGTTGCCCTGGAACAAACAGGAAAAATGGGAGGGCGGCGGCAGCCAATTCGCAAACTTCAGCGACAGGCGCTGAGCGGATCTCAAGATCGACAGTGGATTTTCTTGCTAGTACGGGTCAGATCCAAAATCCCGACGGAATGACGGCGTTCTTTGGTACGATCACGATCCCGTCGCGAATAAAGTAATTGTCTGCGTCCGAGTTGGCGGCTTTTCCTTCCGGCGTGATCACGACGCCGTCGGCAATCCGCGCGTTCTTGTCGATGATGGCGCGATCGATTACGCAATTGCGCCCGACCCCGATTGGCGGAACGTCCGCGGCGTCCGGCCGGTCTTGCTCGAAATAATCGGCGCCCATCACGACGCTGTTGCGAATCGTGGCGCCGCTCTGAATGATACTGCGAATGCCGATGACGCTCCGCTCGATGTGCGCGTCAGAGATAATGCACCCGTCGGAGATGATCGCCTGACGCAAAGTCGCCCCGTTGACTTTGCTGCCGGGCAAAAACCGCGGATGCGTGTAAATTGGCGCCTCGGTGTCAAAAAAACTGTATTCCGGAACAAGGTCGGTCAGATCGAGGTTCGCCTCGTAAAACGCGCGGATGGTACCGACATCTTCCCAATAGCCTTGGAAAATGAATGCACTCACATGTCGATCTTGGATCGATCGCGGAATGATATGTTTGCCGAAATCCTCCAGTTCATTCTCCAGGCACTTCACGAGCACCTCCCGGTTGAAAACGTAAATTCCCATCGATGCCTGAAACAATTCTTCGTCTTCGCTTGAACCAACCGCGCGCAACAGCTCGCGGCTCATTTTCATTTCCTCAAGCACCGAGTCGTCTTTGGGTTTTTCGACAAAGCGTGAAATCCGGCGATCTACTCCGCTTTGCATGATGCCGAACTCTGCGACCTGTTGTCGATGGATCGGTTTAGTCGCGAGCGTGATGTCGGCTCCGCTTTGAATATGCTGATGCAACAGCGTGCGAAAATCCATCCGGTAAAGCTGATCGCCGCTGAGAATGAGATAGTAATCGAACGAGCGCTCGAGGAAGTAGCGCATGTTCTGGCGCACCGCATCCGCAGTTCCCTGATACCATTGCGAACCTTCCGGCGTTTGTTGCGCCGCCAGAATGTCGATAAAGCTGCGCGAAAAATTGTCGAACTTGTAGCTGGCCTGAATATGTCGATGTAGCGACATGCTATTGAACTGGGTCAACACGTAAATCGAACGCAACCCGGAATTGAGGCAGTTGCTGATCGGAATATCGACGATCCGGTATTTCCCGCCGAGCGGCACCGCTGGCTTCGCACGATCTTTCGTTAACGGAAACAAACGCGAGCCCGCTCCGCCGCCCATGATAATGGCGAGCGTGCGCTGCGTCGTCCCTGGTGGAAGTGCGCGGGCCGACAACGGCGAGACTGAATCGCGGGGCGCGGGATTTTGCGTCTGCACACCTTCAATAACTCAGTGCTCGCGGGTTGCGGCAACCTTTTTGCTCAACTTAGCGCCGGTTGCACGGGCCTTCCGGCAGTGGCAACCTTTACTTCCAATATGTGCGGAATTGTCGGCTATGTCGGATGTTCGCAAGCGGCGCCCATTTTGCTCGACGGTCTTCGTCGCCTTGAATATCGCGGCTACGATTCTGCCGGTGTCGCCATCGTCAATGGCGATCACGTCGAGACGCGCAAGTGCGCCGGTCGAATTGCATCACTCGCCAAACTTATTTCTCAAAAACCGGCCGCTGGATCTTATGGAATCAGCCACACTCGCTGGGCGACGCACGGAAAGGTCAACGACGAGAATGCCCATCCGCATTTCGACGCCACCGGCAAGATCGCGCTCGTTCACAACGGCGTCATCGAAAATTATCAGGCGCTCAAAGAACAGCTCATCCAAAATGGTGACACAAATTTTCGCTCCGACACCGATACTGAAGTTTTGGCCCATTTGATCGGAAGTATTTATGGTCAACTCGAGGGCAAAGATTCGAAAGCGCGTCTTGTGAACGCCACCCGCGCGGCGCTAAAGCAGGTCATTGGCACATACGGCATTGCTGTCGTGCATTCGGACATCCCGAATTTTATGGTCGGTGCACGCCGAGGTAGCCCCCTCGTGCTCGGCGTTGGGAAAGACGAAAATTTTCTGGCGAGCGATGTCAGCGCCATTGTCGCGCACACCCGCGACGCCGTTTACTTGAACGATTTCGACCTCGTCGCGCTCGAACGAGACAAATTTGAAATCAGCTCGATCGACGGCGCGGTTGGCCAGCACGCGGTCAGCAAAGTCGAGTTCAGCGCGGAAGACATCAAGAAGGGCGATTACCCGCACTACATGCTCAAGGAAATCTGCGAGCAGCCGGACACAGTGCGCGACGCGATGCGCGGCCGCCTCACTTACGAGGAATGCACGGCCAAGCTTGGCGGGTTGAACATGACTCCACCCGAATTGCGCGACGTCGCGCGAGTCGTGTTGACTGGTTGCGGTACTGCATTGCATGCCGGTCGAGTCGGCGAATACTTAATCGAACGACTCGCCAATATCCCGGTGGAAGTCGAATTCGCGAGCGAGTACCGCCATCGCAATACGCCGATGACTGAACGCACGCTCGTTTTCGCGATCAGCCAGAGCGGCGAAACCGCCGATACGCTCGGCGCCTTACGCGAAAGCCGTCGCAAAGGTTATCGAACGCTGGGAATTTGTAACAATGTCGCCAGCACGATTGCGCGCGAAAGCGATGGTGGTGTGTACATGCACGCGGGCCCTGAGATTGGAGTGGCGGCCACGAAATCGTTTACTTCTCAGCTGGTGATTCTAACCCTGATCGGTCTTCTCCTCGGCCGAATGCGCCAACTTTCGACCGCAGAAGGAAAACGAATGATCGACGCGCTCGAAGCATTGCCGGGTCAGATTGAGGAAGTCCTGAAGCTGAGCGACCAAATTAAGTCGATCGCGAAGAAATATGTCGATGTTAGCGGGATGCTTTTTTTCGGACGGCAATTTAATTACCCGATCGCGCTCGAAGGCGCGCTCAAGATGAAAGAGATCACTTACCTTTTCGCCGAAGGCCATCCCAGCGCGGAGCTCAAACACGGAATTATTGCGCTCGTTAGGCCGGATCTACCGTCCATCTTTATCGCCCCAGACGACGCCGTGTTATCAAAGAACCTGAACAACATCGAACAGGTAAAGGCGCGCAAAGGACCAATCATCGCCGTCACTTCTGGCAACGGCGCCAAACAATTGAAGGACCTCGCTGCGGACATTATCGAGGTTCCCGACGTCATCGATTGCCTCAGCCCGGTTCTCACCGTCATTCCATTACAGCTTCTTGCCTATCATTTGGCAGTCGAACTCGGCCGCGATGTCGATAAACCGCGCAACCTCGCCAAAAGCGTTACCGTAGAGTAACTGTTCCCGGTTTGCCTTAGCAGTTAG
>Ga0209376_1001783_pt1 | contig 21165 bp, 17 predicted proteins | sample GraSoiAngelo_134_FD_185891 | JGI IMG/M metagenome (GOLD analysis project Ga0209376, IMG submission 185891) | Grasslands soil microbial communities from the Angelo Coastal Reserve, California, USA - 14_0929_05_30cm (SPAdes) (version 2) | ecosystem: Environmental > Terrestrial > Soil > Grasslands ... | reverse complement strand
CAGCCGCGCATATTTTCCATCGAGCGCGACCAATTTATCGTGCGTGCCGCGCTCGATGATCCGTCCGTGATCGAGCACGAGAATTTGGTCGGCGTGCACAATTGTGGAAAGCCGATGCGCAATCACAATTGATGTCCGGTTCGCCATCAAGCGTTCCAACGCCTCCTGAATCAGTCGTTCCGTCGCGGTGTCCACGCTCGCAGTCGCTTCATCAAGAATCAAAATCGGCGGGTTCTTCAAGAGCGCCCGCGCAATCGAGAGCCGCTGTTTTTCGCCCACGCTCAATTTCACGCCACGCTCGCCCACCACACTTTCCAATCCGTCCGGCAAGCGTTCGATAAATTCCCGCGCGTTCGCCGCATCCACCGTGCGCCATAATTCCGCGTCGGTTGCGTCGGGCTTGCCCATCAAAAGATTTTCGCGAATTGATCCGTTGAACAGGAAACTTTCCTGTGTGACTACGCCGATCGCTTCGCGCAGCGCGTGCAACTCGTAATTGCGAATCGGTTTGCCATCGACATAAATCTGGCCGCTGGTGAATTCGTAAAAACGCACGAGCAGATTCACCAGTGTCGATTTTCCCGCGCCAGTCGCGCCGACCAGCGCAATGGTCGCGCCTGGCGGGGCATGAAACGAAACCCGCCTTAGCGCAGGCAATCCTTCCGTGTAACTGAAGCTCACGTCCTCGTAGCGAATGTCGCCCGCAATTGGGATATGATCATGCTCGTGCAAAGCCGCCTTACGTGAAATTGCTTCGCCTCTCCCTTTCAAAGGGAGAGGGTAGGGTGAGGGTTGGATCTTTTCTGAAGCCTCAGCAGAGAATCTCCTCACCTTGATCCTCTCCCCTTCACCAAGGGGAGAGGCGATGGAAGGCGCGTGATGTTTGAGAGCCGCCCCGGCGACAATGCCTGGCTCGCAGGGTTCATCAAGAATCTCAAATACGCGTTCGCCCGCCGCGCGCCCGGCTTGGACAAGTTGATTGAGTTGATGCAGCCGGCTGACCGGATCGTAGAGAAACGCCGTCAACATTAGGAATGCAACCAGATCCCCGATCTGCATCTCGCCCGTCAATGCTGCGTGAGCGCCAAACCCAAGGATGAGCAGTGCGCCGATCGCTTCAAACATCGACATCGACGGCGAGTAAATTGCCCATACCCGCATCACCACGAGCGTGGCGCGCCGCAGTTGGTCACTTGCCCGATTGAAACGCGCGTGCTCCTCAAGCTCGCGCACGAAACTTTTGATCTGACGAATCCCGGCAAGATTATCGTGCAACAGCGCGTTGATGGTTGATGAGGCCCGCCGCTGCAAGCGATACCGCCGATGGGCGGTGAGCGTGTAAGCCAGCGCGCCTCCGATGAGCAACGGAAACGGAACCAACGCAAGGATTGCCAGCTTCGCATTCCAATAGAACATCACGGCCAGCACGATCACGATTTGCAATACCGCAACCACGCCCTGCTCGATTCCATCGATCAGCACGCGCTCGACCGAGTTCACGTCCTCGATCACCCGCGTCATTAGATCGCCCGTGGCGCGATTGTCGAACCATCGCAAAGGCAGCAGTTGAATGTGCGAATACAGATCGCTCCGCAGATCGAAAATGACTTTTTGCTCGAACGTGTTGTTCAGGATTATCCGCAGCGAGTTGAAAACGTGCTGAAGCAGAAATGCCACTGCGGCCAGCAAAACAAGCGGCAGCAATTTGTCCGGTCGTTGGCCGCGCACCACGTCGTTGATGATCCATTTGGTCGCGCCCGGAAAAACAATCACCATCAGCGTAGTCAGGATCGCGCAGCTGAACGTCCCTGCAGCCATCCATGGGTACCGCTTCAGATAAGCAAAAACGCGCCAGACCGTTTTCATTCGCGGGAAATTTACCCAAGCTCGCGAACCATGCGAATGCACGCGAATGGATCTTCTTTTTCGCGTTAATTCGCGTGATTTGCGAACATGCCTGTTTTCACCTCCTATTCGTGTCGATTCGTGTTCATTCGTGGTTAAGATTCCCCAATGCCCAACGAGTCGCACCCGTTCTCTGACGAAATTCACATCGAACAGCTTGAGGTTTCCGCGCGTATCGGAGTCCCGGAACAAGAGCGAGCTAGTCCGCAACGTTTAAGCGTGAGCATTTCCTTTTGGCCGTATGAGCAGACGCGCGATGTGGCGGACAAGATCGACCAGACCGTCAATTATTCAGCCGTGGCTGAAGAGGCCAAGAGTTTCGTGCGCGATCAATCCGTCAACCTAATCGAGACATTGGCGGACCGCCTCGCAACGCACCTGCTGAAGACTTTTCCGATTCAGAAAGTCGCCGTCGAAGTGCGGAAGTTTGCTCTGGAGGACGCGAAATACGTCTCTGCAACCGTCACGCGGACTGCATCGGTCGGTTGACCATGCGAAAAGGAAGATTCAGCAAGCCCGCCGCTGAGATCGCTCTGCGCTACGGCGAGTCTGTTTCGTTTGATTGGCGGTTGTACCGCTACGATATCGCCGGATCGATCGCGCACGCCGCAGCGCTCGCTCGCGCGGGAATCATAACGGCCGCCGAACGCCGAAAGATCGAGACCGGATTGCGTGCGATCCAGAAGGAGATCGAGTCTGGCAAATTCAAGTGGGACCGCTCTCTCGAAGACGTGCACATGAATATCGAAGCGGTGCTTGCGAAACGAATCGACACGACGGGCGCGAAGCTGCACACCGCGCGCAACCGGAACGACCAGATTGCGCTCGATCTTCGGCTTTACGTCAAAGCTGAAATCGCGGAAGTCTCATTGCGTGTGCGAGATTTGCAGAGGGCGCTGCTTAACCTCGCCGAAAAACATGTCGATGTTGTGATGTCCGGTTACACGCATTTGCAGCGTGCCCAGCCGATCGCTCTTTCGCATTACTTGCTGGGGCAAATGGAGGCATTTGAACGCGACAGAGAACGTCTCGATGATTGTCTTGTTCGAACAGATGTTCTCCCGCTCGGTTCCGGCGCGCTCGCTGGGTCGGCAATTGTCCTTGATCGCGAACGTATCGCGCGCGAACTCGGTTTTTCGCGCGTGAGCCAGAACAGCATCGACGGCGTGGGCGATCGGGATTTCGTGTGCGAGTTCCTTTTTGTCTCGCCATGATCGGCATGCATCTCTCGCGGTTGAGCGAAGACTTGATCATCTGGAGCACGCGCGAATTCGGGCTTATCGAATTCGGCGACGCATTTTCCACCGGCTCGAGTTTGATGCCGCAGAAGAAAAATCCCGACATCGCCGAGCTGACTCGCGGCAAAACAGGCAGGCTCTACGGAAATTTGACGTCCATCCTCACGACGGTGAAAGCGCTTCCCTCATCGTACAACCGAGACCTGCAGGAAGATAAGCACGCGCTATTTGATTCCGTCGATACTGTCCGCTCCGCGCTGGAAGTTTTTACGGCGATGCTGCCGGAATTGAGAATCAACCGCGAACGCATGGAGGTTGCCACGAGCGACCCGAATCTTTTTGCGACAGATCTTACTGAGTATCTGGTGAAAAAAGGAATGCCTTTTCGTGAGGCGCACGAAATCGTCGGCAGGCTCGTTGCCGACTGCGTGACTACGGGGATGTCACTGAATCAGATTCCGCTCGTGGAGCTAAAGAAGCGTTCGCTGCTGTTCGATGCCGATGTTGCAGACGTTTTCGACGTTCGCCATTCGCTTTCGCAGCGGCGGGCGATCGGTGCGCCATCGCCCGAGAACGTGGCGGCGCAGATCAAGCGCTGGCAGGCGAAGCTGTAGCCGCTTCGCTGTCCGAAGCGCGGCCCTAGCGCGTTTTAACCGGCACGCGCCACGTCGCCCACAGGGCGACGGCTACAATGTTTGCCGCTGAGGACAGCGGCCACTACAGTCCCCAGCGTGAAACACACCGGCTGGGAAACTGTTTCCAGCGAGCGCCATTTCGCGAACGCGCATCTGGAAGTCGTGACCGATCATGTGCAAACGCCATCGCGAAGCCAGCCGCGCACGTGGACAATCGTGCACCGCAAGGCTGCCGTGATCATCGCGCCGATGACGCGTGACGGTAAAATTGTCCTCATTCGCCAGGAGCGGATCCCGATCTGCCAGTCGATTTGGGAGATGCCCTCGGGCCAAATCGATTCTGTACCCGGGGGCGCCGATCTCGGCTATCCATCAGAAACGATCGAACAAGTCGCGTTGCGCGAACTGAGGGAAGAAGCCGGTTACGAGCTGGCAAAAGACGGCGAGCTCATTGCGCTCGGCTATTATTTTTCGTCGCCGGGATTCACGGATGAGCGCGGCTACTTCTTTCTGGCACGTCCGGTTCAGCGGCGTAAAGAGCCCCAGGGTCGAGAGGAAGCGGAATCGATTCTCGATTGCCGCGAATTTACTGTGGAGCAAATTCGCCGCATGATCGCGGAGAACGACATTCGCGACGCCAATACCTTGGGCATTTGCGCGACGCTGTCAGCGCGAGGTCTTCTGTCGCTCGCGCGGCGCTGATTCTTCTGTCCAATGGCGCTGCGAGACATCTTCAAATTTCGCGATCTGCCGGAGAGTGAAACTTCCAAGCCGTTTCTCGAGCACTTGGAAGACTTGCGGTGGACCATTGTGAAGATTGCGATCACGCTGGGGATCGCGATGATCGTTTGCTTCGCATTTCGTGCTGCCCTGGTGCGGATCCTGCAGGCGCCGCTGCGAGATGTTGGTTCACAAATCGGGACCCTTAAGGCGCTCGGCATCACCGATTCCATCGTGATTTCATTTCATCTCGCGTTTTACGCCGGCATTGTTCTTTCCTTTCCGCTGCTGCTGTATTTCCTGGCAGAATTTGTTTTGCCTGCGCTCACCGCCATGGAGAAACGCTTTTTATTTCCAGCGATTGGCGTCAGCTTCGCGCTTTTCCTTCTCGGCGTAATGGTTTGTTATTTTTGGTTGTTGCCCAAAACGATCCTTTTTTTCTTTCGTGACACCGAGTCGCTCGGCTGGGCGCCTACTTGGACGGTGCAACAGTATTATTCCTTCGTGACCCGGTTCACCATCGGTTTCGGCCTGGCCTTTGAATTGCCGGTGGTGGTACTGGCGCTGGTTCAGTTTGGATTAATCACTTACAGATTCATGGCGCGCACTCGGCCGTATGCTGTTGTCCTCATCTTTATCCTCGCGACCATCATCACGCCCACGCCAGATATTTTGACATTGGCCGCACTGGCGCTGCCAATGTGCCTGCTTTACGAAAGCTGCATCTGGATTGCATGGCTCATGGAGCGCCGCCGCCAAAAGCAGATCGCCGGATAAACGCGTGCACCATCCGATTTACGAATTTCTCTTTGGGACGTTCGCGTTTGTGCTCGGCGCGGCGGTCGGCTCGTTTTTAAACGTCTGCATTTACCGCTGGCCTGTCGATCTTTCGATTAACAAGCCGCGTCGCTCTTTCTGCCCGAACTGCAAGCGGGCGATTCCCTGGCACCAGAATTTGCCGTTGATCAGTTGGATTGTGCTTCGCGGTCGCTGCGCAAATTGTGGCGTCAAAATTTCTTTCCGCTATTTCGCCGTGGAACTGGTTACTGCCCTTCTTTTTCTGGCGATCTGGGAAAGCTTTTCGTGGCAGGTGGCGATCGCGTACTGGATTTTTGTTTCGTTCCTCATCATAGGGACATTCATCGATTTTGAGCATTTCATTATTCCAGACCGGATAACAATCGGCGGAACAATCGCGGGCGTCGTTTGCAGTCTGGCTGTCCCGGCCTTGATGGGAGCCGATTCGCGGCTCGCAGCTTGTCTTCGTGCTCTACTCGCGGCTGCGCTTGGTTATGTGATCCTTTTGATTGTGTTGGAAGCGGGCAAGATGGCTTTTGGAAGAAAACGGATTCGATTTGACGCGCCGACGCCGTTCACGTGGGCAAAGCGCGGGGACGATGCCGATTTCGTGGTGGGCAGTGAAGAAAGTCTGTGGAGCGATTATTTTGCGCGGGAAAAGGATCGACTGCTGCTCGAGTGCGATGAGGTCAGAATCGACCACCACAGGCATGGAAATGTGACACTGGATTTCCGCTACGATCGCGTCGCCGCCGAGGGCAGCGTGCTGATGCTCGATGATGTGACGCATATTTCCGGCATAGCTCGTGAACTGGTGATTCCACGCGAGGCAATGGGACGCGGCGACCTGAAATTTCTGGCGGCGATTGGCGCATTTCTCGGCTGGCGCGCGGTGTTGTTTAGTCTTTTCGCCGGATCGCTTCTCGGCTCCGTCGTCGGATTGATCACACTCGTCGCGGGGAAACGCGTCTGGTCAGCCAAGCTGCCTTTCGGGCCGTATCTGGCATTTGGCGCAGTCACCTGGATGTTTTTTGGCGAGACTTTTCTGCGCTGGTATGGCGGGCTGCTGAATCCCTAGTCCGATTCGCCCGCCACGCCGTAGCCGAACGGAGGCGGGTGGTTCGTCATTGGTTGAGTGCCCATTGCGTCGTCGCCTGAGTTGCTGAAGTCACAGCTCGCCGACGCAGCATCAACGCCAAGTTAATCAGTTCACATTTCCACCAGCGCCGCAGCCCGCGGAAAATTTGTTTGCGAAGACGGGTGTCCGGAACGAATCCGTCGTAAAGTTCGCGCCAGCCGGCATTTCTTTTGCCGTAGTAACCAGTCGCCCATCGACGATTCGCCAGCGCAACGAGACGTCGGCTGTAAAAACGCATCGTGTTCCGAGCGAATCTGCCGCCAATGCCCGTGAAGGGCAGGTTCAGAAATGCACACTCGGGATCGCGATAGGCGGCTCGCACCAAGCCGACGTAATAACTGCTTACATCGAGGAGGAGCGCAGCCGACATTAAATCGGCGTCGCCCATGTAATAGTATTTGTCTTTGTAGAGACTTTCGAACCAGGACCGATACGTGATCGGGAATTGCTGGTTGTAATGGCGAAGCCGCTCCGTCACATCTTCGCCTGCCAGACTGCGCGCCAGTAGATCGGCAACGTAATAGGATGTGTAAGAACAAAAATCGAGACCGGGACTGTAAAGCGGATCGATAAAACCGGCGGCGTCGCCCACGGCGGCCCAGCCGTCGCCGCAAACTTTTTCGCTGTGATATGGCAACATCGACAAGGCGTGCACGTCGCCTTCGATCACGCGTGCCGCCCCGAAGATTTCGCGACCGACCGGATTGCTAAGGATATGCGCGTGCAGCCGTTGGCCCAAGCTCGGCCCTTCTGAAAGTTTGAAAATGCGATTGTCATAAACAATGCCCGCGCTGACATCGCCGCCGTGTAATGGAATGATCCAGACCCACCAGCCGCGTCCAAAAAGATGATTCGTGGCCCACTCGCGCGCAGTGCGACAACCATTTGCGTAATCGGGAAAACGTTGTCGCCACTCGTAGCTGTCCCACTCTTTTACACCGCTGAATCGCGCCCAGACGGCATTGATCGGGTGCTCCGTGTTTGGACGAAAATGTCCGAGTTTTCGGGCGAGCATGGTCGCGCGCCCTGTGGCATCGATGACCCAACGCGCGTGGACGGTGCGATCGCTGCCATTGAGAGCGGCGCTCACCTTTTGGCCATTGTCATTATTTAATTCGAAGTTTGTCACCTTTGCCGGACGCCAGAGCTCGCAGCCCGCTTGCACCGCGAGCTCGAGCATGTGCGAATCCAGCTTTGCCCGGTCCACTTGAAAGCCCGGCAATCGGCTCTGATACCGTGTGCCTACCTCGACGCAATCATCGAAGCGTTGATCAGGTCGATTCGAAAACCAGAGGCGCAATCCCTGCTTTGCCAGCTGATGATGACCGAGGTAATGGGCGAGACCCAAAATGCGCGTCATGTAACAACTGCTTACTTCGGTGGTCGATTCCCCAACCTTGCGGTCGAACGCGGCTGTCTTTTCGATGATGAGGACGCGCGCTTCGGGCCGTTTCCGTTTCAGCATCAGCGCCGTCGCCGCGCCGGAAAACGCGCCGCCAATGATCACGACATCATAATCGAAGTTCATCGCGCCCTAAGAGGATGGACTTTACTGCGTCCAAACGCAATTGCCTTCGTTTAGCGTTGAAGGTTAAGCGTTCAAGACTGAGCGTTAGGCGAAATGATCCTCACAAATGCGCGTTTGATTTTTCCTGATGGAATTCGCGACGGCCTCGAAGTTGTCGTGGAAGGAGGGAAAATCGCCGAGATTCGCCCGCCTGCGCCAAGGCTTCGGCGGACAGACGAGCAAACCCGAACCAGCAGCAAAGACGTTGTCGACCTTGACGGAAATTATCTCGCGCCTGGGTTTATCGATCTTCACGTTCACGCCGCGCTCGGCCGGGATACCATGGACAGCTCCGCCGAAGCATTTCGCACCATTTGCGATTTCCACGCAAGCGGGGGCACCACTTCACTTCTGCTCACCACTGCGACAGCGCCGCTGCAGAATATTGTCGATGTGCTAAAAGCGGTCCGAGATTATCGATCTCCCATTAGCGCGGTTGCGGGAGTTCATGTAGAAGGCCCGTTCATCTCGAAAGCAAAATGCGGCGCGCAGCGCGCGGAATTCATTCAGGAACCGTCACCGACTGGTGTGCGACAGTTGCTCGAGCACGCGGATGTGATCAAACGCGTCACGATTGCGCCGGAACTGCCGGGAGCACTCGAGGCGATCGAAAGTTTTCGCACGCATGGAGTCAGCGTAAGCGGCGGACATAGCGATGCTTGGGATGAGGATGCGCGCGCGGCATTCGATCGTGGCATGCGCAGCGCGACGCACACATTTAATTGCATGTCGAACGCGCGCCGCCGCGGCATTTGTCGTGTCGGCGGTCTGATCGAGTTCGCGTTGAGCGAACCGCAGATTAGTTGCGAACTGATCGCGGACGGCCATCACGTTTCGCCGACGTTGATGAGAATGTTGTATCGTGCGAAAGGCGCGGGCGGAATTTGTCTCGTAACGGATGCAACTGCCGGCGCCGGGTTACCGGAGGGATCTCGATTTTCACTTTTTGGCAATGAATGCCTTGTTGAAGGCGGCGTCTGTTTGCTAGCTGACCGCTCCGCACTCGCCGGCAGCGCTTCGCGAATGATCGACCTCGTACGAACGATGGTACAGAAGGTCGATGTCCCGTTGCATGAGGCCGTCATGATGGCAACGGGAAATCCTGCACGCGCAATCGGCCTAGAAAAAAAGGGTCAATTGACAGTCGGAGCCGACGCCGACTTTGTTGTTCTTTCACCGGAGCTTGAAGTGTTGCGCGTATCTGTCGGCGGAAAGGAAATTCCGTAAGCTAGAGCGACATCAAGAATTCGGCGATGTCCAGCGCGGCGCGGGGTTGGCTAAGTTTGCCGATGTTGCTAGCCCATTCGCGCCATTGTTTTGCGTCATTGGCGAACGCGCGTTCGATCTGTGCCACGACTTCTCTTGGTGAAAGCGCGACCACGCCGGAATTGGTTTCGACGATCAAGCGGGCGTTGCCTTCCTCCTGACCCGCAACGACGTGATTGATGATCATTGGGCAGGCGGCTGCAATCGTTTCCTGCACGGTCGCGCCACCGGCTTTGCCGACGAGCAAATGGCTTTCGTGCAGCATCCGCGGGAGCTGGTCTGTCCATCCAGCAATCTTTGTCGTGCGGTCGTTCGCCGCCGCTTCAATTGCCGGCCGGAGTTTTTCGGAACGACCAATCGTCACCGTAAGATCGACACCAAGCTTTGCCAGTAACCTCACCAATTCCGGCGCGCCGCGCGTCGCGGCATGGATCATGTACAAAACGCGGGGCTTCGAATTGTTGGAAGGTAATTTTCGATCGTTGGTGAAATCGGCAAACTTCGGGCTTACAGGAAATCCAAATACCTTGGTTTTTTCCGGCGCGACTCCCACCGCTCGCAAGACGGAGGCGCTCTGTTCGTTCGCAACGAGGAAATAATCAGCCGGGCTCCGGTACCACGTGGCGTTAATGGTGATCGAATCCGTCACGACCACCACACATTTACAGGATCTCTTGGGTCCCAAAATCTCCTGAAGCACATTTGCGTATGCTGGGAAAGAGCAAACGACGACGCTCGGGCGAAAACGCTCGAGCAGCGGAGCGAGATGACTCTTAAGTTGAGTGAATCGCCGAAATTCTGTGTCGTAATCTGTCTTGCGATCGAGCCAGCGATAAACGATCCCCCAAGCGCGGGGCGCAGAATTCACCAGCGCCAGATAACCTCGGCGCACGAACTCATTGACCGGTCCATAGGCTTCAGCAAACAGATCCCGCAATTCCACGTCGGCCTGGTTCGGGGCGACGCGCGCCAGACCGTCGCGCACTCCTCTGGCGGCGCTATTGTGCCCCTCTCCGAAGCCGGCGGTTAGAATCAATATTCTCTTGTTCATGAATCGTCAGGCGCGGCAAACGATGATGGAGCGCAGAAGCGCACGGAACTCTACTCGCGAACGCACTCGGACTTTAATGGATATTTACGCTGGGCAAAGTAAACTCTGCCGAAGATGAAATATCTCGCGTTCATCTGGCGCGTTCTGCACCGGCTGGTTTGGGAAACGACAACTGATAACACGACCGGACTGGCTGCGCAGATGGCGTATCTGCTTCTGTTCGCGCTGGCTCCCGGATCGCTTTTTCTCTGGCATTTGGTGGGTCTTTTCGGCACCGATCCGACGAAGCTGCATCGGATGTTTCTTTTCCTAAAAAGCTTCATGCCGCCGGACGCGAAAGTGCAGGACATTTTGGATTCTGCGATGGCCAATGTGGTGGTGACAGGTTCGAGCGGTCTGCTCGCGAATGCGGGCATAGTTCTCGGAATCTATTTCGGGACCGTCTTCTTCGCGACGATTTCACGGGCTCTGAGTCATACGTATGGAATGCGGGAAGATCCCCATTGGTGGTCGAAATATATCATCTCATTCTTCATGCTCTTCTGGTTTGGGATCATTATTGTGTTTTGCTTCAACGCGATTGTCTTCGGTGAAAAGCTGGCTGGTATTGCAGAGGTAAATTTTCAACTGGGGTTCCCGCTGCAGGCGTGGATCGCGACGTTAAGCGTGCCATTCACCGCTGTGGCCCTGGTCGTTCTCGCGCTCGCGCTTTATCTCCTGACGCCGGAAAATTACTTGACGGTCCGTCAGGCGTTGCCGGGCGCGATTTTCTTTGCGGCCGGCTGGATCATCGCGACAAAACTTTTTCAATTCTACGTAGGAAGATATGATCGCTACAACCCGACGTATCTCGCGCTGGCATCCATCGTGGTGTTGCTCACCTGGATGTATCTGACTTGTCTGCTGCTGTTGTTGGGCGGCAAATTGAACGCCATTCTTCGCCGGGAACGCGAAAGAATGCGCAGGGCTGCGCCTGTTGCGCCTGCGGCGTGAGATAGCTGTAGCCACCGCCCTGCGGGCGGTTTGGTTTGTGGTGATTGGAGCTGACGGCCCACAGGGCCGTGGCTACAGACTAGCGCCACGCTGCTTCCCGAAAGCGTTCGGGGTTGATCGCGTCGCGCGGTCTGTTACTCTCCGTCGCAGTGGTGCGTTTTCGCATTTGGGCTGCACTCGCCGTTGGCGCAATCGTCGCAGGTCTCCTTTGCGCGCAAGTCAGCGAAGAACAAGAAAGCCGCCGCGCTCAATCCGATCAAGGCGAGACACACGACGCGTCCTCTCCGAAACCAAAAAAATCTCCGAGCCCCGCGGCTAAAAGAGCAACGGGTAAATCAACCAAGAAGCATCGAGCGTCTGCGACGCCGGACGAAACGCCTAAGGCCATCCCACGAGCAAAACTAGCAAGCGAAGAGTCGAAAAAGGAACCAGAGCCTTCGGCAAGAGCAAAATCGCCAAATCCGATCTCGAAATCTAAAGCAAAATCCAACGAGGAAGAACAGCCAACGCCAAATCCGACGCCGCGCGAGACGCCCGAGCCCGGTGCTTCGCCGAAATCAAAGCGGCACCACACGCCAACGCCCAAACCGAAATCGGCGAAGAAGAAGTCCCGCGAGAAGGAAACGGCGCGCAAGACCAGGAAGACCGGGAAATCCAAACTGGCGCGGAAAGAAGAGGAAACACCAAAGCCGGCAAAGACGCCAACGCCTCGCGTGGAAGAGGGCGGCGTATCACTAGAAAGCTCACCTCCACCGCCGCGGGCACTTGCAGTGCCGACGCCTGCGGCCTCACCGCAGCCAAAAGTTCCCCGTGCTCTACCAGCCGGCGAGCGAGCCCAGGTTGTGGTCGAAAAGTCCGGTATCGAGGAAGACCAGGGCTTCGAGCCTCCGCCATCGCCGCCGCCGCGCAGGTTCGGTTTCTGGCCCTGGTCTCGGCAATCAACCAATTATCGGTATCTCACGCGGTCAGTCATCGAAGCCATCCGACGCGCACCCGTGAAACGGCGTCGCTGGCAGTTCATTGTGGTGCACAATAGCGGCACGCGGCAGGGAAACGCGCGCGTTTTTGATTATTATCATCGGCACGTCCGCCGGATGCAGAATGGTCTTGCCTACCATTTCGTGATCGGCAACGGAACGTCCACGGGCAACGGGCAGATCGAAGTGGGCGATCGTTGGCGGCGCCAGATCAACGGCGGCCATGTGCACAGCGATTATTTGAACAACATTTCGCTCGGTATTTGTCTGGTAGGCGATTTTAATCGCGACCAGCCAACGCGCGCGCAGCTCGACGCGTGTGAAGAACTCATTCGCTACCTGCGCGAACGTTGCGGCAAGACCGACAGAGGCGACATCCCTGTGCGGCCACATCGTGAAATAAATCCGCCACGCTGGCCTACTGATTGTCCGGGAGACGTTTTTCCCTATTCGTGGTTTCGCAGGTTTTGATAGCGAGCATACGGCTCTAGTTGAGATGGCATTCTCACAAAGAGGGCCGGTCGCTCGTGAGCGTGCGATTCTCTTAAAAGATCACGAACGTTTTATGCAAAGAGGGATTGTCCGGTCCTGCGTGTTGCTGATTGTAATCACGCTATGTGTCGCGGCAGGCGCGTTTTCGGCCGCAGCACAGGAACCTGCGCAGACCCGGCCGGAACTAATCACGACGTTCGCGCCGATTGTCGAGAAGGTGGCGCCGAGCGTGGTCACTGTGTTTACGACTCAAACGGTGTCGCGCGGACTGACGGCGTTTCCATTTTCCGACGACACGCTGCGCGAGTTTTTCGGCGGACAATCTCCGCAGAGGCAAGGCAAACAAACGCTGCAAGGCCTCGGGTCGGGCGTGATTGTCAGCCCGGATGGATACATTCTCACGGCCAACCACGTCGTTTCAGGCGCGGATGAAATCATGGTGGGGCTGGGCAACGATCTCCGAAAATTCAAGGCGAAGAAAGTCGGCACCGATCCGGGTACGGACGTGGCGTTGTTGAAAATCGAGGAGAAAAATCTGCCCGCGATCACGTTTGCCGACAGCGACAAAGCGCGCGCGGGCGACATTGTGCTGGCGATCGGCAATCCATTTGGCCTTCGGCAAACGGTCACCATGGGAATCATCAGCGCGGTCGGGCGCGGCGGCATGGGCATCGTTGATTATGAAAATTTCATCCAAACCGACGCGGCCATAAACATGGGCAACTCCGGCGGCGCGCTGGTCGATACCCAGGGCCGGTTGTTAGGCATCAATACGGCGATTTTCAGCCGAAGCGGCGGAAACCAGGGCGTCGGCTTTGCGATTCCCGCAAGTCTCGCGCGTGACGTGATGCAGAGCTTGCGCGAAAGAGGCCGCGTTGTGCGCGGCTACATCGGGGCGTCGGTGCAAACGCTCACACCCGAGCTGGCTGAGGCGATGAAGTTCAAAGGGCAACCAACCGGCGCGCTCGTGGGCGAGGTCACGCCAAAAAGCCCTTCGGAGAAAGCCGGGATGAAAACCGGCGATGTAATTACGGCCGTTAACGGGAAGAAAATCAGTGATGCGCGCGAACTGCGTTTGATGATTGGCTCAATGGCGCCAGGGACAAAGGTACAGATCGAGGTGAATCGCGAAGGTCAGAGCAAAATCTTCAATGTCGAGCTTGCTGAAATGCCTCCGGGTGAAGCTGAGCAAGGGGCCGAGACGTCTCCTGAAGAAAGCGCTCAACCTGAAAAGGCCACCGTGTTCGGCGGTGTCGCGGTCGCGGATATCACCGATGACATTCGCACTGCGCTTAATCTTTCAAAGGACGTCAAAGGCGCTGTGATTGCGGAGATTGACGCCGATTCGCCAGCCGCGAAAGCTGGGCTGCGCGAAGGCGACGTGATTCAGGAAGTGAACAAGCAGCCCGTCAGAAATGCGAAGGACTTGGTCGCCATCAGCAAAAAATTGAAGCCGAACGAAAAGATTTTGATACGCGTCTGGAGCCAGGGCCGCAGCGGCTTCGTCGCGCTGGAACCGAAGTGACACAGGGGAGCGCCCGCTTCCAGAGGGCTGCCAGCAAGATGCCGCTGCTCCCCTTCAAATGTCCAAAAGCACCGTGGCCTTCCATCCGCCATTCTCTTTCTCGACGGAGAAATTATGCAGCGTGACTGCCTTCACGTCGGCGCGCTGATGATGCCGCGCCGCGTCCAACGTTTCGCCGGCAGCTTCCGCTTTCAAAAAATATTTTCCTTCTTTCTTATCGATCTGCGCATCACGGACGCGCAGCAAGAGGCGCTCGGCGTCTTTGAAGTAAATAAGGTCCTGCAAAAAATCGAACAACAACATGTCGATCTTGTCGTTCGACAGTTCGATCTGCCGCGTATCGTGCGGCTCGATGGCGCCGAGATTGTCAATCATCACGTTCATCGTGGCGTCGGCCGCCTCGCTGAACAATTCCGGCAGATTGCGGCCGGTCGCTTCAAACGCGATGTCCGCGGTGCCGATGTCTTCGAGGTATTGATAGGGCATGAGGAGAATGACGAATTAATGACAAATGACGAAAACAGAACGCGAACTCGATGTTGATCACTTCGTCATTTGGGTTTCGTCATTCCTTCGACATTTGTCATTCGAACTTCGTCATTTTTGGCGGCGCATTCGTTTAGCGCAGGAACAATCGCTGATTTTAGTGCGGTAATTTTTCTGCCGATAAAAACGAGCTCCGTCTCTGACGTTTCGAACGGTTCCAAGTCCCAGCGGCCTGCGACAAAATTGAAAAGCTGCGCGCCATCAGGGAAGCGGATGAAGCCTTTCGCTCGAAGCACATTCGCGGGAAGGCTGTCTGCGAAAGCTTCGAAACAATCACGAGAAAAAATTTTGTCAGAGCTAAATGTGAACGATTCGAATTCAAGCTGATGCTGATGCTCTGGACGTGCGATTTTTTTCTCCTGGCCGATGCCAAACAGGAGTTCCGGATTGATCCGGCAGCGCTCGGTGCGAACAATCGCCGCGGTCGGATTGATTTCGCGCAGCTTCGTTTCGAGTGGCTCGATCTGTGTCGCTTGGACGAGATCGATCTTGTTCAAAAGCAAAATGTCCGCGCCTTCGATTTGCAGGCGGGTTGTGTGACCTAGCTCGGGGAAACGAACGAGCATGTCGGCATCGATGACCGAAACGACGCCATCGAGACGGCATTGCGGCAGCGCCTCCTGAATGTTGAACACGAGCGCTTCGGGCTCGGCGAGCCCGGTTGTCTCGACAATGATCATCTCGGGAGCGACTTTCTCGATGATTTCGTTCACCGCCGCCTCGAATTCGCCGACCAACGAGCAACAAACGCAGCCGCCGCCCAGCTCGGCGATGCGCACATTTTTTCCTTCGATGACTTTTGTGTCGATGGCGATCTCCCCGAATTCATTCATCACGATGGCGATCTTCGCCGGTCGCGTCCTCAGAATGTGACGGAGCAGCGTGGTCTTGCCGGTGCCGAGTGGACCGGTCACTAATGTGATGGGTGTGCGCGGAGTCACCGCTAGCCTTTTACGTTCCCAATGGGCGTGAAACGTGCGACCGGCTTGCTGATTCCCGCTAGCTCAGTCGCTGCGATTACCTCGTCGATGTCTTTGTAAGCCGGGCCGGCTTCCTCGGCGAGACCCGCCCATGAAGTGCTGCGGACGTAAATGCCGCGCGCTTCGAGGTCGTGCTGGAGTTGTTTGCCGTGCCATTGTTTGCGCGCTTTGGTGCGGCTCATCGTGCGCCCGCTGCCGTGAGCCGTGCTAAAGAAAGTGTCTGCGCCTGACGCTGTGCCCACGAGCAGATACGAGCCAGTCTCCATGCTGCCGCCGATGATCACCGGCTGGCCAATATCGCGGTAACGCGCGGCCACTTCGTCGTGTCCCGGCCCGAACGCCCGCGTCGCGCCTTTGCGATGCACAAGCAGTGTTTTCTCTTTTCCATCCACACTGTGCTTTTCCAGCTTCGCGGTGTTATGCGCGACGTCGTAAACCATGCGCATCCCCAAATCTTCTGCGCTACGACCAAATACTTCGGAAAAAACTTCGCGAATCCGATGGAGAATCACCTGCCGGTTCGCAAACGACATGTTCAGTCCGCATTTCATCGCGGCAAAATAATCTCGGCCTTCCGGCGAATCGAGCGGTGCGCACGCCAGCTCGCGATCCAAAATTTTAATTCCATATTTCGGTTCCATCACTTTCAAGAACGTCTGGAGATAATCGGTCGCGACCTGGTGCCCGAAACCGCGGCTGCCACAGTGAAACATCACCACGATCTGATTCGGAATCGTGATCCCGAATTTTGCCGCAAGATCCTTGTCGCGCACGTCCTCCGGCCGCGCGACCTGCACTTCGAGATAATGATTGCCGCTGCCGAGTGTACCGACCTGGTTGTAGCCGCGCTCGATTGCGCGTTCGCTGATTTTCGATGCGTCCGCGCCGGGGATGCAACCGTTCTCCTCGGTCAGTTCAAGATCTTCATTCCAGCCGTAATCGTGTTCGATGCACCAGCGCGCTCCTTGTTCGACTAGGTCTCGAAAATCGCTGTGCGACAATTTCAGAAATCCGTGGCTGCCCACCCCCGCCGGCACGCGTTGAAACAGAAGATCCACAATTTCTTTCAAATGCGGCTTCACGTCGTCCAACGTGAGATTCGTGGTGAGCAGGCGCATGCCGCAGTTGATGTCGAACCCGATACCGCCGGGCGAGATGACGCCGCCTTCGCCGACGTCCATTGCCGCCACGCCGCCAATCGGGAAACCATAGCCGCTGTGACCATCGGGCATGCAGAGCGCGTAGCGTGTAATCCCGGGCAACGTCGCGACGTTGCTGATCTGCTGATAGACGGTTTCGTCCATCTCGCGCACGAGTTTTTCCGTCGCGATAATTCGCGCAGGCACGCGCATGCCTTCCTTGTAGGTCGCAGGCAATTCCCAAACTGTGTCCGAAATTTTTTTCAGGCTATCGATGATCGCCATGGGATTTCCTATTCTTACTCTTTCTCATGCTCATGCTCTTGCTCAAATTCCGATCTTACAGACCAAGAGCAAGAGTAGGAGCAGGAGAAGAGCGCCGTAGTTTTCCCCGCGATGATCTGTCGGGTTAATGCACAACCCTGATGTGCTGCCGTTGGGCGATTCGTTCGGAGCGAGAGGCGAGTTTCGCCCCGGCTCTAAGAAATGAATCGACCCACCAGAAGACATTCTCATCGCGCACCACGCGTCTCATGCGCTTCATGCGCGCTCTGCGCTCGGCCTGGCTCATCTGAAATGCTTGCAAAATCGTGTCGGCCAGTTGCTCGACATCGTACGGATTGACCAGCAACGCATCGGGTTTGAGTTGCTCGGCCGCACCGGCAAACTGGCTTAGGATGAGTACGCCGTCATTATCGATTCGGCACGCGCAATATTCCTTGGCTACGAGATTCATTCCATCCTTGAGCGGTGTGACGAAAGCGATGTCGCACCCGCGGTAGTGCGCGAGAAGATCGTCGTGATCGAGGCAGCGAAAGTGATATTGCACCGGCAACCAATTACTGGTCGAGAAGCGACCGTTGATATCGCCAACCAGGCGATCGATGCGTTGCTTAAACTCGTGATATCTCGGAATCTCCACCCGGCTCGGCACGACGACTTGGATCAGGACCGCGCGGCCGCGTAATTCCGGATGACGTTCCAGAGCGGTGCGAAATGCCCGCAACCGTTCGGGAATTCCCTTGCTGTAATCGAGCCGGTCCGAACCCAGGATCAACTGACAACCAGGAAAGCTAACGCGCAGCCGCTGCGCTCTTTGCTCGACCGTGTCGGACCTCGCGCCTTTTTCAAACGAGGTGAAGTCGATCCCAATCGGAAAATGTCCGACTCGAATTTCGCGATCTTCGAATCGAATCAGTTGTAGCTCGCGACGAGAAAGAACTTTTGCGTCTGACATCACGCGCCGCACGCACTGGAGAAAATTGCGGACGTCGCGTCGCGTCTGGAACCCGACCAAATCGAACTGAAGCAACGCGTGCAGGAGCCGCTGTTGTTGCGGGAGCTTCGAAAAAATATCGTACGGCGGAAAGGGGATGTGCAGGAAAAACGTCAATCCCGAAAGTTTTTGGGACAGGCCATGCTCGCGCAGTGCCTGAGCAACGTACATGAGGTGGTAGTCGTGCACCCAGATGAAATCGTCCGGTTGTGCGCAGCGGCCGATCGCATCCGCGTAACGTTCGTTAACTTGTTTGTAAGCTTGCCAGTATCCCGGCTCAAAGTTGCAGAAATTTTGCAAATCGTGAAAAAGCGGCCAGATCACTTCGTTGGAATAGCCGTAGTAAAATTCATCGCGCTCGGTTTCACTCAGAGCCACCGGCACGACCTTGTAGCCGGCGTTGCGCGTGGCCTTGGCCAGCGGTTCTTGTGGGATTTCGCCTGCAACTCCCGGCCAGCCTATCCATGTGCCGCCGCGCTCGCGCAGCACCGGCTCGACCGCGGAGACTAACCCCCCTACAGCAGGTGTGACCGTCCACAGATCTTCCCCGGTCGAATCGAGCGCGAATGGCAATCGATTGGAGACGACAATCAGGCGATTCATTTTTTTAAGTGCGGTTAAAAGATTGCAAAGGTTACATAGTTACAAGAGAAGCGCGGCTCTTTTACCTTTGTAACTTTGTAACACTGTAACTCTTTTAACTCCTTCGTTAAATATGATTCCCTCGGCCTTCGAGTACCTTCAGGAGATCGCAGGCCGCAGCGGTCGGGTAGCCGTTTTCCTAGACTACGATGGCACGCTAACGCCGATCGTCAGCCAGCCAGAGGACGCGTGGCTTTCCGACTCAATGCAACAGACGCTACGGGAGCTCGCTGCGCGAGTGCCAGTGGCCATCCTTAGCGGTCGCGACCTCGATGATGTTCGCAAGCGTGTGGAAATCGATGACATCGTTTACGCCGGCAGTCACGGATTTGATATCGCCGGCCCGCGTGGATTGCGCAAACAAGTGGCCACGGAGTTTTTGCCCAAGCTCGAGATGGCAGAAAAGGAGTTACACGAAGCGCCTGATGGAATTCCCGGTGCGCGCGTGGAGCGAAAACACTTCTCCATCGCTGTGCACTATCGAAATGTGAGGGAAAATGATGTTCCTAAGGTGGAGCGAGCGGTGGGCGAAGTGGCGGCGCGACATTGCGAACTGCGCAGGATCAACGGCAAAAAGGTTTACGAACTGCTGCCGGCCATAGATTGGGACAAAGGCAAAGCCGTAATCTGGCTGCTGGAAACACTTGGCTTGGAGTCCCGCTCAGGCGGGATTCGCCCGATTTACATCGGAGACGATAGCACCGACGAAGACGCCTTCCGCGCGCTTGACCAACGCGGCATTGGCATTCTTGTGACCGAGCAATCGCAGCCCACCGCGGCGAGGTATTCATTGAGGGACCCTGCTGAAGTCGAGCGGTTCCTGCGCGCTCTCACTGCCCGTTTGCGCGCTGCGGAATTGTAGGGCAACCGCTTCGGTTGCCGGGACAAAAACGGCGGCAGGCGATGCGCCCACTCTACAACCACTCGAGCGTCAAGCTGTTGTCTTCTTCCAATCTTAACGTTGTGCCGAAGCGCTTGCCGAGTTCGTTCAGAAGATTGCAAAGCCATTTGGCGTCGGCGGCTGATGCCCTTTCCAGCCGGAACCGGCGCATTTGCATCGGAACTAATCGCGCACTGATCAATTTGCCGTTGCTTGGGTCGAGCTCGACCAAATACATCAGCGCCAAATCGGCGCGGAACATTTCGTAGCCGCTGATGCCTTCGTAGTCGGTGATGAAATCGCCGCAGCCGTAAAGAATGAGCCGTCCTCGGAATACTTCGATCGCTTTCACATGATGCGAGGAGTGCCCGTGCACGATCGCGACGCCTTCGTCAATCAAGCGATGGGCGAATGTAATTTGCTCAGGTGGGATTTCGTAACCCCAGTTGCCGCCCCAGTGGATCGACGCGATGATCAGGTCGTCGGGTTGCTGATGCGCGCGCATTTGATCGCACACTCGCGCTGCGGTCGCTTCTGAAAGATCGTCGAGCAGATTTACTCCCGGAGAAACGCCGGTGGTTTTCCACTCATGAGGGATACCGCTGGTTGTCGATCCAAATGAAAACAAGAGCACGCGATTCCTACCGGCCGTGGCGAGGACTGCGGGCTGCATCGCTTCATCGGCATCGTTGCCCGCACCCGAATAGGCGATGCCTGCAGCATTCAACGTTTGCAGCGTTTCGGACAATCCGTCGTATCCCCAGTCCAGCACGTGATTGTTCGCCAAAGCGCAGGCGCTGATACGTCCAGCGGAGAGGCAGCCAACATTCTGCGGGTGCATGCGATAATGAATTCCTTTGCTGGGCCACGGCGTTTCAACTGATGTGATGGCGGTCTCCAAGTTTACGATTCGAAAGTCGACTTCGGCTCGTTCTAATTCCTGCGGCGTATCACCCCAGATGTAGTCCAAGCTCAGCGGTCGCGATATTGATCCGTGGGCTTTCTCGGCAAGATGCACATACTCGCGCGCATCGCGCACATACGGTTCATACAAAATCGGGTTCACATGATGCGGCAGCGCCTGATCAATACCGCGCCCGGTCATCACGTCGCCGCAGAGAAAAAGGCGCAAGGACATGAACAAAATGTACGTCGGCCGTGTGCAGCATCACAGCTTCACTTTCATTCCATCATAGGCGATCCGCACTTCAATACCGCGCTCGGTGGCGATGCCGCGGAGCTTCGCTGCGATTTCGCGTTCGTCGCTATTGACAATTTCCGAGCCGCAATGAGTGATGATTGCGCGCGGCACGCGTTCTTTCTGACACCACGTCAGTTGGGTGCGAACAGGCGAGTGACCGATGAGCGCTTTGCCACGTCTGCGAACGCACGAGCGC
>Ga0209376_1001779_pt1 | contig 21172 bp, 19 predicted proteins | sample GraSoiAngelo_134_FD_185891 | JGI IMG/M metagenome (GOLD analysis project Ga0209376, IMG submission 185891) | Grasslands soil microbial communities from the Angelo Coastal Reserve, California, USA - 14_0929_05_30cm (SPAdes) (version 2) | ecosystem: Environmental > Terrestrial > Soil > Grasslands ... | reverse complement strand
TTCCCGCCGCCGTCAGGATATTCCAGGCGATCGCGGCGCGCTGCACCGAGGACATCACGCTGTTCTCGCTGTAGGAGCCGGGTAGCGTGCCCTCGAGGCAGCCGCGGAAGATCGGCTCGCGCCGGTGCGTGATGCAGGTGATCCGCATCGACGGGCGCGGCGTCGGGATGTCGGAGACGTAGCCGGTGAACTCGCCGAACGGTCCCTCGGTCTCGTACGTCGCCGGGTCGTCGCTGATGAACCCCTCGATCACGATCTCGGCGCTGGCCGGGACCTCGAGGTCGACGGTCTCGCAGCGGATCAGCTCCGCGGGCTCGCCGCGATAGGCGCCCATCACGTCCCATTCGCAGACGCCCGGCGGGATCGGCGAGCCGGCCAGGAACGGCATGATCGGGTCCCAGCCGATCACGCAGGCCACCGGCATCGGCTCCTTGCGCGCCGAATATTTCAGGAAGTGCTGGCCCCAGTGCTGGCCGCCCTTGATCAAGAGGAACGGCGTCGTGTTCTTCTGGCCGATCATCCCGCGGTAGATCCCGACGTTCATCACGCGCGTCTCCGGGTCGCGGGTGACGACCCCGGAGAACGTGTGGATGTACCGCCCGCCCTCGAGGTAGTGCCACCGCGGGACCGGGAACTCCGTCTGGTCGATATCGCGGCCGCTGATGATCACGTCCTTCACCGATCCCTCGGTGACGAGCCGCGGAGGAATCGTCTCGCGGTTCTTCTTCATGACGTGCTGGACCAGGTCGCCGTTGGAGACGTCGCGCGGGAACCCGAGCGCCAGGGCGAGACGATCGCGGTTGCCGAGCCCGCTGGCCAGGAGCTTCGTGCAGCGCCCGGTCTTGTATCCCGTGATGTTCTCGAACAGCAAGGCCGGGCCCTTCTTCTCGAGCACGCGGCGCGTGATGGCGCCGAGCTCGCGGTCCCAGTGGACCTCGGCCGTGATCCGCCGGAGCTCGCCTTCCTTCTCGAGCCGGCCGATCCACTGCCGCATGTCCGCGAAGCTCATCGCCGCGTGACCGCCGGCGCCACCTCGGTCAGGAAGCGCTTGAACTGCCCCCGCTGGTCCCACGAGCCCAGGCGGAGCGCCATGTGGCCCACGCCGGCCTCGAAGTACGCGCGCAGCTCCTCCGCGCACCGCTTCGGATCGCCGGCCACGGTCCACTGCTCGACGAAGCTCGGGCTGAACTTGGCGGTGTAGTAGGTGTCGAGGAACGCCTTCGTCTCCTCGAGCGCCTTCTGGCGGTCCTCGTTGATGTTGATGTTGTGGTAGAGCGCGCTTCCGAGCTTCGCCGGGTCGCGGCCCTCCTCGCGCGCCATCGTCGCGATGCGCCCCCACTGCTGGCGGAACTCGCCCGGCGAGAGCTTGTTGGTCATCCAGCCGTCGGCGTAGCGCGCGATCCGCCGGAACGAGCGCTCGATCACCGCCTCCGAGGCGGACGCGCCGCCCTTCCACGTGAGGCCGGTCGGGTTGGACGCGATCCACACCGGACACGGTTGCTGCACCGGCGGCGGTTCGAGCGTGACGCGATCGAACGAGTAGAACCGGCCGTGGTGCGAGACGTTCTTCTCCGCGAAGAGCTTTCGCAAGATCACGATCCCTTCCTCGAGGCGGCCGACACGCTCGGCGGACGGGATGCTCATGACCTGGTGCTCCGCGGCCTGCGCCGCGTTCGCCTCGCTGGGCCCACCGAGGCACACCGCGAGCCACGTGCGGCCGCCCGAGAGGACGTCGAGGCTCGCCCATTGATGCGCGAGCATGACTGGGTGGCGATGGACGAAGGTCGCCATGCACCCGACGGCCAGACGCAGCCGCGACGTGACCCCGGCCAGCGCGGACAGCAGCGTCACCGACTCCAGGCGCGGCTTCGCCAGCAGGCTGTCGCCCGCCCAGGCGGCGTCGAAGATCCCGGAGCGCTCGGCCTCCACGGCGAGCTCCACGAGGTCACTCGCCTTGACGGCGCCGAGAACCACGGCGCGATTGGCGAGGATGAGTCCGAACGAGGGCTTGGTCACGGAGGCTACCTCCCGGTGTAGTTCGGCGGCCGCTTCTCGAGGAACGACGTCACGCCCTCGGCGTAGTCGTGCGTCGAACGCAGCCACGCATACGCCTTGCGCTCCAGCTCGAGGGCGGTCTCGAGCGGCGCCTCCGCCCCCCGATTGAGCACCATCTTGAGCGTGCGGAGCGCCAGCGGCGCGCGCGCCGCCAGCTCGCCGGTGAGCGCCGCCACCGCCTCGTCGAGCTTGTCGTTGGGGACCGCCAGCGTGACGAGCCCCCACGCTTCGGCGCGCTCGGCGCCGATGCGCTGGCCCGTCATCATGAAGAGCTTGCCGCGCGTCATGCCCATGAGCCGCAAGGCGCGCTGGGTTCCGCCGCTGCCGGGAATCATGCCCAACCTCACCTCGGGGAAGGCGAACTCGGACCGGAGCGTAGCGATCCGGAAGTCGCACGCGACCGCCAGCTCGAGACCGGCCCCCATCGTATACCCGTCGATCGCCGCGACGACAGGCTTCCGGCAGCGCTCGGCGGCGGTGAGCGTGTCGCCCCAGAGCTCGAGATCGGCCGGCGCCAGCGTCAGGAACTCGGCGACGTCTCCGCCCGCGCTGAACGCCTTGCCGCCGGCGCCGCGCACCACGACGACCCGCACCGACTCGTCGGCCTCGAGCCCCGCGAAGATCCCGGGGAACTCGTTGCGCATCGCGACGGTCATCGTGTTCATCTTGGGCTGGCGGTCGATCCAGATCGTCGCCACCGCCCCGGCCCGCTCGACCCTGAGGAACTCGCTCATGAGGGATTCACCAGGAGGACCTTTCCCTTGTTCTTCCGGTCGAGCACGTGCTGCACCGCCGCGCGCGCGTCCTTCAACGGAAACGCGCGGTCGACGACCGGCGTGAGCCGTCCCTGCACGACGTGGTCGAGCACCGTTTGCAGCTCGAGAATCGATCCGAGGTTGGTGCCGAGGATCCGGAGGTTCTTCGAGTACACGTGCCGGAGATCGAGGCGGCCCCAGTGGGTGTCGTGTGAGCCGATGGTGACGAGCTTGCCGAGCCGCGTGAGGGCGTAGGCCGAGCGCTCGAAGGTGTCGCCGCCGATGTGCTCGACGACGACATCCACACCGCGCTTGCCCGACCACTTCTTCGTCTCCTCGACGAAATCCTGCGTCCGGTAGTTCACGACGTGCTCGGCGCCGAGCGAACGGGCGAACTCGATCTTGTCGTCGGCCCCGACCGTGGTGATGACCCGGGCGCCGCAGAGCCGCGCGATCTGGATCGCCGCGCTTCCGACGCCGCTGCCCGCGGCCTGAACGAGGACGGTCTGGCCCGGCCTCACCTCGGCCTGGGCCACCAGCGCGTGCCACGAGGTGAGCATGGCCAGCGGCACCGCGGCGCCCGCCTCGAAGGCGATCGCCGCGGGGAGCGGGAGGAGGTTCGCCGCCGGCGCCCGCACGAGCTCGGCGTAGCCGCCGTCCTTGTGGGCGCCGAGATAGCCGTAACGGACGCACACGGTCCGCTCGCCGCGCAGGCAGTACTCGCAGCTGCCGCACGCGAAGCCGGGAAAGATGATCACGCGCTGGCCGCGCTCCCAGCCCTTCACGCCGGCGCCGAGGGCCTCGATCGTGCCGGTCACCTCGCACCCGTTGACGTGGGGCAGCCCCTCCGGCGGCGGAAAGCGCCCGTCGAGCAGCAGCATGTCCACGTGGTTGAGCGCGCACGCCTTCACGCGCACCAGCACGTCGGCGGGCCCGAGCGTCGGGTCGCGGTACTCGTCGTAGAGGATCTTCTCGCTGCCGCCGTGCTCCTTGAAAAACGCGGCCTTCAAAACGGCACCTCCGTCCGCTCGTCCCGGACGCGCCGGGCCTTGTGGTCCCACCGCGGGAGCGATCCGGGCTCGCCGATCTCGACGGTGGCCCGGATGCCGAGCCCGGTGCGGAGGTCGGCGGCGAGCCGGGTGCGCAGGCCGTCGCGCTCGATGAGCGAGAGCGAGGGCGACGGATCGATGCGGATCAGGATGTCGTCGAGACCATCGTGACGGCGGAAGACGATCTGGAACTCGTCGACGTCGGCGTGGGGACGCACCAGCTCTTCCACGCGACGCGGGTAGACGATCACGCCACGGATCTTCTTCATGTCGTCGAGCCGCGCGAGCACGCCGCCCTCGAACGCCACGAGCGTGCGGCCGCACGGGCAGGGGCGATCGGCCCGCTGGACGAGGTCGCGGGTGCGGTACCGGATGAGCGGCATCGCCTTCCGGTACAGACTCGTGAAGACCAGCTCGCCGCGCTCGCCGGGCCGCACTGGCTGGTCTCGCTCGTCGAGCACCTCGGGGTAGCAGTAGTCCTCGTTGACGTGGGTCAGTCCGCCCCGCGCGCCGCACTCGAATCCCCAGGCGGCGATCTCGGTGAGCCCCGGCAGGTCGTACGCCTGGGCGCCGAACGCCGCCTCGATCTTCGCCCGGGTCGCCGGGATCGACGCGCCGGGCTCTCCGGTGTGCCAGGTGATCCGGACCTTCGTGTCCTTCGCGAGGTCGATCCCCTTGCGGGCCGCCGCCTCGGCGAGGAAGAGCGCGTACGACGGCGTGCAGCCGAGCACCGTGATCGGGTAGGTCAGCAGCGCGTCGATCCGCTGGTCGGTGGAGAGGCCGCCGACCGGGAACACCAGACACCCGAGGTCCTGCGCCGCGTAAAAGCCGGACCAGTAGCCGATCCACGGGCCGTACGAGAAGGCGGCCATGACCATGTCGGGCCGGCGAACACCGAACGCGTGCAGCGCGCGGGCGTAGGAATGATAGAAGCCGTACCAGTCGTCCTTCGTGTCGAGGAACGCGAGCGGACGACCCGTCGTGGCCGAGGTCATGTGGATGCGGAGCACGTCGTCCATCGGGACGGCCAGCAGGTCGCCCCACGGCGGCGCCGCCGCCTGGTTTTCCTTCAGCTCGTCCTTGGTCGTGAACGGAAGCTTGTCGAGATCGGCGAGTGTCCGGATCGCCCCCGGCTTGACGCCCGCTGCTTTGAGCTTGCGCCGGTAGAAGGGGCTGTGCGCCGCCGCGTGACTCACCTGCTCGCGCAGGCGCCGGGCCTGCAGCCGCGTCAACTCGGCGCGGGACGCGCGCTCCAGCCGCGGCTCGAGCGCGGTGCGTGCGGCAGGCCGTCGCGGGGCTGGGGCGCCGCCGGCCGAGGCGCGCCTACGAAAAGACGCAGCGCGCGCAGTCATTCGTTCAGGACGTGAGCAGCTCGGTCATCCGGTTGAAGAACTGGTCGGCCATCATCTTCGACACGCCGCCCAGCATCCGCTGGCCCACACCGGCGATGAGCCCGCCGATCTGCACGTCGGCGCTGTACGAGACACGCGTGCCGCCCTCGGCGTCGCTCAGCGTGATCAGCGTGTCCGCGCGTACGAATCCCGGGCCGCCGCTGCCCTCGGCGGCGAGGCGGTAGGAGTCGGGCGCCTTCTTGTCCAACAGCCGCACCTTGCCCTCGAAGGTCCCCTTCACCGCCGCGACGCCGATCTTGAGCGTGGCCTTGTACTCGTCGCCGCCGACCAGCTCGAGCTTCTCGCAGCCGGGAATCGCCTGGCGGAGTATCTCGGGATCGAGGAAGGCGGCCCACACCTTGGACCGCGGCGCCCGCACGTCGTAGGAGCCTTCGAGCTTCATCCGTGAGTCTCCTTGGTAGAGAGCCCTCGCAGCGCCGCCGCCATGCGCGCCAGTCCCTCGACGATCAGCGGCTCGCTGGTGGCGTACGACAGGCGCACGTGATCGTCGGAGCCGAAATCGACGCCCGGCACTACCGCCACCTTGGCCTGCTCGAGCAAGAAGGCGGCGACGCCGACCGATCCCTTGATGGTCGCCGGTCCGTCGGCGGACCTCCATGTGCGCCCGAACAGGCGCGACACGTTGGGAAACACGTAGAACGCGCCCTTCGGCATGATGCACGACACCCCGGGCAGCTCGTTGAGCCCCCGCACGATCAGGCGCCGGCGCCGGTCGAACTCGCCCGCCATCTTCGCGACCTCATCTTGGGGACCGACGAGCGCCTCGATCGCGGCCCACTGGGCGATCGACGAGGGGTTCGACGTCACCTGGCTCTGGATGTCGGTCATCGCGCGGATGAGCTCGCGCGGCCCGGCCGCGAAGCCGATCCGCCAGCCGGTCATCGCGTAGGCCTTCGAGCACGTGTTGATCGTGAGGGTCCGCGCCTTGATCTCCGGGCCGAGGCCGGCGATCGACACGTGACGCCCCTCGAAGGTCAGCGCCTCGTAGCACTCGTCGGAGACGACGAACAGGTTCGCCTCGACCGCGAGCTTCGCCACCGCCGCGATCGCCGCCGGCGAGAACACGGCGCCGGTGGGATTGTTCGGGCTGTTGAGGACGATCACCTTCGTGCGCGGCGTGACCGCGGCGCGAAGCGTCTCGGGGTCGAGGTCGAACCCGGTCGCCTCTCGCGTCGGCACCGCCACCGGCACGGCGCCGATGAGCCGCGCCTGCTCCGGGTACGAGACCCAGAACGGGCTCGGCACCAGCACCTCGTCGCCGGGGTTGAGCATCGCGACGGCCAGGTTGAAGAGCGTGTGCTTGGCGCCGCACGAGACCAGCACGTCGGCCGGCTCGTAGGTCAGGCCGTTGTCGCGCTTGAACTTGGCGCACACCGCCGCCCGCAGCTCGGGCACGCCGCCGACCTCGGTGTATTTCGTGTGGCCGCGCCGCATCGCCTGGATCGCGGCCTCTTTGATCCGCTCGGGCGTGTCGAAGTCGGGCTCGCCGGCGCCGAACGAGATCACGTCGACGCCCTGTCGCTTGAGCTCCTTCGCCTTCGCCTGCACGGCGAGCGTCGACGATGGGGCAAGCGTCTTCAGGCGATCGGCCAGCACGGCGTGGCTCCTTCGGCGGTGGCCCGCCGGGTTACTTGGGGGGGTACTTCTCGGCCAGTCGCTTCTCGACGATCGGCGGCACCATGCCGGCCACCGACGTTCCGAAGCTGGCGACTTCCTTGATCAGGCGCGACGCGATGTACGTGTACTTCTCGTGCGGCATCAGGAACACCGTCTCGACGGTGGACCGGAGCTTGCGGTTCATGAGCGCCATCTGGAATTCGTACTCGAAATCCGACACGGCGCGGATGCCACGCACGATGCAGGTGGCGCGCTCGCGGGCCACCAGGTCGATCAGGAGGCCGTCGAACGCGACAATCCGGAAATTGCTCAGATCCGACGTCGCTTCGTCGATCATCTCCAGCCGCTCCTTCACCGTGAAGAGCGGCTCCTTGGACGGGTTGGCGACGACCGCCACGATCAGCTCGTCGAAGATCTGGAGACTACGCTGGATCACGTCCACGTGCCCGTTGTGGATCGGATCGAACATGCCGGGATAGACGGCGCGCTTTGCCACGACCCGTAAGCTACCCTCCGGCTTGAAAGAAAGTCAAGGTCGTCTCCCCGAAACGCCGCTCCCGAAAGGCTCGCAGGGCGCCGTATTCTTCGCCCGGCTTTCGTTTGGTGAAGTGCTGGGCGACGACGAGCCCGCCGGGCACCAGGAGGTCACCGGCGCCCAGCGCCGCCAGCGTCTGCTCGACGCCGTCCTCGGCGTACGGCGGATCGAGGAACACGATCTCGAAGCGCTCGCCCAGACCGGCGAGGCGCGTGAGCTCGCGTCCGACGTCGCCGCGCAGGACGCGCGCGCGGCCGCCCACACCGAGCTCCCGGACGTTCTGGACCAGGGCGGCCGCGGCGCGGCCGTCGCGCTCCACGAACGTCGTGTGCGCGGCGCCGCGCGAGAGGGCCTCGAGCCCGACGGCGCCCGCGCCTGCGAAGAGGTCGAGCATGCGGGCGCCGGGCAGCCGGGGCGCCAACGTGTCCATCAGCGCGGTCCGCACCTGGTCGGCCGTCGGCCTGGTGGTGGCGCCGCGCGGCGTCACCAGCCGCCGGCCCTTCAGTGCTCCGGCGATCACGCGCATGCGCCGCCCTACCCGGCCGTCGCCAGCGCGAGCTTGCCGCGCCACCGGGTCAGCAGCGCCTGGCGCAACGGCCGGTGGGCGGGGTCGCTCAGCTCGGGATCGCGGGCGACGATGGCGCTGGCGTCCCGTCGCGCGTCTTCCAGGAGGCTCGCGTGACGCAGCAGATCGACCACGCGGAACTCGGGCAGCCCCGACTGGCGCGTGCCGAAGAACTCGCCCGGACCGCGCAGCTCCAGGTCGGCCTCGGCGATCTTGAAGCCGTCGTTCGTGGCGGTCATCGCGTCGATCCGCCCCTGGGCCTCCTCGCCGAGGCGGCCGGCCGTGAGCAGGATGCAGTACGACTTCCACTCGCCGCGGCCGACGCGCCCGCGCAGCTGGTGCAGCTGCGAGAGGCCGAAACGCTCGGCGTGCTCGATCAGCATCACCGACGCGTTCGGCACGTCGATGCCGACCTCGATCACCGTCGTCGAGACCAGGACGTGAACCTCGCCGGCCTTGAACCGGCGCATGATCGCGTCCTTGTCCTCGAAGCCGAGCCGCCCGTGCAGCAGCCCGACCGTCAAATCGGGAAAGACCTCGTCGGCCAGATGGCGCGCCATGTCGGTCGCCGCCTTGAGGTCGAGCGCCTCGGACTCCTCGACCAGCGGGTACACGACGTAGATCTGGCGGCCGCCCGCCACCTGCTCGCGCAGGAACTTGTAGATCGCCCGCCGCTTCGACTCCAAACGCGCCACCGTGACCACCGGACGGCGCCCCGGCGGGAGCTCGTCGAGGACGGAAACGTCCAGGTCTCCGTAGATGGTGAGGGCGAGCGTGCGCGGGATCGGCGTCGCCGTCATCACCAGGAGATCGGGATGCTCGCCCTTGCCGCGGAGGCGTGCCCGCTGCTCGACACCGAACCGGTGCTGCTCGTCGACGACCACGAGCCCGAGACGACGGAACTCGACCGCCTCCTGGACGAGGGCGTGGGTGCCGACCGCGCAGCCGATCTCGCCCCCGGCCAGCGCGGCGCGCCGGACCGCCCGCTCGCGCGGCTTCAGGGAGGAGGTCAGCAGCGTGACGGGCACGCCGAGCGGCTCGAGGAGCTGGCGGAACGTCATGAAGTGCTGTTCGGCCAGGATCTCGGTGGGGGCCATGACCGCCGCCTGGTGGCCAGACTCGACCGCGGTCAGGACGGCGAGCGCGGCCACGATCGTCTTGCCCGATCCGACGTCCCCCTGAAGGAGCCGATGCATCGGGTACGGCGCCGCCATGTCGCGTCGGATCTCGTCCCAGACCCGCTCCTGGGCGCCCGTGAGCTTCCACGGCAACGCCGCGCGCAGCCGCGCGACCAGGTCGCCGCGCGGATTCATCGCGACGCCGCGGGCGCGAGCGACGCGCGACCGCAAGATCGCGAGCCCGAGCTGGAGCAACAGCCCCTCGTCGAACGCGATGCGGTGGCGTGCGGCGGCCAGCGCGTCGTCAGTCTCGGGGAAGTGCGCCTCGCGAATCGCCTGCGCCAGGCCGACGAGCCCGCGCCGCTGGCGCACGCCGTCGGGCAGCACCTCGGGCAAGGTGGACGCGAACGTGTCGACCAGCCGCCACATGAGCGAGCGAAGCGCGCGCTGCGGGAGTCCCTCGGTGAGCGAGTACACCGGCACCAGCCGGCCGGTGTGGAGCCGCTCGTCCTCGTCGTTCTCGACGATCTCGTAGTCGGGCTGCTGGAGCACTGTCGCGCCCTTGTACCGCGCGACACGCCCGTGCAGCACGAGCCGCTGGCCGCGCTTGAGGACGCGAGCCAGGTAACGCCAGCCGAACCAGCTCGCGGTGGCGTACCCGCTCGGATCCCGCAGCATCACGGTGAACGGCAGCCGTGAGCGGCCGGGCGGCGGCGGGCTCACGCCGACGACGACCCCCGAGCACGTCGCGGTCCCTCCGGGTACGAGCGAGCGGAACGGGGTCAGCCGCGTCCGATCCTCGTGGCGGAGGGGCACGAAGTGGAGGGCGTCCTCGACGGTGCGGAGCCCCTTGCGCTCGAGCTGGCCCGCACGATGGGGCCCCACGCCCTTGATGAACTGCAGCGGCGTGTGCAGGTCGGGCGCGGAGGTTTGCGTCACCTGGAGCCCTGTGCTATAGATTCCGATTGGTTCGATCGCCGGGAAACCTGGCTCAGGGAGCACTCATGGCTCAGCGATGCGATATCTGCAGCAAGGGTCCTTCGGTCGGTCACAAGATCAGCCACGCGCACAAGCTCACCAAGCGGCGCTGGCTGCCGAATCTCGTGTCGATGCGCGCGCTGGTCGACGGCCGGGCTCGACGCCTCCGCGTCTGCACGCGCTGCCTCAAAGCGGGCAAGGTCACGAAGGTCATTTAAGCACAGCCGGGAGGGGGCAGCGCGCCCCCTCCCGAGCAGTACCTGGTGGGAGGCCGCCACCCCCCACCCAGAAACCAGCGTTGCTACTTCTTCTTCTTCTTGGCCTTCTTCTTCATCGAGCGTCTCACCTCCTCTCGTAGCTAGATTCACCGCGTCGTCGATCCGCCCTACTTCTTCTTCTTCTTCGTGGCCTTCTTCTTCGCCAATTGCGTCACCTCCTTCCGTCGATCGCTCAGTAGCCCATGGCTTCGCGGCGTAGATGCTCGGCCTGCTCGGGCCCGCGCCGCTCGTAATGCACGAGGTCGGCGTAGAGCTGCGGCAGGGACACGACTTTGAGTCCGCCCTTCTCGAGCGCGCCGTGGAAGACCCCGAGGTCGTACGGCGCCAGGAAGTGGAGCGCGCCATCGGCCTCGGCGGCCGCGCGCAGCCCGAGCGCCTGGGCGAGCGGCGCCGGATCACCCTCGAGGTAGCAGTGCACCGCGGGCAGCCGGAGGTTCGCCGCCAGGAGCGCGGCGCCCGCGTTCAGCGTGAAGGCGTAGCGGCGGCCCGCGCCAGCGGCGACGCGGGCGACTTCCCCCATGAGCTTGCGTGTCCCGCGCTCGGGGGCGAAGTACGAGGTGACCTCGTTCACGCGATAGGTGTAGGACTCGCACCACGCTTCGAGCAGGTCCGACGGCTTCGAGAGCCGGATGCGCTGGCTGTCGTCCCGCTCGACCCACGCGAGCGCCTCGAGCCGCTTCACGACGTTGTGGGAGTGCCCGAGACTGACTTCCCCGGCCTTCGCCAGCTCCTCGAGCCGCCAGGCTCGGCCCGGCTCGACCAGCAGCGCCCGGACGACGCGGGTCGCGCGCGGCGCGAAGAGCGAGCGGAGCGGGCGCGTCGAAGGTCGGACGTTCCGCTTCCCCTCCTTCTCGATCAGCACGTTCTCGAAGGCGAGATAGCAGTTGCCCGACAGATCGACGAACCCGAGGTTGTTGTTCTTGAGGATCCGGGCGCTCTGGGGCCCGATGTAGACCGCCGCCGCGACGGGATACGCGCCGGGAAGCTCGCGCCGAATCTCTTCGAGACGCGTCACGGACGCCCGGATCTGGCGGGGCTGGCCGAGCGAGCTCACCTCAACGACCAGGGTGTGCTCCTGGCCGGCGAGCTGGAACTTCGCCAGTAAATCCGCGGTCTGATGGCCTATCTTGGTGTCGGCGCTCTCCTGCCAGCTGCTGGCTCGCGGGAGGAGCTCCCGCAGCCGTTGCACCACCTGGCGCCGAACCTCCACGGATTTCAGCATGTTTCTCTGGGTCCACCTCTTTCAGCATCTGCTGAAACAATATGGACCATTGAAACTCCGTGTCAAGTCAAAACTTATGGACTACGACTAGAAGACTCTACCCGGTGATCGAGAAGCCCCCGGCATCAGGCGCTCGTGAGGGCTTCGAGGCTCCGACGCAGGCGCCGGTGCCCGTCCAGCTGGTGCGCGTATCGCATCTCGCTGCTCGCCCCCTTCGCGCGCATCACCGCGACGAGCGCCCGCCGCGCGGCAACGGGCCACCTCGCGAGATCCTCGATGAGCGCGGCGACGAGCGACATCCCCTCGAAGGCGCGCCGCTCGCTCAGAGGCCACGACGCGCGACGGGGTACACCGAGGACGAGCCCTACCCGCGCGGCCGTTTCCCTGACCGCTGCCACGCGGTCGCCGCCGTACTCGCGCGCCACGAAGCGCGCGACCAGCGCCGCGACGTCCGTCGCGCGGAGACGCTTCTCGGGCGCGGGGAGTCCTCCGGGGAGCGACAGGAAAACCTCGTCGCCGGCCAGCTGCTCGAGAACACGAACCGGCGAGCGGTACGACGCGTCGGCGGCGATCTTCGTCCGCTCGGTCTCCAGGACGCGCAGGACGTCGGGATTGCGCGGCCGAAACCCGAGGCGGTGATAGAAGTAAAAGGATCCGGAGCGGAGCGCCTCGGTGCTCTCGTGGCCCAGCTGGTAGCGATCGACGACGACGGTCCGCATGCCGAAGATCCGACGGTACGCGCGCAGCAGCTGAGTCGCGAGATACGCCGACTCGCCCTGGCGGAACGACGCGAAGATGTTGACCGCGAAGTCCAGGGTGCCGAACAGCTCCCAGCCGCCGCCGTAGCTCACCGGCACGCCGTTCTTCAGCGCCAGGAATCCATAGTAGGCCTCCAGTGGCAGGCGGAAGTCCGGCACGATCCCGATGAAGGCCAGCACGAGCCCGCGGCCGCCCCGGACGACGAGAACGTCATCCGGGTTGGGATACGAGAAGGCGTGGAGCTCCCGCTGACGCGTCGCCATCGCGACGCGCGCCGAGTCGATCAGCGACTCGGCCAGCTCACGGGGCGCGCGCGCGAGCGCCGGCAGAGGCCGGCTGAGCGCGTCGACGAGGTCTCCCGCGCTCCGGTCCAGTCCGGCCTCGTGAAAGAAGACGCGCGGCGGCGCGCCCCGCGCGAGCGTGCGTGACGCGCCGGGGCCGCGTGGCCGCCACTGGATCGGGAGCCCCAGGTTCTCGAAAAGCCAGTCGCGCGCCTCCGTCGGCAACCCGGTCCGCCCGAACACCTCGAGCAGGAGCTGTAGATCGGTGAGCCGGCGTCCGCCTTTCGCCACGCGCAGCCACTCGCGCCATCCCATGCCGCCCTCGCTGAAGGCGTCGCCTTCGGCGGTCGTGGCCAGGAGCGAGAGGGTCTCGTCGAGCCGGTCCTCGTCGTGGAACCGCCGCCAAGCAACGTCGGCGTCGGCGGGAAACCGCGAGGCGAGCCAGCGCGCCATCGGCAGGCCGAAGGGATAGTCGAGCGTGGTGCTCGCGATCCCCGAATCGTGGAGGCGGCGGCGCGCGCCGGGGCCGAGACGCGTCACCCGCGCGGGTATCGCCTCCAGGGCGCGGTCGACGAGGGCCAGGACCTCCGCGTCGTCCGGATGCGCCTGCAGGAAGCAGAGCGTCTCGTGCAGGCGCCGGAGCGTCGCCGCGTGGCCTACGGAAGTCCGCTCGAGGGCTTCGAGGAGCGCGCGCTTCTCTTTCCGACTTTCGGGCGAGTAGCGGGGGGCCACCGCAGCCAAGGCCTCGACCAGGCGGCCGCCGCGGGTCAGGGTTCGGAGTCCTCGATGCGCTCCATCGTGTCGTCGTCGAGGCCGAAGTAGTGGCCGAGCTCGTGGACGACCGTGTCGCGCACGAGCTCGGCCATCTCGGCCTCGTCAACGCAGTCCTCCTCGATCGGCCCCTGGTAGATCGTGATCGTGTCGGGCAGGACGTTGCCGTAGCTCGAGTCGCGCCGCGTGAGGTCGACGCCGCGATAGAGCCCGTACAGCGTGTCGGGCGGCTCGATGCCGAGATCCGTCAGCGTCTCGTCGTCGGCCCAATCCTCCACGACGACGGCGACGTTGGCGATCTTGGCCTTGAACGTCTTCGGCAGGCGGCGCAGCGCCTTCTCGACCAGCCCCTCGAACTGTCGCCGCGTCATGAGCGGCGCGCGCCCCCTAGAGTCCTCGCACGCGCTCGACGTTGATGACGTCTTTGACTTCGCGGATCTTGGCGATGATGTCCTGGAGCTGGCGGAGATCGGCGACCTCGATGACGAAGTGGTTGATGCCGCGCCGGTCGTCGGTCACGGTGACCTCGGCCTTCGTGATGTTGCCGTTGCGGGCCGAGATGGCGCCCGTGATCTCCGACAGGAGCCCCGGTCGGTCCTTGCCGATGTAGACGGCGATGCGGACCGGCCGCTTGCCGGGCTCCTCCACGTCCCACTCGACGTCGATCAACCGCTCGCGGTCCAGGACGCTCTTGGCGACGGTCAGGCAATCGCGCGCGTGCACCGTGAGCCCGCGGCCGCGCGTGATGAAGCCGACGATCGGATCACCGGGCAGCGGATTGCAGCACCGCGCGAACCGCACCAGCAGGTCGTCGACACCGCGGATCCGGACACCGTCGGCGGTCTTGGGACGCGTCGCGGTCGAGCGCGGCTTCTCCGGCGTCTCCAGCAGCGCGTTCGGGGCGAGCTTGTTCAGGACCTGGTGGGCCGAGCTCTTGCCGTAGCCGATCGCCGCCAGCAGGTCGTCGGCGCCGCCCGAGAACCCGGAGTCGGCGGCGATCTTCTTGAGCTCGTCGCCGCCGAGCAGGGGCGTCGGATTCAGGTGGTACTTCCTCGCCTCGCGCTCGAACATCTCGCGGCCCAGCTCGATCGAGCGGGCGCGCTCCTCGACCTTGAGCCACTGGTTGATCTTCGCCCGGGCGCGCGTGGACTTGACGATCTTCAGCCAGTCGCGGCTCGGGTGCTGGTTCGGGGAGGTGACGATCTCGACGATGTCGCCCTGCCGCAAGGTGTAGCGGAGCGGGACGAGCTTGCCGTTCACCTTCGAGCCCACGCAGTGCTCACCGACCTTCGTGTGCACCGCGTACGCGAAGTCGAGCGGCGTCGCCCCCTCGGGGAGCGCCTTCACGTCGCCCTTGGGCGTGAAGACGTAGACCTCGTCCGGGAACAGGTCGACCCGCACCGTGTCCATGAACTCGCGCGGGTCCTTCGTATCCTGCTGCGTCTCGATGAGCTGGCGGAGCCACACCAGCGACTCGTCGAGCTTGTCCTTCCCGGCTTTCTTCTCCTTGTAGAGCCAGTGCGCGGCGATGCCCTCCTCGGCGATCCGGTGCATCTCGCGGGTCCGGATCTGGATCTCCGACGGGTCGCCCTTGGGGCCGATCACCGTCGTGTGGAGCGACTGGTACATGTTGACCTTGGGCATCGCGATGAAGTCTTTGAAGCGGCCGGGGACGGGCTTCCACAGCGAGTGGATCACGCCGAGGGCGCCGTAGCAGTCGCGCACCGAGGCGGTGACCACCCGGACCGCCGTGAGGTCGTAGATCTCGTCGAACTCGCGGCCCTGGTCGTGCATCTTCTTCCAGATCGAGTAGAAGTGCTTGGGCCGGCCCCGGATCTGCGAGTCGATGCCGACCTCGGAGAGCTTGCGCTGGAGGATCGCGATCACCTGGTTGATGTCCGCCTCGCGCTCGAGGCGGCGCTTGGCGACGCGCTTCTGGAGGTCGACGTAGTCGCCCGGGTTGAGCGAGCGGAGCGCCAGGTCCTCCAGCTCGGCCTTCACCTTGGCCATGCCGAGCCGGTGCGCCAGCGGCGCGTAGATGTCGAGCGTCTCCTGCGCGATCTTCTTGGCCCGGTCCGACGGCAGGTAGTCGAGCGTGCGCATGTTGTGGAGCCGGTCGGCGAGCTTGATCATGAGCACGCGCAGATCGCGCGCCATCGCCACCAGCATCTTCCGGAAATTCTCGGCCTGCCGCTCCTCCCGGGACGAGAACGCCAGCTTGCCGATCTTGGTGACCCCGTCGACCAGCTCGGCGATCTCGCCGCCGAACTCGCGCTCGAGGTCGGCCTTGGTGGCCGCGGTGTCCTCCAGGACGTCGTGGAGGAGCCCGGCCGTCACCGTGGTGACGTCCATCTTGAAGTCGACGAGGAGGTTGGCGACCTCCAGCGGGTGGCTCAGGTACGGCTCGCCCGAGGCGCGTTGCTGACCCTGGTGCGAGGCGGCCGAGAACTTGTAGGCGCGCGCCAGGACGCCGAGGTCAGCCCCCGGCTGGTACTTCGGAATCGCCTCGATCAGCGTTTCTAGTTGGGTCATGGCGTCAAAACATCCGATTAACCTAGTAGTTTTGCACGCTCATTGGGCTTTCGCCACCGCTTTCTTCCCGCGCCGGAGCCGCCCTTCGACGTAGCTCGTCCAGTCGACGACCAGCGCCGCGGCCACGTACGTGGTCGAGTAGGTGCCGGTGATCACCCCCACCAGGAGGACGAAGGCGAAGTCCTCCAGCACGCGGCCCGCGAAGAAGAACAGGATCACGGTGGAGAAGAACACGGTCAGCGAGGTGAGGACCGTCCGCGACAGGGTCTGGTTGACGGCGTCGTTCATCTGATCCGCGAAGGTCTTGCCCTTGGGGGCGAACTTGCCGCGGTTCTCCCGCAGCCGGTCGTAGGCCACGATCGTGTCGTTCACGGAGAAGCCGATGATCGTGAGCAGCGCGGCCAGAACCGGGAGCGAGAACTCGCGGTGGCTGAGCGAGATCGCTCCCATGCACACCAGCACGTCGTGAAAGACCGCGACGACCGCGGCCACGCCCCCCTTGAGATCGAAGCGGAAGGCGATGTAGACGAGGATGCCGATGAGGCTCCACAGGACCGCCTTCATGGCCTCCCACTGGAGCTCCTTGCCGACCTGGGGCCCCACGAACTCGACCCGGCGGATCTCGAACGGGCCCAGCCCCGACTCCCCCGACAGCGCCCCCTGCACCTTCTTGGCGATCTCCTCCGACTTCGCCGCCGTCAGCGGCAGCCGGAGGATGAATTCCTCCGAGGCGCCGAACTCCTGGATGACGCTCTCGCCGAGGCCGATCTTCGACAGGCCGGCGCGGATGGCCGCCACCGAGGGCGGCTTCTCGAAGCGCACCTGGATGAGCGTCCCGCCGGTGAAGTCGATGTCGTAGTGGAGCCCCTGCGTGAGCAGGGTCACCAGACCGATCAGCGTCGCCAGCCCCGAGACCAGGTAGGCCCAGCGCCGCTTGCCGATGAAGTCGTATTTCGGATTCCGGAAGAGCTCGATCATCGCGCTAGATCGAGATCGTCTGGACCTTGGTGCGGCCCTGGTAGACGACGTCGAAGAGTAGGCGCGTGAAGAAGTACGCCGTGAAGAGGCTGGCGGCGAGGCCGACGAACAGCGAGACCGCGAAACCTTTCACGGGGCCGGTGCCGAAGTTGTACAGGATCGCCGCCGTGACCATGACGGTCAGGTGGGTGTCGATGATCGTGCGGAACGCGCGGGTGAAGCCCGCGTCGATGGCGGAGCGCGGCGTCTTGCCGACGCGCAGCTCCTCGCGGATCCGCTCGAAGATCAGGATGTTCGTGTCGACCGCCATCCCGATGGTCAGCGCGATCCCGGCGATGCCCGGCAGGGTCAGCGTGGCCCCGAACGCCGCCATACAGGCGAGCAGGATCAGGAGGTTCAGGGTGAGCGCCACGTCGGCGATCAAGCCGGCAAGGCGGTAGTAGACCATCATGAAGAGCACGACGACCACGGCCGAGGCGACGATCGCGGTGATTCCGCGGCGGACGGAGTCGGCGCCCAGCGACGGGCCCACCGTGCGTTCTTCGAGGATGACGACCGGCGCCGGCAGGGCGCCGGCGCGCAGGACGATCGCGAGGTCGCGCGCGTCGTCCACCGTGAACTGCCCGGTGATCACCGCGCGCCCGCCCGGAATGCGCTCGTTCATGCGCGGCGCCGAGTACACGTTGCCGTCGAGGATGATGGCCAGGTGCTTGCCGACGTTCTGCTCGGTCACCTCGCCGAAGATCCGCGTGCCGGTCGGCGTGAACTCGATCGCCACCTGCCAGTTGCCGGGCGAGTTCGGGTCGGCCTGCACCTCGGCGCGCGTGAGCTCAGCGCCGCTCAATAGGCTACGCTTCTGGACGACGTAGGGCGTCTTGCGCTCGACCTTGGTCTGCTTGTCGACGTCGCGGCGATACAGGATCTCGGACGTCTCCGGCCGCTGCCCGGCCAGCGCCTGCTCCACCGAGGTCCGCTCGTCGAGCAGCTTGAACTCGAGCAGCGCGGTCTTGCCGATCAGCGCCTTGGCCCGCGCCGGATCCTGCACGCCCGGCAGCTGGATGAGGATCCGGTCGTTGCCCTGGCGCGTGATCGTCGGCTCGGCCACGCCGAACTGGTCGACGCGGTTGCGAATCGTCTCGAGCCCCTGGCGGACCGCGTCGTCGCGCAGCTGGTTGATGCGACGCTGGGTCGCCACGAGCTTGAAGCGGCCGGCCGCCTGGTCTTCCTCGCGGCGCTCGAAGGCGCTGAATTCCGACACGACCGTGAGCACGTCGTTCCACGATTGTGGGTTGGCCAGCTCCACCTGGATCGTGGTGTCGCCCTCGCGGGCGATCCGCCGGACGCCGATGCCCTTGCGCTCGAGCGCGGATTTCAGATCTTCGGCCGCGCGGTCGGTCTGGCTGGCGACGTGCTTGTCGGCTTCCACGCCGAGCATCAGGTGGATGCCGCCCTGCAGGTCGAGCCCGAGGTTGATGGTCTTCTTCGGCGGGTAGAGGTACCAGATGGAGACGGCCACGACGACGGCGACGAGGGCCACGCGCACCCGAAGGTGCTTAGGCATCCTTCTCGCCCTGCCCCGCGACGACGCGCCCGATGGCGCCGCGGTCGAATTCGAGCTTCACCTGATTGTCGACGCGGAGGGTGACGGTATGCTCGTTGAGGCCGGTGACGGTCCCGTGAAGCCCGCCCGACGTCACGACGCGGTCGCCCTTCTTGATCGACGACAGCATCCGCTCCCGCTCCTGCTTCTGCTTCTGCTGCGGGCGGAGCAGGAGGAAATAGAAGATGGCGAGCATCGCCGCCACCATGACGATCGTGGGCAGCATGCTCTGGGCGCCGCCGCCCGGCGGCGACGCTGCGGCGTACGCGAGATCGGGAAAGAGCATGAAGCGTCGGGCCTCCGCCGGCGTTAGTCGCGCGAAACTTCTGGGGATGATACTGCATATCGAGACAAAAACCGAGCCTGGAATGGGCCGAAGGCGCCCTCGACGATCGCCGCGCGCATCTCGCGCATGAGCCGGAGGAAGAACGTGACGTTGTGGAGCGACAGGAGCCGGTACGCGAGCAGCTCACCCGCCATGAACAAGTGGCGCAAGTACGCGCGCGAGAAGCCGCGGCACGCGTAGCAGCGGCACTCGGCGTCGAGCGGCGCGCCGTCGGTCGCGTACCGTGCCTGCTTGAGCGTGAGCGGCCCGTCCGGGGTGAAGCACTGGCCGTTGCGCGCGTTGCGCGTCGGCAGCACGCAGTCGAACATGTCGACGCCGCGCGCGACCGACTGCACGAGGTCGTCGGGCTTGCCGACGCCCATGAGATAGTGCGGCCGGTCGGCGGGCAACGCGCGCGCCACCAGCTCGGTGAGGTCGTACATCATCTCCTTCGGCTCGCCCACCGCCATGCCGCCGATCGCGTAGCCGTCGAAGCCGAGCTCGACGGTGGCGGCGGCGGCGCGGCCCCGCAGCCCCTCGTCGGTCCCGCCCTGGACGATCCCGAAGAGCGTCTGGTCGCCGGGACCCGCGGCGTGCGCGGCCTTCGACCGCGCCGCCCACTGGAGCGTGAGCGCGAGCGAGCGCTCGGTGGCTTCGCGCGTGGCCGGGTACGCGAGACACTCGTCGAGCGGATGGATGATGTCGCTGCCGAGCGCCCGCTGGACCGCGACGGCGGTCTCGGGCGACAGGAAATGTACGGATCCGTCGACGGGAGAGCGAAACTCGACGCCGGCGTCCGTGATCTTTCTGAGCTTCGCGAGGCTCCAGACCTGGAAGCCGCCCGAGTCAGTGAGGATCGCACGGTCCCAGCCCATGAAGCGATGCAGCCCACCCAGCGCGCCGATGACGTCGGGTCCCGGCCGGAGGAACAGATGATAGGTGTTCGCGAGCACGATGGGCGCGCCCGCCGCGACGAGGTCGTCCGGCGCCAGCGCCTTCACCGTCCCGTGCGTTCCAACGGGCATGAAGATCGGCGTCTCCACGACGCCGTGGGCCGTCGTGAGACGACCGGCCCGCGCGGCGCCGTCCCTGGCGACGATCGTGAAGTTCACAGGATCAGCGTCGCGTCGCCGTACGAGTAGAAGCGGTAGCCCGCGTGGACCGCGTGCGCATACGCCTTGAGGATCAGCTCCTTCCCCGCGAGAGCCGCGACGAGCACGAGCAGCGACGAGCGCGGCAGGTGGAAGTTTGTCAGGAGCGCGTCCACCACCTGGAACGTGTAGCCGGGCGTGATGTAGATCCGGGCGGTGCTGTCGAGCGGCTGCACGCGGCCGCGCTCGGCCGCGCTCTCCAGCGCCCGCGCCGTCGTGGTGCCGACGGCGACGACCCGGCGGCCCTCGGCCCGCGCCCGGCTCACGCCGTCGGCCACGCTCGACGGCACGACGACGCGTTCCGGCGGCAGGACATGCTCCTCGACCGTCGCGGTCTTGATCGGGCGAAACGTGCCGGGGCCGACGTGAAGCGTGAGCTCGTGCACCTCGACGCCGCGCCGCCGGAGCGTGTCGAGGAGTGCCGGCGTGAAATGCAGGCCGGCGGTCGGCGCCGCGATCGAGCCCGGTGGCCGCGCGTAGACGGTCTGGTAGCGATCGTGATCCTCCGCGGTCGGCGCCGCGAACCGGCCGATGTACGGCGGCAGCGGTGGCCGACCGTGCGTCGCCATCAGGCTCTCGAGCGTGCCGTCCAATCGTTCGACGACACGCGAGCCGTCGGCCTCGACGCCGACGATGCGCAGTCTCGCCGCCGGCGCGTCGCCTACCACGAGCTCCACGCCCGCGCGGCCGCGACGCCCCGGCCGCAACAGCGCCCGCCACCGACTGCGGCCGACCGACTCGATGAACAGCAGCTCGACCGAGCGTCCGCCGGCGTCGTGCGTCATCACGCGCGCCGGGATCACGCGCGAGTTGTTCACGACGAGACAGTCTCCGGCCCGCAGCAGATCCGGGAGCTCGGCGAACCGGCGATCCTCGAACACCCCGCGCTCGCGGTCGATCACGAGCAGCCGGGAGGCGTCGCGTGACGGGGTGGGCGTCTGCGCGATCAGCTCGGGCGGCAGGACGTAGTCGAGCTCGGCCAGCTCCACGACGCCGCTAGTGTACTCCGCGCCGTCGCGCCCGGACCGCGCGCGGCGTCGTGCCCGCTGACGCGTGGAGCGCGGCCCGCCGTCGGGCAGCAGATGCTCCGCCGGCGCCAACCCTGACCGCGCCGCGAGCCTACACGCCCTTGAGCGCCTCCCTCACCTCGCGCAGGCGGGCGAGCGAGCCGAGGACTCTCGCGTGGTCGGT
>Ga0209376_1001778_pt1 | contig 21183 bp, 25 predicted proteins | sample GraSoiAngelo_134_FD_185891 | JGI IMG/M metagenome (GOLD analysis project Ga0209376, IMG submission 185891) | Grasslands soil microbial communities from the Angelo Coastal Reserve, California, USA - 14_0929_05_30cm (SPAdes) (version 2) | ecosystem: Environmental > Terrestrial > Soil > Grasslands ... | reverse complement strand
TTCTCTCCCAGGTTCAAATTGATAGGCTCTTTGCCCATGGTCTCAAGAGTCGGCCGCTCAGGCCCTTGTACCTGTTGGGCAGCCGTCGTGACGGAGGCCGGCGCTCCAAGATCGGTCGGAGACATCACCCCCCAGGATCCTGAAGGAAACAGGGCAACCAGCACGATTCCGGCGACCACTGCCATGACTCCCACATTTACGATGGAATCGACGACTCGCAGGATCATCCCACCCACGGAATCGTCGGTCTCTGCTAGCTGTTTCATTGCACGCCTCCTCTCCAGTTCTCGAATCATTGGTTACCTTATCTCGCGACTCTGCCTCCATGCATGGCAAGGCCCATTCCAACAAGACAGATTCGTTCGGGAACTCTCTAAGTTGTGAAAAGAACGGACTTGTTTCTTGATGACTGGCGACGGCGAGTGAGGATATGCCGAGGAGAGGCTGACGACAGTTCGTCAGCGTGCCGAAAGATCGGCGCTAGGCCGGAATATTCATGGAGATTCGGGGCAACGGCAAAACCGGAGAAGCTTCAAGCACGATCAAGGCTAAGAAGAGCGGGAGATGCCGAGCTTCTGCATCCTGGATTGGAGCGTCGTCCGTTTCATGCCGAGCTTCACCGCGGCGCCGGAAGGACCTCCGATGACCCACTTGGCCGCTTGGAGCGCGCGCACGATGTGCTCCCGCTCCGCAGCCTCTAGCGTGGTGACAAACGACGTTCCTTCTATGGCCGTTGCTTTCAATTCAGGGAGAGGGACGTGCAGTTCGGTCCCTTGGGAGAGAATCACCGCCCGCTCGATCAGATTCTCCAGCTCGCGGACGTTGCCGGGCCAGTGGTACCGGGACAAGGCGGTCATCGTGTCGGTTGGAATGGTTTCAATGTGCTTATTCATCCGCCTGGCAAACTTCTGCGCAAAGTAGCGGACCAACTGCGGGATGTCCTCCTGGCGCCCGCGGAGAGGCGGACTGACGATCGGGAACACGTTCAGGCGGTAATAGAGATCGTTGCGAAACTGTTTATCGGCGACCATCGCGGATAGATCGCGGTTGGTGGCGGCCACGAGGCGGATATCAACCCGGATCGTCTTCGTGCTGCCCAGCCGTTCAAATTCCTGTTCCTGCAACACCCGCAGGAGCTTCGACTGCAGCTCGAGAGGGATATCACCGATTTCGTCAAGGAACAGCGTGCCTTGGTGGGCCAGTTCAAACCGGCCGACCTTGGAGGCGATGGCGCCGGTGAACGCGCCTCTCTCGTGACCGAACAACTCGCTCTCCAGCAGGCCGGTGGGAATGGCTGCGCAGTTCATTTTGACGAACGTCCGCTCTCGGCGCCCGCTCAGGTTGTGGATCGCGCGTGCAATGAGTTCTTTGCCCGTGCCGGTTTCTCCCTGAATCAAAACAGTGGAATCGGTCGGCGCGACGATCTCGACTTGCTTCAGGACCTGCTTGAGCCTGGAGCTCTCGCCGATGATCTCCTCGAAATTTTGCTCGGTGCGAATCTCCTCCTCCAGATAAAGCTTTTCCTTGGCCAGCTTGTCTTTCAGTTCCGTGATTTTCCGGTATGCCAGCGCGTTCTCCACAGCAATGGCAACCTGTTGTGCCACCTGGCTCAGCAGTTCTATATCGTCCTGAACAAACGCGTCCTCACCACGTCTGCCCACGTTCAATGCGCCGAGTACGCGGTCATGAGCAAGGAGCGGAATGCTGCAGAGGGATTTCACTCCCTCATCGAGCAAGCGTTCGCAGACTTTCGATTCCGTGGCCATGTTCTTGAGCTCTTGTGCGGTAAATACCGCGGGCTTCCTGGTGGTGATCGCAACACCAGATGGCCCCTTACACTGCGGATCCGCTTGTCCTTCTTCGATAAAACTTGTGTTCTTCGTAAAGTCGAGCACCTGGACTCGGTACTGACGAGTCTCGGGCTCATACAACACCAGGCTTGAGCCGTCATGCTTGATGACCTTGCGCAAGCAGGCACTGACGGCTGGAAAAAGGTCATCCAGACCCAAATGGGAGACCACCGCGTTGTTCACTTCCAGCAGAAGGCGCATGCGGTCCCGTTCGTGTGTCAGTTGCCGCTGGGCAGACTGGGCGCTCTCGTCATGCAACACGTTGTCCACGGCGACCGCGACTTGCTTGGCCACTTGCTGCATGAAGTTGAGCTCTGCTTCTTGGTAGGTTCTCTTTTGGAAGCTCCCGAACCCCATGGCGCCCAGACGCCGCAGCGCCGTGGTGAGGGGGACGGCGCAGAAGGATTGCACGCCATTCTCACGGAGCATCGGGATCAGCTTCGGGAAGCGCGTCTCCAGCGCGACGTCCGCGACCATCAAGGGTTGCTGGGTTTTCCACACCAATCCCCCTGGGGATTCATCGACAGGCAGCTCCAGGCCCGGGCGGATCGTGCTGGATGCAGGAGCCGCCAGGATGTGCAGGCGCATGACCTCGCGCGCGGAATCATGCAAGATGACGTTGATGTAATCGAACGGGACGATGGGGGGGAGTCGCTGGGAAAGATCATGAAGCAGCTCATCCAGGTCCCGGTGGGACGCAATGGACTCGGACACTTCCAGGAGAAGACGTAACCGGTCCCGATCATGACTCAGGTCTTCATGATGGAGCACGTTGTCCACGGCAACCGCGACTTGTTTCCCGACCTGCTGCAGGAACTCGACATCCGCCCCGCCATAGGCCCCCTTCTTCAAGCTCGCGAATGTTACGGCGCCCAGCCGCCGCACTGCCGTGGTCAGCGGAACAACACAGAATGAGCTGATGCCGTCCTCCTGCATGCGTCCGGTGACCTTTGACCAGCGACCTTCTTCGGCAAGATCCGGGACGATCAGTGGCTGCTGCGTCAGCCAAACTACTCCGCCCGGGGAATCGTCGACCGGACATTCATGACCACCCACGATGTCGGCCGGGACGTTCGCCTGCAGAGTATGGAGCCGCATCACGTTACGTTCAGAATCGTGTAAAGACAGGCCCACGAAATTGACATCGACCACGCGCGGAAGGCGTTGGGCGAGGCCTCGAAACAGTTCGGTCAGATCGCGGTGTGACGCGATGGCTTCCGAGACCTCAAGGAGGGTTCGGTGCCGCTCGATCAGCAGGTCAGCATTAATGGTGAGAGGATCGTCCTGCATGTAGGGCAGCCCCCCATCAATTCAGCGTCGTTAATCGATGGGCCGTGATGCACTAGGATACAGCAGAACTTCAGCAAAAATCACTACCCTATTCCACACCGGCCGTCCGGACTCGCAAGGCGGTCGAATTTTGAGTACGACGCGATTGCCTCGGCGCTCTGTCTTCAGATCGATCGAGCGGGGTAAATTAGTCTTTATTCTTGCCAGGATAGGGTTCGATTCAGGGAGGCAACTTTGCCGGCCTCCCTAAAAGGCGTGCCGCAAGCCGACTTCATCGAGATGGCGCAGAAGGTCAGCCGGATCCTGGTAGACGCGGTAGGCGCCGGACCGTTCGAGTTCCTCACGCCCGTAGCCTCCCGACAACAGGCCGACTCCGAGAGCCCAGGCCCGTCTGGCAGCCAGCATGTCCCAGACACTGTCACCGACGACGAAACAGTGGTTGATTGGCACGTCGAGGCGCTGAGCCGCAGTGACAAAGAGGTCCGGATCCGGCTTGGCATGTCGGACCTGGTCACGGGTGACGATCGGCACGCCTAGGCTCAGTTTCAAGAGCTTGAGCGTGTGGCGCGCACTCTCCAGGCGTCCGCTCGTCGCAACCGCGTAAGGCACCTGGTGTGCCGACAAGTGGTCCAGCAGCTCTTGAGCACCAGGAAGAACGCGAAGGGACTCTGCCAGGCGTTCATACGCTTCTCCGTGCAGGCGCTGGATACGGTCGGCCTGGTCCTGCGTCACCGAATGTCCGATCTCACGAAGAAGAGCGTGTGTCATCAAGCCGCCACTCATGCCGATCTGCCGGTGAATACGCCAGACTGCGAGGTCAATCCTTTCGGTCTGGAAGGCCTCGCGCCAGGCCAGCACATGCTGGTAGACGCTATCCACCAGGGTGCCATCCAGATCAAACAAGAAGGCGAGGCTATTGTTCGGCATTATGAGTCCATGAACAACTCATCCGGATAACACCAGCGCCAACTCTCTCCCGGCTCAACGGACTGTATGATGGGATGGCTGGTAGCATGATAATGCTTGGTCGCATGCCTGTTCTTCGATGAATCGCAGCAGCCGACGTGACCGCAACTCAGGCAAAGCCTCAGGTGCACCCAGGTATCCCCGATAGCTAGGCAGTCCTCGCAACCTCGTGCGCTTGGCGTCACTTTTCGAATCTGATTTCGGTGGGTGTAAGTCTTGGCCATAGCTTTCTTCTCATAGGCTTCTGCTACTTACTGGGAGCTGGTCCCCGCCCAAGGATTTGTGAGACTCCCATCCGGCAAGGAGTCAGCCACCTGCCCCTCGGCGGTATATCCTATTGCTCGTATTTCTCGACAACTTCTGGCGGACGAACGTGCGCTTCGTTTGGATCCAGCCCAACGTCGCGTAGCGCGCGGCGCTGGCGCAGGAGGTCCCAGCACTGGTCCAATTCGACCTGGACTCTCGCCAAATGCTCACGATCGGCGTCCGCGAGCGCCCCTTGCCCGTAGAGCTTATGCTCTTCTGCCACGAGGCTTTGAATATGGTTGAGGACCGACTGATCTTTCGCTTGCTCATTCATGAGAGTCCTCCTTTCATTGGGTCATACCTGTAGCGCTGCCCCCTGTCCTCTAGTGCATCGCGAAGTGTTTGACCGCGGCCATAAACCCACCATCAACACGCAGGTTTGCCCCGTTGATGAAGTCTGCCAATGGACTTGCGATAAACGCGACGAGGTTCGCCACATCCTCCACACGACCGAGCCGATCGGTCGGGCTATAGAGCACTTCCTGGCACAGGCGTCGTTCGATGCCTTTCCAATCAGCGTCCCATCCACGCTTCTCGGCCATATCGCGCCAGACCGTTTCCGAATCCTGTGTGACAATCGGTCCGGGACTGATCGTGTTCACCGTGATGCCGCTGTGCGCCAGCTCATGGATGAGACTCATCTTCAGATTCACATTCGCCGCCTGGGTCGCGGCAAAGTCGGCCAGGTACACTTGCGGTTCAGCTCCAACTCCACCTGACATCTGGATGATGCGGCCCCAGCCACGATCCCGCATTTGCGGCGCCATCAACCGAACCATCCGAACGAGCGACACTACGTTCTTGTTATAAATGTCGCTCCAGTCCTTGGGCGTCGCACTGAGCCAGCCATGCTCGGGAAAGACTGCAGCCTGATGGATCAAGATTTCAATGCCGCCATATGCGACCATGGCGCGGTCAGCGACATGTTCGGCTCCTTCGTCTGTACCAAGATCGCCGAAGGCCACGCTCGCCTTGCCGCCGCTGGCTGAAATCTCTCGCACGATCCGGTTCACTTCCTCACTCGGGCCATGCATGACGACTGCCACGCCTTCGTGCATGAGTGTTTTGGCAATGCCTTCCCCGATTCCTTTACTGACCCCCGTGACCAACGCTCGCTTGCCTTCCAGTTTGAGATTCATGACGAGCTCCTTGTCTCAACGCTCGCCTCAAGCGGAAAGGCACGTAGGGTACTGGGCCGCCATACTCGTGCCTTATCTGCTCGCTGCATCAGAGGAGTAATTTGAGGCTGGATCGGTTCTAAGTCAGACAAGGATGCGCCCAGAACAGACCTGTTCTCAAGTTAATTTTTAACGGCTGGGATCCGCCGATTTATTGGCAGGTTATGCAGAGCCACTGGCAGAACGGCAAGCGCTCGGTCGTCAAGGTCTCATGCCGTAGACGCCAGAAGGCCTCGGCGGCTTCGAGCGTGCATTCGGATTCGACGGTGCTGGATCCCAGCGTAGTGCTGCAGACGTCCTTGAAAGACGCTTAGCCAGGCTCAGCCTGTGATGGCGGCCGGTTCCGTCACAGGCTGTAGCGCCTCCAGCGGGAATTCCCGCGCCCGCCAGGCGTCAATGCCACCCGCAAGGGGCCGGACTTTGGTGATGCCCTTGGTGCGCAACAAGAGCGTCATCTTCGCCGCGGTCGCTTCATTCGGACACGCGCAGAACAAGACCACATCCTGATGCCTGGGAATCTCATGGTGGCGATGCTCGAGCTCTTCCGCCGTCATCCGAAGCGCACCCGGGATGGTATAGGGGTCTGCTTGATGATCCAGCGCGCCACGCAGGTCGACAATGAGATGGTCACGCCCTTCGTCCATCATCTGCTTGAGCTCGTCCACACTGATGCGGGCGGTCCGCAGCTCACGCAGCAGCCGGTGCCGATGAACGTACTTGTAGATGATAAAAGTGCCCAAGCCTCCGCCGAGGAGGAATGCGAGCCATGAGCCGAGATGAGCCGCCTGCGCCGCGATGTCTTCAAGTTGGGCGCTGAACAGAAAGCCGGGCCCCATGAAGGCGACGGTCCACAACAGAGCCCCAAGTCCGTTGTAGAACAGGAACCGCTTCATGCCCACGCCAAAGAGGCCGGCCAGTGCCGGTGTAATCGTGCTCAGGCCCGGAATGAACTTGGCCATGATGAGCGCACGGATGCCGTGCCGCGTGAAGAGGTTCTCGGTCCGCCGAACGCAGGAATCCGGCTCCAGTGAGATTCGGCAGAGGAGGTTCAACGCATGTCTGCCACGATGCCGGCCCAGCTCGTACCAGATCGTGTCGCCGGCCGAGCAGGCGAGGACGGACAGGGCCACGGCCGCCGCCAGATTCATCTTTCCGGCGCCCGCCAAGGCGCCCGCTGCCAGCAGAACCGGAATGGCGGGAATCGGCAACCCGATCTGCTCGGCAAAGACCCCGGCAAACAGCACCGCCTCGCCATGTCTGGCTAAAAATGCGAATGTGTCGTCCACTCCGGCCTCCCGCACCGTTCACGCACAGCCACAGTCGTGCATCCCCGTCGGGCTCACTTCTCGATCTCGAACCCATCATTCTTCCACCAGCGCCATCCTCCTTCGAGCTCCATCACTGGATAACCCTTGCTCGCAAACTCCACCGCCGCGGTCGCGGCCAGATGGCACACGTGCGAGTAACAGTAGACCACATTGATCTTGTCTTTCCGCAGCCGCGCCTTCAGCATCTTTGAATCCTGCCACTGATCTTTCGGCAGATTGACCGCGCCGGGAATGCGGCCCTCGGCATAGTCCTCAGCCGCACGGACATCCACGATGTTTACGGGTTGTCCCTGCTTCGCCCATCGCTCCAGCTCCACCGGACCAGTCGTAAAAGCCATCTTGTCCTGAAAATACCTCTTGGCTTTTGCGGCGCTTGAAACCTTCAGCTTTGTTGCCGTTGCCATGCTGGTTCTCCTTCATCGATGAACGTTCACCGTTAGAGGCGTAAGGGCTTGATCGGCGAGAGCACCGCCGCTGGGTTCTTCTTCCAGATCGCCTCATCTGCATCCACGTACAGTTCCACTTCATTGCCGTCCGGATCATGAAGGTAGAGGCTCTGGCTCACCGTGTGGTCACTCATGCCGCTGATAGGGACACCGGCCTGCTCCAATTCCTTCTTTGCTGCACGAAGCTCCTCCAAGCTATCGCCGATTTTGATCCCGATGTGATAGAGCCCCAGGCGACGCCCCGGCGGCGACGACGGGGCCTCGCCCACCTCGATCAGCAACAGCTCATGATGGGTCCGGCCTGAGGTGAGCGCGGCCGCCGCCCCGTTGAAGACTCGCCCGATCTCCTTGAACCCGAGCAGGTCCCGGTAGAAGGCCAGCGACCTGCCCAGATCCTTCACATAAAAGACCACATGGCCGAGGTAGCGCGCTTTCATCGTCGTGTCTCCACGAGCCGTTGCAGATGCGCGTGCATCTCGGCAGCCGGCAAACGTTTCCGGTCGCCATGTCCGGGCAGCACCCACTCAAAGCGATAGGTCAGCAGTCGTGTGAGCGAGTCTAGGAGCCGCGGTCTGTTCCAGACCAACTGCTCGGGCGCCCCGAGTGTGCCTGTCTCGCGATCCCACCAGAGGTGATCCCCTGAGAAGAGATAGCGCCCATCATACAGGAGCGCCATGCTGCCGGCGGTGTGCCCCGGGACCGGAATGAGTTGCACGTGAGCCGTGGCTGCCTCCGGCTCGTACCCCCGTACGATCCATTCAGCGTCAGGCATGGCCTCCGCATCTTCTTCGTGGATGATGCGCGTCGCCTTGAAGCGGCGAGCATACCGCGCAGCGTCCGCGACGTCATCTTCATGGCTGAGGAACACGTACCGGATGCCGCCCATCCGCTCGAAGGCTTCAACCAGATGGGCCGTGTACCGAGGCGAATCCACCAGCCAATTGCCGTCCTCATGACGGAGGAAATAGCTGTTGGCGCCGAATGACTTCTCGGAATTGAATCCGTTGTAGTAGACGTCTCCCTCCAGATGCAGCGGAAAGCTCTCCATGGCCCGGCGCAGATGGGCCTTATCTTTCTCAACCGTGCCGATGGACCCAACCGGGCAGGCGAGTAACGCCCGCCACGCGTCCTGCCGCTCCGGTTCGGTTTCGGGTTGGGAGTAGACCGATGAATAGTCGCCCTTTTCTTGAAACGTTGCCAGGGCCAACTGCCGGCAGGTATCGCAGTTGATGCAGGTCGAGTCCACGAAGAAATCGCCCGCCACGTTGGTCGAGAGCTTTTTCTTGAGATCAGCCATGCCTCAGTCTACTTGCACTACTCATGATGATGGGCATGGACCAGCGCATGGCCCCGGCCCTGGCTGATGAGCCAGCGGTTGACAGGAAACGCCGCAACAAAGGCCAGGGCCAGAGATAGCGCCAGGCTCGTCCAGAACAGCAGACTGGAGAGGCCCGCATCCATGGCGCCGGGAATCACCAGCACCACGGCATTATCCACGATCTCCATCACGGTGATCGAGAGGGTGTCCGACGCCAAGGCCAGGCTTAGCGCCCTGCGGAACGGGACAGCGCCGGCAAGCAGTGGTTGCAAGGTGAACGCGTAGCCGAACACAAAGGCCAGGGTGACCGCCAGGGCGATAGAGCTCGCGTTCCCCAAGCCGAGCGCGAGCCCGATCACCAGCCCCAGGACTTCCCCGATCGCACAGCCGGCGAGACAATGGGCCGTGGCCGCCAGCGCGAGCCGGTTGAGCGTCACGCTCGCCGCCTGGACCCTGTGACCACTGTGGTCGTGCCCGTGATGGCTCTCCTGCATGGCGACGCACCTCCTCGCAACGATCGGGACACCATCGAGGGCTTATTTCGCGAACGTGACCCCGGCCTTCTGGACTTCCTGGTAGGGGAGCAGCCACACCAATGATTCGTCGTGGAGGTCCCCCACCTGGATCCGGTTGCCCCAGGGATCGCGGAAATCGCAGCGGAAGTCGGGGTGCAGCTTCAGGCCGTATTTCTTGACGAGCTTCCGGCGAATCTCCTTGATCTGCTTCTCGTCCCGCACGATCAGTCCGAAGTGCTTGACGCGATCCGGCTGGAGCCTCTCCACTTCGAAGATGGCCATGAATTGGTGCTCGCCCAATTTGCACCAGGCCGCGCCTTCTCCGCCGCGCAGCATCTTGAGGCCGAACACGTCCGAATAGAACCTGACGGCCTTCTTGGCGTCGGTGACTTCGATGACCACGTGGCTGCTGCCATAGACCTGGACGGCCATGGTGTGTCTCCTCGTTACTGATTCTCCCAGAGCAGCACTTCAGCCCCGGTGCCGGCGTCTGCTGAGAAACGAGGCGAGCCGGCCGCGGTCAGCCGCACGGCGTCGCCGGTCCGCAGGGCTCCAGCTCCTTCCAGCGTCGCGGCCCCCTTGGCAAGATAGAGGTGGACGAATCGCGCATCCGGGACATTCACCGACTCGCCCGGCTTGAGCCGCCCTCCCCAGAGCACCGCGCCGTGCTGGCGGATCGCGATGGCCGCGTCGTGTCCGCGGCCCGAGGCGATGGGCATGAGTCCGCCTTTCGCCAGTTCCCCGTTGATGTCCAGTTGCTGATACCCCGGCGCGATCCGTTCCGTGTCGGGGAGCACCCACATCTGGATTAAATGCACGTCCCGGTCCCCGCGCGGATTCATCTCCGAGTGCCAGATCCCCGTGCCGGCGCTCATCCGCTGGGCGAGCCCCGGGTAAATGATGTCCTTGTTGCCGACCGAGTCCTTGTGCTCGAGTTCTCCGTCCAGGACCCAGGTCACGATCTCCATGTCCTGGTGCGGATGGGTCCGGAAGCCGCTACCGGCCTGGATCACATCGTCGTTGCTGACCAGCAGCAGCCCGTGGTGCGTGTTCGCCGGATCGTAGTGGTTCGCGAAGCTGAAGCTGTGATAGGAGTCCAGCCAGTCAAGCCTGGTCCGGAATCGCTCGCCGCTGCGTCGAATGTCGATGATGGGCTTGCTCACCGTGCATCCCCTTCGCTCCACGGAATTCCCTGCGCTACAACCGAGCCGTGATGCGGGGATAATAGTACTAGCTAGAACCATAGTCAAGGGGGAGGGTTCCGTATTCGATCCCCGCTCGGCCGAAATTCCTGTGGCGCAGCCTTCCCTCGTTGCGCTAGAATTCCAGCATGATCCGTCGCATCAAGACCGCCGAGGACCTCGCCTGGCTGCTCGCTCACACCCATGCCTTCCAGGGCGGCCAGGTGACTGATCTCCACGTCCGGAAGCACCGGCTCTTTGATGAAGCGTCGGGCCGTGAAATCACCGCCGGGACGACGATTATTGCCGTCATTCGATACGAGCTCGCGGTGCGAGGATTCGACCGCTTCTACGCCGTGACCCGCGTGGCGAAACTCACGATGACCGGAGTGACCGACTTCTCGATTTTCGAACAGGAAGGGGCGGACTTCTCGGAGATCGGCGTGACCCATGCCGAAGCCTCTGACGGGCAGTTACGGTTCTGGTTCGACCCCCGCGGCGAACTGTACGTGATCTGCGACGAGGCCCAGATCGAGGAGGTCTCCAGGCCCGGCGCCAGCAGGCCACTTCGCACCGGGATGACGGAGTGGACGTTTCAAGCGCAGACCGGCGCTCTGCCGGAAGTGGCGTGGTTCTTGGACCATCTCGACCGCGCAGGACTCCCGTGCGCCTGGCGCGCCGTCAAACCGCAGGCTCCCTCCCATCCCGCCCTCCGCTGGGAAGGGTATCTCGTACCCGCCTCCGCGCACGGCGCTCGTCGCACCGGCGGCGTCTTCGTGCAGGCGTATGGCCCGCTCGACGGGTGCGGGTTTGGGATCACGATTCGCGCCTCGGACCCTCACCAGGATGGAGTCGGCCGACTCCTGGTTGCCCTGGCCGACATCATCGCCCGCAGTTTCGAGGGCACGTGCCTCTGCGGCAACCACATTATGGAACGAAACGAGTGGCTCGGCGAGCAGAAGGTCGGACGCGGGGTGTGACTCGTCGATTGCTTCAGCAGGCTGTCAGTGGGAAGTCGAGGGGGAGCCGTTTTTTCGATTCACGCATTCGACCAGGTGCCATAACCGCAGCGGGTTGACCTTCTCGTTCCGTGCGACCAGCAGCGAGGTGCCCTCTAGGACATTCTCCAGCGAAAGGTCGGTTCGAAACCCCAGGTGTTTGCAGAGCGGTGAGATGACCTTTTCGACGGCCGCGATGAGCTTGTTGCCGTTGCTGAAGTGGTTGAGCATGATAATCCGCCCCCCCGGTCGGCACACGCGAATCATCTCGGTGACCACTTTCCGGTAGTCCGGCACCGCCGTCACCACGTACGCGGCCATGACGGTGTCGAAGCTGTCGTCCTCGAACTCCATCCGGCCAGCATCCATCCGCAGCAACACGACGTTTTCCAGGCCGTGCGACTGGATCCGTTCATGCGCCTTCCGGAGCATCCCGGCAGAGAAGTCGATGCCAACCACCTGACAGTACCCGGGATAGAGCGGGAGCGATAAGCCGGTGCCCACGCCCACTTCCAGAATCCGCTCATTCGGTTTGATATCCAGGCGACGGACCGCCGACTCCCGCGATTCGTGGAAAATCCTGCCGAAGATGTGGTCGTACACACCCGCATAGTTGGAGTACACGCGCTCGACCTTCTTCAGATCCATACGCCCTCCGCTCTCCCACAGGATTCCAACCCCGGAGGCCGTGGCCTGCGGGGGCTGTCTGCCGACCGCGGTTCGTGGGGACGGCTCAATTAGGCGGGAAACCCGTGTGATGATGCCGTATCGGAAAGACCCGCCTGAGTAGAAAAACGGGGTTACTCTAGCGAAGTTATCTGAAGGAGTCAACAGTTTAGAGAACATTGGCCGTACGCCCCTGTCGGGGGAGCCGGGCTCCGTCTCCCGCCTGATGGCACCACCCACGATGCTTTCGGCCACGGCGCCCGGTGTGGTATGGTACGCGCCATGTTGCTGGCCGCTGTATTGGGCATCACCCTCTTCCTGGCGCTGGTCCTCGGAGATTGGTTTCACTTCACCAGCCTCACGGCCGCGGCCAGCCGCTACGGATGTGGGATTGCGCGGCTGGACGACCGGTTGCCCCTGACGCCGTTCACCTTTGTGATCGAGCGGTTCGACAGAGACGGGCTGCTGCGGCTTCCGCACGGCGTCGCACGAGTCTTTCTGGAACAGCGGAGAATACTGTTGCGGCCGCAGTACCAGTTCTTTTCGCTGAGGTTCCGGACCGTCTGGCCCCTCAATGGCTCGATCGACTTGGAACCGGATGGGGACGCCACTAGGCTGACCTGCATCAAGCGGGTCCCGTGGTCCTCGGCCCTCCTCACCCTGCTCTGGTTCGCCGTCGTCGGGTTAGGCACAGTGGGTTTCGTGATTGCCTACCTGGCCGAGGGAGGCCCCATGTCCCTCAGCGGGGCGCTGATGGGGCTGGGGATCACCGGACTGGGGTTCCTGGTCCTTGCCTTCGGCGTCCTCACCGTTGCGCTCGCCGTCCGCCTGGAGGATCATCGTCTGACCCAGGCCTACCATGAGCTCCGCGCCGCCTTAGCGCGCGAACCCGCCCCATCCCGGTAGGAGGATCGGCATAAGCTCCAGACGCCACCCGCTGGAGCAAGACACGAGGAAAAGGTCTCTTTCTTTCGGATTGAGGTTAGCTCTTAAACGCGTCGAGGAAATGTTTGTGCTCGGCGGGAAGGTCGGCGGTGAGTGGAGAGCGAACCAGCCGGGCGATGATCCCGCGGTGCTTGCGGTGCAGACCGGAATCCACAAACGCCCTCCGGTACTGCTCCCACTGCAGGGCCGGGTCGGCGGCAATACGTTCCCGTTCTTCCGGCGCCATCCCTTGGAGGGCAGTCGTCAGGTGCGTGATGGCCTTCTCGACGCTGTGATAGGGCGGGGCCAGCTTCAATCGGGCGTAAAACACGTTCAGGTGCCGCCGGAACTCGTCGCGGAGGGACTGCACGGCATCCGCATGGCTGTGTGATGCTCCCATCGGGATGAGGATACGGCGCGGGTCGCCGGGAAGGCAAGCGACAGCAGCGCCGTGATATGATCCGTCCATGCCGAGAACCCCATCTGAGCAGCTCCCGGAGCGCTCGACGCGCGAGGGTTTCAAAGCCACAGCCATCGAGGCGGCTCGGATCGCCGGAACCGTCCTCACCGAGCATGCCCGAAACGGGTTCCGCGTGGAACACAAGGACACCGTAAATCTGGTCACGGACGCGGACCGGCGCGCCGAACAGGCGGTGGTGGACGTGATCAAAAAGGCCTACCCGACTCACCACATCCTGGCCGAGGAACAGGGGTTGCGGGCAGGGACGGATTCTCCTTACAAGTGGGTGATCGACCCGCTGGACGGCACCACCAATTTCGCGCATGGCTTTCCGGCCTACTGCGTGTCGATCGGGCTCGAATACCAGGGCCGGGGCATCCTTGGCATCGTCCTGGATCCCACCCGACAGGAGCTCTTCGTCGCGGAGACAGGCCGGGGCGCCTCGCTGAATGGCGCGCCGCTGCGCGTTTCTCGCACCGTCACGCTTGACTCGGCCCTGCTGGTCACCGGCTTTGCCTACGATATTCGAGAAAGCACCCAGAATAACCTGGACCACTTTGCCCGCTTCGCGCTCCGGGCTCAGGGCATCCGTCGGACCGGGTCGGCCGCACTGGACCTCTGTTACGTGGCGGCCGGTCGCTTTGACGGCTTCTGGGAGATCAAGCTGCACCCGTGGGATACCGCTGCCGGCGCGCTGATCGTTCAGGAGGCGGGGGGACAGGTCACGGACTTTAAGGGTGGACGGTTCTCCATTTATGGGCAGGAAATTGTGGCCAGCAATGGACTGGTGCATGACGAGATGCTAGCAGTCTTGACTCCCCCTTGAGGCCGTGGCGTTCCCACAGCCCTGCAGATGCGGTATGATGACCCCCCCTTTCGTCGATCAGGAGGATAGCCATGGCGACACGGACTCCCCCGTCAAGAGAACCGCCCAGCGGCGCAGGAAAACCGGGGGACGGGGAGACGACGCAGGCTCAGGAGGTCGAACTGCTCAAGGTGGTGGTGACCCGTGAAGGGCGTCAAGTCAGCGCCCAGTGGGCCATCCACCCGCAGATCAAGCACGACCTGTTGCCCGAGGAATGGAAAGAAATCTCTGAACTGATGGCCCAGGTGACGGGTATCGTGGGGACCCGCTTCTCAGAGATCCTTTCCGAGGCGGAGCCGGACAAGCCAGGCAAGGCCTAGGCTAAGGTTGAGGTTAAGGTTGAGTGATGTCGTTTGCATCATACCCTTAGCCTCAACCTCAGCCTTAACCTTCTTCAAGGGAGACCTACATGGACACCTATTATCATCCTCATGACCTCGGAAAGTTCTCGGACATGGGCAAGGGCAACAAGGAGCTGTGGGACAAATTCATGAGCTATTACAGCGCCGTGTTCGCGGATGGCGCGCTGACCGAGCGGGAAAAGGCCTTGATCGCCCTGGGCGTCGCGCACGCGGTGCAGTGCCCGTACTGTATCGACGCGTACACGCAAGCCTGTTTGGAGAAGGGCTCCAACGTGGAGGAGATGACCGAGGCCGTCCACGTTGCCTGCGCCATCCGGGGCGGCGCGTCGCTGGTGCACGGCGTCCAGATGCGTAACGTCGCCCAGAAGTTGTCGATGTGATCAGACCAGGGGTAGCGGGGTATCGCTTCGCTAGGGATAAGGGGTAAGGCGATGGGCGGCGCAGGTCTCGCTACCCTGCTATCCCGTTATCCCGATTACCCCTGCGGTTATTTGGCTCACGCCAAATAACCGTTTTCGCGGAACCACGTGAGGGCGTCGTGGATCGCGCGCTCGATCGGGTTCCGGGGGTAGTCCAGCTCGCGAATCGCTTTGGAGCAGTCATACTGCTGCATGTGCCTGAGCATCTCCACGAAGAAGCCGGGGATCGGCGCCGGCTTCCGCAGGATCGTCTGGAACGCCCAGTCCCCCAGTTTTGAGCCGTACCGCGCCACCGGAAACGGGACCGGCACCAGCGGGCCCTTCACGCCGGCCACGCGGGCGATCAGCGCGTTCAGCTCCTTCTGCGTGGTGTTCCAGTTCCCCAGGATGTAGCGCTCGCCGATTCGTCCTCGCTCCGCCGCTCTGATCAGACCTACCGCGACGTCCCGTACGTCAATCGCATTCACGGGGGCTTGGATGTAGGCGGGCATGAGCCGTTTGGCGATCATGAGGATCTGGGTCCCGCTCGTGGGCTTGCTGTCGAAGGGTCCGAAGAACGCGGTGGGATTGACGACCACCGCCGGGACCCCGTCCCGTGTCGCGTCGAGGACCGCGTTCTCCATCGCGGCCTTGGACATCAGGTAGGGATTGTTCGGAAAGAGCGAGACGAACGGACAATGTTCGTTGGCCAGCCGTTCCGAGGCATCGGGATGGCGCGCTCCGCGCGGGGGGAACCCGATGGTCGTCAAGGTGCTAGTAAAGACGAGCCGGTTCACCGAGGCTCGGCGGACGGCCCCCAGGAGATTCCGCGTTTCGGTCAAGGCCCGGGCCGTGGCGGTGGCAGCCGGGATGGTCTGCGGGGGATAGTAGCTGGCGGTCTGGTAGACGACGCGCACGCCGTCACAGGCTCGGACCAGTGACTCCGGGTCGTTGAGGTCCCCCTCGACGCGCTCGACGTCGAGCCCTCTCAGGGTAAAAGGATTACCGGTCGGGCGGACCAGCCCGCGAACCTGATCGCCCCTGGCCAGGAGCGCCCGAACCAGGTTGGACCCGAGCTGACCGGTCGCTCCAAGCACGAGAACTCTCATCGGTGCAGCCCCGTCGCCAGACAGGCCCTGTGGACGGTGGGCCGGTTAGGCGACCGCCCTGAAGGCGTCAAAGGCCCGGTCCGCCTTGGCCGCCATGTAAAAATCGCTCTCGGTCAGCCCATTAATCTTGTGGGTCCAGATCTCGACCTTGCACTTGCCCCAGGCGAGATGCAGATCCGGGTGGTGGCCTTCTGCCTCGGCGACGGCACCTACCTTATTGACAAAGGCCAGGGCCTGGGCGAAATCTTTGAACGTGTAGAGCCGCTCCAGATGCCCCTCTTTATTCAAGGACCACCCGCGTGCGAGCTGCTTCAGCATTTCCTCCGCCTTCGCCCGCTCCATCGGCGGCACGCCCCCTCGACACGGCACACATTTATTATCCGCCAGACCCATAGTGTCCTCCTTACCAAAGCACGCAATCCATCATCAATCAGGAAGGGTTGTTATTCAAACGCGACCTCCCGGACGCTCTCAACCAGTGACCTAGTGGTCATCCCCAGTTCAGACGACACGCTTCAATGGCTGGCGCCTTTCTCTAAAAACAGAGCACGGTTGATATCACCAATGCTCACCATCCCCACCAGTTTACCCTTCTCCACTACCGGGATCCGTCGGAAATTCTTCAGGCCCATGTATGAAGCCGCCTGCAGGATGGGGTCGTTTGGGGACACCGTGAGCGGATTGGTGCTCATGATCTCTTCAACCTTCTTGGCCAGCACGTCGGGGTAGCCTTCCTCCATTTCGCTGAAGTCGCGGCTGCGCACGTTGTCGTGGATGTAGTCGCCGTAGTTGGGGTAGAGCGGCAGCATCACGTCGCGCACAGTCACCATCCCCACCAAACGATTATCGTCCTCCACCACCGGAATCGCCCCACAATTCCGACTGAGCATCTTCACGACCACAGAGCGCACCGTATCCGTCTTCTTGGCCATCACCACCCCAGTGGACATGACATCATGGACAAGCATGGCATCCTCCTTCCAGCGAGTTCGTCACCACTCGCGGTGTCACTCTCCCTCATCCGGCGCGCCGCCGGACCGGGCGAGGTCGTCGAGCTTGATCGTCGCGGGATTGAACTTGGCGGCGGCCTTGGTCATACGGTCCAGCACGTCATCAAAAGCCAGCGGCGGCGCCTCCTTCGGTCGGAAGCGGATCGGATTGATGCGCGCCACGACAAAGCTTTTGAGATAAGGACTCGTCATCCCCCTGGCCTTCAGCGCCTCGACCTGTTGCACGACCAGGTCATCCAAACCTATGACCGCCCCGGCCCGCTTCTGGCGCACCTGCATCGCGGCGCGCAGCGGTTGCTTCAGGAACTCGTCCACGCGCTTCAAAACCGGATGGTACGCGCCGCCGCTGAAGCGCGGCCGCTCTTGGTAGCAGAGGCCCAGCGTGATGAGGGCCGGTTCCTCGAACTCCAGCGCATAGGCCTCCTCGCTCACCTCGGCCAGTCCGGCCAGCTCCTTGTACATACGGATGACTTCCAGCGCCTTCTCCCGGAGGTTATGCGCCTTCTCCGTGTTGAGCGCGAGGATATGATAGGCCGCGGCTGCCTCCGGCACCACGATGGCCGTGATGCTCTTCGCGCCCAGGGTCTTCATCGCAGACAGCCGGTGATGCCCGTTCGGTGTCCAGTACTTGGCCGCCCCTTCCGTTTCTCCCTTACCCCCTGACCCCTCTATCCCTTTACCCCTCTCTGCCAGCGCCCGGACAGTGATGATCGGGTCAAGGAATCGTCCGATCTTCCCGATCACAGCTTCCAGCTTGCGAGCATGCGCGTCCGAGAGGTTCCGCTGGTAGGGCGTGGGCTCCACCAGGTCGATCGGCAGCGCGGCCATGATCACCCACCGGCCGCCATAGGGCTCGCGGTACACCGAGAGAACTTGCCCGCCGTCCTGCTCGATGGACCGATGGAGTTCAGCCACCTCGCCCGGCGGCGCCGCTGCCAGCAGCTCCGTCGCTGCCAGCCCCGTGGAGACCCCGGCCGGTTTCCGCCGCCGCTTGGCGCCCCTGGAGAGCGTGGATTTTTTGGATGGTTTCCCAGCCATAAGCTGCTATGGTAAGGAAGCTGCATGATAAAAGAAAGACCCCCCAAGAAAGAAGCGCTCCGCATCGGCCACCGCGGCGCCTGCGGGCACGCGCCGGAGAATACGCTGCGCTCGATCGCCCAGGCCGTTGCGCTGGGATGCGACCTGATCGAGGTGGATGTGCAGCGGACGAAAGACGGGCACCTCGTCCTGATTCACGATGCGCGCGTGGACCGGACCACCAACGGCAAAGGCCTCGTCGCAGAGATGAACCTGGAGGACCTACGAAAGTTGGACGCCGGCGGGGGGCAGAAGATTCCGACGCTCGAGGAGGCGCTGGAGGCCGCCACTGGCCGCATCGGGCTGATCCTGGAGGTCAAAGCCGAGGGCCTGGCTTATGACCTCTGCAGCATCGTCCGTGCGAGCGGCTTCACGGGCCCAATTCTCTATGCGTCGTTCCTCCACGACGAACTGCAGCACCTCCGCCGGGCCGACCCGGAGGCCCGCATCATGGTTCTGTTGAAACGGCCCCCCAAGGACCCCACCGCCGAAGCTGCCGGACTTCAAGCCACCCATGTCGGTCTTCGGTTCGACACGGCCACGAAGCCGCTCGTGACAACGCTCCACAAGGCGCGCCTCACCGTGTTCGTGTATACCGTGAACAAGCCCAAGGACATCCAGCGGATGCGCGCTCTCGGCGTGGACGGCATCATTTCGGATTACCCTGACAGGATCTGAGAGTCGAACACACTGCGTGTTGACCACTTGGGCAAGTCACTGCCTGCGTGCCCGGAAGCGTGGAACGCATTTTTTACTGACACGCTCGACTATTTCCCAAGTCCGAGAGTCTTGGCGAACCGCTTGGGTACATCAAACGCATACCGAAGCTGGACGGCCACATACTTTTGAACAAGCCCGGGACGATCGAGAGGCTGGTCCTGCTCCCGATACACCGCAAACTCCATAGCGCGCCAGCGAAGCGCGAGTCCCACGATCCAGTCCAGCTCCGTGGGGTTCGCAGCATTGCTGGCATCCCGGTCCGTGAAAAAGTTCGTATCGCCATAGAGGACCACTTTATTTTTATAGAGATCCAGGTCTGCGTGGGCCACGTATCGAAACAAGGCCCTGCCTGTGTTGTCGGGTCTCGCGAAATAGTTGCTGTTGTGAAACAGCCACCCGGCGCCGGCGTAGGCCGTGAGGTTCTGGTTGGGGAAGATGCGTCGCCACCACGGCGCATCCTGCTCCGACTGAAAGCGCGCGGTCACGAGCGAGTCGGCATAGACTTGCTTGATGCCGCTCTTGTCCAAGGGAGCGTCGCGCTCGTACTGAATGCGCCAGCCCCACCGGTCGATTAATCCCGTCAGCGCATAGGTGCCGTCCCATTCGGTCAGCCTGATCCACCCCTCATTCCGATCCGAAAAGAAGTTCTGGTCGGTGTAGAAGGTCACATACTGTTTGTACAAATCGGTCTCGAGGTGCAGCATGTGCCGCAGGCCGACCAAGCCGGTGTTATCAGGACGGGCGGCAAAGGTGGGATTCGAGACGAAGGCGGCGGTGAGGAAGTAGCCCCCGAACAAGGTCTCTTCGGCTTCCCGCGCGGCTTTGTCGGGCTCCTCCATCGAGGGCAGGGGGCGGCCATATTTTTCGAGGGCGTACGATGGGCCGGCATCGACCCAGCCCATGATGAAGATGACACAGGCCACGGCATGGAGCGCGCGCACAGCACGCACAAGGCTGTGGAAGATGTCCCAACTCAGCAATCCCACGCAGGCCCTCTCGGCTCCTTCAACCGACCGCCACTTCTACCAGGCCTTGACGAGGTTTAAAAGGAAGAAATGGTGAACAATGACGCAGGAGAGGACCGACATGTAGCGGAGCGACAAGGCACGGCCGTTACTGCACGCACGGCTCAAAGATCTCCTCGCAATCATTCGACGCATCCACAGTGCTCGGCGCAAAGCGATATTGCACCTCGACCACGCGTCCCTCCTGGAGGATCACCGTCGCCCAACAGCCGTGATGGATGCCTGGCCGACTCGCTTTCGAAGTGGCGAACGATTCCTCCAATATGGGCGCTTCTCGATAATACCGGAGCAGCGTCAGCTCCCCTTCTGTGGCTTGCCGCAACGGGGAGCCGGCGCACGAGAGCACCTGGTCCTTGGTTTTCCCCACCAAGGCCTGCTGGTTGTGGTTGCCTTCGAGGCGCGGAGCCGTCGCGCAGCCGCCCAGCCCCAGTAGGCCGAGCAAAGTAGAGGCAACGAACAACGCGCGGCAGGTTCGAGTCTGTCGACGATAGGCCTTGGCGATCATGGCGAGGACGGACCCCGTGGGCTGGTGCCAGGTTACCACGGAATTGGTCATACTCACCAGGGATGAATCTGAGAGGCGCAGCAGCGCGCAAAAACAACACGGGCCGCCTTTTGAAGGCAGCCCGCGTCTGGCGCTTAGGACGCCGAAATCGCTGTTGAGTTGTGGAGCCCAGAAAGACCCGCCCAAAGAAGAGATCGTCAGACCTCTGTTCGGGGGACCAAATTGTCCCAGGCGCTTGTGTTCCTCAAGCCTGCGTCAGTTCTCCCACAGTCCTGTTGGGCTGGAGCCCGGTTGGTCTATGGTGCCATGAGGCACAGCCAGTGGAGAACCGGCTAGCATGACCGATCAGAAGCCCGCCCTCAACTCGGCGGGCCAGCCTGGCCCGGTGGAGTTAACTCTTCCATCATTCACCTCCTCCCTCTTGGGGGTTATCCGGGGGACCTGGTTGACAGCAGGACGCTGTCCGATCCCTCGGCTCAAGAAATGATGGGCCGCAGATTCTATGTACTCCTTCAGAGGAAAAGTGTCAATGGGGAAAGAAGTGGCTCTAGGCCTGGTTCGATAGACGAGAGGGCGTACCTCTAGGTGATCTTCAGCTTATCGAAGTCCACGTCCTTCGGGGCCGGTGGACATTGGAGTTTCATGTCTTCCAACCTCGCCACGACGGTGCCGGCCACCACCAGGTC
>Ga0209376_1001777_pt1 | contig 21186 bp, 24 predicted proteins | sample GraSoiAngelo_134_FD_185891 | JGI IMG/M metagenome (GOLD analysis project Ga0209376, IMG submission 185891) | Grasslands soil microbial communities from the Angelo Coastal Reserve, California, USA - 14_0929_05_30cm (SPAdes) (version 2) | ecosystem: Environmental > Terrestrial > Soil > Grasslands ... | reverse complement strand
ATAAAGGGAATGTTGCCTACCTTGCTTCGATCGGGGGATGACCCCGTAGGGGGAGGAACAGGTGCATTTCGGCTTGACTTCGATAGAACTCCACCGAAGGACGCTTCGGGTCCGCGTCGTGAGTCCGTGCCATTTCTTCGAAGAGACTAGGCAGCTTGGAGAGGTTCTTCTCCCAGTCCATGAGTTTGCTGCGTGCGTACCATCCGCCTGGGATTACTCCTGTCTCCAGTTGCATCTTGTCTGGATCATCTGTGTCGATTCGGACCACGCATGCGCAGTACTCTTCTCCCTCGGGCGTGAACTGGAAGGTGCCGTAGAACTTGCGACCCTTGATGGTGGGAAGCTTCGACTCGAGAAGGTCGAAGGCGGCCTTCGGCCCTTTTCCTTTCATGTCGGCTTTGACGCGTAGAACGGGTATGCGTTGAAGCTCGACGTAACTGGTCTCCGTAAAGGATCCTTTCCCTCTCAGAGGATATTATGATTTGAAGAGCTTGGTGAATGTCTAGACTTGTTGCAGGGCTTGAGGTTTGAATGATTGAAGAAGAGAGAGAATGTACTCGTATTCTTTCTTCTTGCTGATGATAAGCTGGAATGACTCACCGGAGGTTAGGTCTATTTTGAGATGCCCTGTGCGGAATATGCCAGGTGGGGGCTTCATCTCGAGGAGCGATATCTGATCTTTTCTCAAAGACATTAGTTGAGGAGACTCTGCAGAGAGTTCCTTCACTATGGCCTGATTCTGCTCTAGAGTCAAATTGGCCGGGACAAAATCTTTGCGCCCTGAACCAGTGCCAATTTTCTTGAATGTAACATCCATATCTCCTCCAACCCCCGTCAGGACTAGTCTCTTGTCAGTTACGTAGATTCCAGCCCCAATTTTCCATTTGTTCAGAGCCAACTGCATTGGACTGTACATTCCCCCGAGGTATCTCTCACTCTCTTCCATCGAAGTCAACACCAAGACTTTGTAACTATCTAATATTGCAATCTACTGAGGGCGAGGCCGGGGTGGAACTAGCTTGGACGAATGTCTGGTTTTGGTCGCAGAGAGCTTATATTTGTTCGAAAGATTTGCCTTCTCCTGTGCGTTTGTAGAGGGCATGGTACTTGGAAACTGAAACCATCAAGCCCTCGAAGTATGAGCGTTTCAAGATAGAAACCAAACCGGCCCCGCATGTCTATCAGATCCCGAACAAGTTTGACGTGAGTGCACGCAAGGTGCGGCTTGCGGCGATGTTGGTGCATGAGGCTTTCGAGTTCAAGCTGAACAAAGAAGTTGTTCTCAGCCGGCCTTGCATCTACGGGGTCTTCGGGGGACACTTCGGCGGGTTCAAGCCGTTGAAGCACAAGTGCGTCGGGTGCATGAGGTGTGTCCAGGAGTATCCGCATATTATGACGGTGAAACAGTCGGATGAGTACACGAGGTTGGGCGATTCGTTCTGGACGCCTGAGGCTGTGTTCACTATCTGGAATGAGGCATCGACGGGGAAGATTCCGGTCAAGGGGATGGGCTACAAGGGCGCGTTTGGCGGTGAGGGTTTTGATGGGATCTGGACTGACATGTCAGAGATCGTACGGCCCACAAGGGACGGTGTTTATGGTCGCGAGTACATCTCGACCTGCGTTGATATTGGCAGAAAACCTACGAGTGTGGATTTTGGCAGGATAGATCAGACCCCTTCGACCGTGGAGGTTCCGGTTCCGATAGTCTTCGACGAGCTACCTACAGGGAACAGGGCCGTCTGGGCGGCTGTCGGAAGGGCGTCCGAGAAGCTTGGGACCCTTTTTGTTTCCAGAGACCAGACGAGGGGTGATTCTCACAGGGAAAGAATGGTTCCCATTGTCGACGAAAACAGCTTCCATGAAACGATAGAGAAGAAACCAGCAGTCGTAGAGTATGATGTTGAAAGATCGGATTTGTTCGAGAAGCTAGCGACTCGACTTCCGACCTCGATTGTTATCGCGAGAATACCTCTACGGGAGGACACTGGTGATGTTGCGTGCGAACTGACACGGAAGGGAGTACATGGATTACACCTCTATGCTGACTATCATGGTCAAGATTACTCCAAGGATCCGAAGCACACCTCGACCTCTCTGAAAGAGGTCCACCAACAGCTAGTGAAAGAGGGACTCAGAGACCAGGTCACGATCATCGCGAGCGGTGGAGTAACCCTCGCAGAGCATGTTCCGAAGGCGATCATATGCGGAGCGGATCTTGTCGGCATTGATACAACGGTTCTCGTGGCTTTGCAAGCAGAGTTTCTCGGCGAGACTCGAGACAGGAACGGCTACACGTTGAAACCACGGAGGATTGATCCGGCGTGGGGGGCGCAGCGTCTTGTGAATCTCTTTGGAGTCTGGCATGATCAATTGATAGAAATTCTCAGTGCGATGGGCATGCGGGATGTTAGGCGGTTACGAGGGGATGTTGGCCGGTCGATGATGGACTCGGAGCTTCGGGAGCAGTCGTTCAAGGGGATAGCATGGGCAACGTAGAACTGATTGTCGAGAAGCATTCGGAGAGAATCCATCATGGGCTAGAGGTTCTTCCAAGCTTTCGTCATGGTTTGCCGGCGGGGCTGGGGAACAAGAGGTGGACCGCGGAGCTTATTCTGGCGACTTACGAGATGGCGTTGACGGGGGATCTGCCGAGGAATGGTTTGGAGTATAAGATTGGGGATTCGGGTGGGGGTTTTGATGTGCTGGGATGGAAGAATAACGGGTTTGCGAAGGTGGAATCAGAGAATGTTGATCTTTCGATCTCGCTGAACAAGAGAGGGGAAGGTCGGAAAATCGAGATTCCGTTGCCGATTTATGGTGGGGGTATGTCTTTTGGGTCGATCAGTCTGAATTTCATGCTTGCGCGGGCGCGGGCGGCGATGAAGGTCGGGACTTACACGTGTACTGGTGAGGGTGGTTATCCGGATGCTATTGTTCCGTATCGTGATCATGTAATCACGCAGGTTGCGACGGGTATGTTTGGGGTTCGGGAGGAGACGATACAGTACGCGCCTATTGTCGAGTTCAAGTATGCTCAAGGCGCGAAACCGGGTCTCGGCGGGCATTTGCTGGCGGACAAGGTGACGTCAGAGGTTGCGAAGATGAGGGAGTCCTCGATGTTTACTAGTCTCTACTCGCCGTTTCCCTTTCATAGTGTCTATTCGGTGGAGGATCACAAGAAACATGTTGACTGGATCAAGACAGTGAATCCACGCGCGCTTGTCTCGGTGAAAGTGTCGACGCCGACCGATGTGGATATGGTGGCGATCGGGAGCTACTATGCTGGCGCGAACATCATCCATATCGACGGGGGGTATGGGGGGACGGGGGCGGCGCCGGAGATTGCGAAAAAGAACATTGCAATGCCGATCGAGTATGCGATCCCGAGGGTCCATGATTATCTAGTATCTGAAGGAGTCCGGGACGACATTGTACTGATAGCTAGCGGGGGTATCAGAACGGCTGATGATATTGCGAAAGCCATTGCGCTGGGAGCGGACGGATGCGTGGTTGCGACTGCGGAAGCGGTGGCTGTCGGTTGTACTCATTGTGGGAATTGTGAGAGGGGACGCGGATGCCAAGTCGGGATTACGACTACGGACCCTGAATTGTCCCAATTCATCGAGCCTGAATGGGGAGAGACGAGAATTGTCAATCTCTACACCGCTTGGACGAAGCGGTTAAGATCGATCTTAGCGGGTTTCGGATTGAAGAGTGTCCGGGAGCTGCGGGGAAGAAAGGATCTGCTGGTGAGATACAAATGAGAGAATTGACTGGACAGCGGATTATTGATTCGAGAAGATCACTCCCAGTAGAAAGGGTCCAGGTCGGCAAGCAGGAGGCGGAGGGCGGATGTGGTGTTGTCGGCCTCGCATCCAATACTCCACTCGAAGGAAAATATCTTCTCCAGTCTCTTGTCCAGATGCGGAACCGGGGAAACGGGAAGGGCGGAGGAATCGCCGCTGTCGGACTTGTCCCGGAACAATTAGGGGTCTCGAAGAAAATTCTAGAAGAGGATTACATCTTACAGGTTGCTTATCTCGATAAATCGGTCAGAAAGAAGGTCGAGGACGAACATATTCGGCCCTTCTTTGTGGTTGATTATGAGGCGAGGGTGGAGGCTGTTGATGATTATCGTTCGATTCCGGGTCTTGAGGTAGAACCGCCTGAAGTTTACAGGTACTTCGCAAAGATCAGAAAAAATGTCCTTGCAGAGTTTGCTCGTAAGAACCGTCTAGTGGGTCTTAAGGAGGGTGAGGTTGGGGATGAATTTCTCTACCAGAACTCTTATCGATTGAACCAGCAGTATTACTCGTCGTTGGGCGAGAAGAAGGCGTTCGTTGTCAGCCATGGGAAAAACATGGTTGTTTTGAAGCTGGTGGGTTTTGGGGATGATGTTGTCAGGTATTACCGATTAGAGGATTTCAGGGCTCATGTCTGGATTGGTCATCATCGGTATCCGACGAAGGGCCGGGTCTGGCATCCCGGTGGCGCGCACCCGTTCGTGGGATCGCATGAGGCATTGGTGCATAATGGTGATTTTGCGAATTATCATTCGATAATGGAGTATCTGGCCCAGCGGAACATTCACCCGTTATTCTTGACGGATACGGAGGTCTCTGTGTTACTGTTCGACCTTCTCAGCCGCGTCTACAAGTATCCGCTTGAGTATCTGATTGAAGCTCTGGCGCCGACAACCGAGAGAGATTTTGAGATGCTGCCGGAGGAGAAGAAAAAGATCTACCGATTGATACAGTCGACGCATATTCACGGGTCCCCTGACGGCCCATGGTTCTTCATCGTGGCTAGGAATGATGTCGGGAAGAACGCGTGGCAGTTGCTGGGGATTACTGATACTTCGATGCTGAGACCCCAAGTGTTTGCCATTCAGGAGGGTCCCCTGAAGATTGGGATTATCGCGTCGGAGAGACAGGCGATCAATGCCGTTCTAGGAAAATTGCAGGAAGATCAGAAAATTCCAAGTAGATTTGCGGATACTTACTGGAATGCGAGGGGTGGAAGCTTCACGGACGGCGGAGCTTTTCTCTTTACCGTGAAAGATGGAGTGGATGGAAAGGAGTTGGAGTGTGCGGACAAGTTCGGAAAATCGATCGATCTTCCAAGACAGGACTGGTTGACGAGCGTGGGGTCTAGTCTCTCGCTGAACACGAGTATTGCGATCCAGTTGCAGAAGGGGCCTGGTACGCAGGACCCGTTGGGATTCTATGAGTATGTTCGTCCCGCGTTGAGGGATGCTGGCTTCCAGTATGTGGGGGAGATTCTTGAGGAGCTGAAACGGCTGGCTATGAAGGCACGAGAGTCCCGCCAATTCGCGATAAAATCACTCTCACTGCTCCACGACAGAATCTACGATACTGGAAGAAAGAAACGAAGCTCACTACTACAACTGTATCATGAGGCATTGAATGATGTCTTCTCATCTATCTCACTGTCAAACTATGACCTGTACACACGACTGGACTGGAAGAATAGGTCTAGACTGATCCATCCAGGGTTTGACGAGCAGGTGCTAGTGGTTGATGCTCTAGAGTTTCCGGCTGAAGGGGAAGAGAGCGCTGCCCGGTTCGTGGTCGACGCGTACACTCAGGGCTGGAAAAACATCCTACTTTACAATCTGCGAGGACACAGGTTCATTGGAAGTGGCCTCGGTCCACAAACGAACGGTTTGAAAATTGACTGCTATGGAGATGTTGGCGATTACGTCGGGTCGGGTATTGATGGTTGTGAGATCACGGTTCATGGTGCCGCTCAGGACCAGGCCGCGCAGATTCTCAAGTATGGAAAACTAGTGGTTCACGGCGATGTCGGCCAAGCGTTCATGTACGCAGCGAAGGGCGGTGATGTGTATGTGCTCGGCAACGCAGCCGGACGACCCCTCATCAACGCAGTAGGAAGACCGAGAGTAGTGATCAACGGGACATGTCTTGACTACCTCGCGGAATCGTTCATGGCTGGGGACCCGTACAATGGCGGCGGGTTTGTTGTCGTTAACGGATTGAATCCATCTTTTGATGGAAGGTTCGTGGAACAAGAATACCCGTATCCGGGAAGCAACCTATTCTCCCTAGCCTCTGGCGGGGCGATATTCATCCGGGATCCATACCGAAAGGTGTCGAGCGAACAACTGAACGGAGGACGACTCGCGGAATTCACTATGAACGATTGGGAGCTGATCTTACCGTTTCTAGAAGAGAATGAGAAGCTGTTCGGAATATCGGTGAAGAAGGATCTCTTGACAGTTCAAGAACGGACACTGGATCCACGCCAGGCTTATCGAAAAATCGAACCCATAACACTGCAAGAACTAGCCTAGATGGGAAGCATTAGGCCGCTATGTCTACCCCAAGCTCTTCTCAGCGTCGGGCTTGGAGACGTGCCCTCCAGTTTCTTGCCGGATGGGCAGGATGGGTCTACCTAACCTCGGCGACTCTTTGGCTTCTTGTAGTCGTGTTAGCGAGGCCAGCAGACTTCGCCCGAGACTTCAGGATTCTTGGTCTATTGCTGAACATAGTTGGAGCGACCATCGCCCTATCCCCGAGATTTCTGCGGGGCTATGCTCTCATCAACGAACGATTGGACACTCTTCTCGCCCGTTGGGGCCTCGCTTTCTTGGCGATCGGTTTCTTCCAGCAGTTGGTCGGAAATGTGATTGGGTGACGACATCTCTGAGGCTGTGCCATTATCAGGCGGAGAAGGCGGCGGCGGCTCCGTGACTGGTTTGTCCTGCAATATGTCCTGAGGAAAGAGTTCGCGGTAACCGGTAATGATTCGTCGCGTATCTTGGCCGTCGATGATTCCGTAGTAGATGGTCTTTTTTTCCAAGAAAGACCGAGCGATTGCCATGTTCTTCATTTCTTCCACGATGCTCTCATCGACCTGTCCCCAATACTGAACGAGAAACACATCTGCCGGTGCCCGAAAGAGCCGTTGTATCTGGTCTCCGTCTTTGCCCATTTTCTTTGGAACGAGTTTTCCTTTGGTGCCTCTACCTTTGAGGCCGAATGCCACGCTCATTCGTTGACCTTTGAAGAGTAGGCGACTTGAAAACAGGTCATCGGTCTCTCCTCCCCAATCGTTGTGCTCTCCCTCTTCTTGGATTATCTTCTGGAGGCCCGCTTGGAATGCGTTCTCTCCGATTGGAACAAGCGTTTCCTTAGGACTCAAAGGAACAGCTTTCACTTTCTCGAATGAATCTATGTCGTCGATTTTGACCTCTCTGGCGTCAACCATGTTTTTCGGGGCAGAGAAGTTTACGTTGATGACGTTCGCAGTTGTAGGCCTTGGGTTGCTCCTAGTTGGAAATTTTTCCAAAGCTTTTGGGTCTTTGGCGAGTTTCAGTATCAGCTTCAGTCGCGAGCTGAACCAGTCATCTTTTTCGTACGCCATCTCGCCGTTAACTTTGGTCTTCTTCACAATCTTCCCATTGTGAAGCCTCGCGCCCTCCTCTAAGACTCGCTTGTGTGAAAGTCCTGTGCGTTTCTCAATCTCTGAGATTAGCTTGATTTTCTTCTTTCCGAAACAGACTGCCTCGAAGACTTTCTGTCGATCCTCGCCAGTTCCAACCACTTCGGCCGCGTGCGCGATTTGCTCCTGCGGATTCGATCTAATGTCCGTGGTCTCGGTTGCCATTAAGCTGCTACCTCAACTGAAGTTCCCGGAACGTTCGAAGGAGCCTTCTCCCTCTTCGACCTCGGAAACAGTTCACTGATGTGACTCACACCCATACCGGTTGCCTTGTCGATCTCGTCTAGACTCGCTCCATTTTTCAGCGCGATTAGAACGAGTAGTTTCTTTATCGATTTCAACTCTTTCAACTCATCACTATCTGGCGTTCGATTCCACCTCCGATTTCTCGTTGTCATCATTCTTCGGTTCGGGCGATTCGGCCGCTGACTGGTTGTCTTTGGCTCTAACACTCTTCGGAACTTCTATCTCGAAATCCTCCAAGTCGAAAGAGCGTCTGAATCTCTCGCCGCCGCCTTTCACTTGAAAGCTCTCACCGAGGCCGAGCCTTCGCCACTTCTTCCACAAAGCCTCAATCGTGGACTTGCTTCCGTAACCGGCCTTGCTTGCAACCTCTCTTGTCCCTTTACTCCCATCACTGGCATGATAGGCCGCCCTTTTCTGCTCGGTATCCAAGCTGGTCTCCATGACCGCTTTGACCTCTTTGATCCCGGCGAACCTCACCCATTTCAGAATCTCTTTGAGAAGTTTGACATGCTCGGCTCCGGTGTCTTCAAAGCCTACGGTGCTGTGACCTCCGGGAGGGTAGGAGTCTCTACCTTTGCGCTCGTATCTTCTTTGGGTTGCTTCTTCTTTTTCAGTTGATAGAGCACGACAGCTGAGTACCCCGCGCTCTTTCCTAGCAACCTGTCGATCTCGGAACCTTTGAAGCCCAGCGTGTCGAGAAGCTCTATCTTGTCCTGCTCCTTTGCGGTCCCTCTAACAGCCCCTAGTGCCTGCAGTCTCTCGATCTTGTCGAGTTTGTCAAGAATTGCTCGGAGCACTTTCAGCTCAGCTGATTCTTGACTCATACCGTGGTCATCTCCTGCTGACCTTGGGGTGTCGAAGACGTCTGAGTTGTCGATGACGACGTACCAGTTGCCGAAGGTGCGCCTGGCTGTGGTTGTTTCTTCTCTTTCAATCTTTCAAGTACGACTCGGGAGTATCCAACAGTTTTGCCCAAGAGCCGGTCGATTTCATTCGGCTTGAAACCGGCGGCGTCTAGTTCCTTGATTTTGTCCTTCTCTTGAGAAAGTCCTCTCACTGCACCAAGTGCTAGAAATCGTATCATCTTGTCGAGCTTGTCGTTGAGTACAGCGAATTGCTTCTCGTCCAAGTCTCTCATTCCCCTCCAGCTGGCGGTACGGCGATGACTTCAGATTCAGAGCCGGCCTTCTTTTTCAGTCCGGCCATGTTTACGCGGAGTTCTCTCAGCGTGAATCTTGCTTGGTGGTTTCGGAATGCCTTTCCCGGGGGAGCAACTATCCCGGCATCTGTAAACTCGTTAACCCATCGACTGATAGTTGCTTGAGGAATCCTTGTCATTTCTTGGAGCTTCAGCTGAGAGGTGTTACCATCAAGCTTGCTGAATAATAGAGCCTTCTCATAGGTATCGAGGACCTCCTCGGCCATGGGTCGCAGAGCGACGGAAGCCATCGCCCTGAGGTATCCTAACACGGCCTCCCAACGAATGTCATCATTATCCATTGGACTTTAGTCTATATAAAAGAGGGGGCTATCTCATATATAAGCAAAGCTGATTCGAGCTGAAGAGGGTTGGATAGATACTCAGCATGCTTGGACCGTCACGTTAGTTCCAAGTATTCCTCTCACCTGAGGCTCGTGAGAAACGTGCAGGGTGCCCCATTTTAGTTGTCCCCCATCAATCCATCTGTCTTTAGTTGTGTCTAAGCTCGTACTGCTTTACTGCCTCTCGATGCGCTCTTTTGAGCCTCAGTCTTCCGACGAGCCTTCTCTCGCTGTTTCTGCCCCGGATGAGCTAGCCTGTAGTTCCTCTGATTTCTTGAGCTTCTCTGCTTCTGGTGGACAAACCGGCGAAAACCAGGTTCCACAGCCGTTTTGCCCACTTCTTCCGGTATCGGCAAGCCTCTGTCGATGTACCACTTTCGTGCCGTAGCCTTTGCCTCTGTAGCCTTTGCCTCTGCTAGCTGACTTTTGAGGTTCTGGTCCCTGACCTGACAAACCACTTGACAAATGGCCATATCCATCCCAAGGAGTTGCTGAACCCGTCGTGGCGATCACGAAAACGGTCAAGCACTGTCTTTGTATCAGGCTAGCGTAATGTTTGTGTGTGCCATTTAATGTGTAGCGGCATATCGAGTATTTGTTGGTGACATGTTGGACATGTTGAGACTACTTGGCTGACTGGGAGGCTGAACCCCATGGTTTCTCTGAATTTCCTCTTGAAGTAGTAATCAAGATCGTTCAGATTCGAGGGATATATCGAGACGAACCTGATGTTGTTGTTGCGGTATTGTGCCATTTTCCAGCGCATTGTCCTGATGTAGTTGTCTCTTGTTCCGGGGTCAGGTGAATCGACCAGGCCCCAGTACTCAACAAAGAGATTGTATTGTGGAAGGTAAAAGTCGGGTCTGCTTATCTTGGATTTGAAGATGAACCAGTCGTTAGTCGTTGCCATGGCTTCATAGTAGTAGAGAATGCCGTGGTGCGTGAAATAATCGGCGATAACCCTCTCCGCCTTACTCCTAACCGGTTGACCAGTTAGCGTGGTAGATCGCGTGCCGTACTCCTCATGGGATTCGAAGAGATCATTCAACCAAGAAAGGAGGCCCATCTCTGATAACAGCTCTCACCGACTCGACATTAAACCCGATCCCTCTTCTGATTCATAGATTAAGCCACGAAAACGCCTAGTTCTCGCTTTCTGGGGGCTATGCGGGACTGGTTAATGGGGTTCCAAGCCGCAAAAATAGTAGTCAGGAAGCTAATGCTGTATTGCAAATGAGCTTGCCTCATACCGACGTGAGCCCGGAGCCTCATCAGCCTAGACCTCCCCTACGACATCGGAGCTACGTTTTCATCGCCCTTTTCGCAGCTACTCTCACTCTAGCCACAGGATGGCTCTCCTCGACGATCTCCTACAGCCCAGCTGGGGTCATCAGCCAGGGCTATGGTTTCCCATTTGCATGGAAAGTAATCGATGCGAGTTGCCCTCCGCCTTGCATCCAGGCCAACGGGACATTCTACGATTGGTTCGCTTTTGCTGGCGACCTGTTGTTCTTCATCGCAATCACCTACCTCATTGTTCTCTACTCACTCCGAAAACGGCAAGCACTGCGAACGGTCTTAGAATCTAGAAAACTTCTCGGACTCCTAGCCCTCTTAGTTATCGCATTAGCGGCTGGCAACTATGCTTACGATTCTGTCTATGGGACAGGAAATCATTGGACAGGATACGGAATCCTTGAGCTCGACCACTACTCCTTCCAGAATGCGAACCTCTTGACTCTGTGGATTAGGAATTACGGCCCCGGAACGGTGACGCTAACTAACCTCTCAATAACCGACGGATCCGGAGCCCAAGCCGTATTCCCGATATTTGTATCGATTGACCCGAACACCATGGGAAGCATTGCTGAGAATACGACTGGTCAAGGACTCCGCCTCACACAGAGTGGCGTCTACAGAGCGGCCGTAGTCACTTCACGAAACTCCCAGATAACATTCACAGTCACGTGGACTTAGGGTCGGCCCGAGACAACATTCTTCACAACTGTCGTATCTGCCCTCTCTAGTCCGTCGACTTCGAAGGCTCCTTTGAGGTGCACTTCGTAATCCCTCAGGACGAGTGCCATGGTGTTCTCGCACTCTTTTCGGAAGCCTGCCCGCTTGCGGGCGCTGCTTAGTCTGGCTGCAAGGTTGGTTTGGCGAGCCTGATACTGCAGCTTGGTCTCCTTCTTGTGCGGAAGGAGTACTGAAGGGATACCCGTGATTCTTACCTCAACTCCCGGCTTTCCGAACCCATGTTTTCTGTAGTACTGTATTTCGACTGTCAAATGCAAGTCCTTCCTGGGGTCTCTGTCGGTCTTGCCCAACGCGGAGATGAGAACCTTGTTTCCTCTGCCCCTGTTCTGAGAGATGTATCGCTTTGTGGCTTGGATAGCGTTCTGGAGATCGTCAGGGGATCTGTCTTCATAGACGCGATCGTAATCGATTTCGACGAGAAGTATGTTCCTGAGTCGCGTTTCCGTTAGGAATCGAGAAGCTCTTTCGAGAAACTCTGCCATATCGTATTTTTCGACCTGTTTCGTAAGTATCCCTATACTGGATGCAAACCAACGCGCAACCCCTGTAGTGGGCTCTGTCACCCTGCCACCTTTGAGATGGACTCTCAAAGTTCCGATTAGAGCGAACCTGTCGATTGGTCGAGGTTCGGCTCTTTTCACTGGCGGCCTCCTGCTTCTAGGTAATTTACTCTTCAGATGGTAAGCCCCTGATCCTCCCGAACCAGCATAACCGACTGAAACCGCTGAAGCACAGTGCATTCCGCCAGCCGCACAAACAGTCATTTTGAACCTCTAGTCAAATGATTACTGAAAGGAGTATTTTTCCACTTAGCCGACATGTTCTTGTCATGGGAATCACCGTCAGTGTAGAAATTAAAGGGCAAAAAGTGCTGAAGACGCTACTCGCGCATCTATCTGATATCCATGCGGAGCCCACCCTGACCACTGATTAGAGGATCCTCGTCTCCATCCCGATATCTTATTCTCGGATGATATGACGGATGAACTGGTCTTTAGGGAGTAAGTCTCGTTTAATAGTTTGAGAGACGGATCGATTCATGTCGTCATGCCAGCAAGTCCCGTAGGATACGCGCCAACGTCTTGTCCTATCTGCAAGCAACGAGTCTGGTCGGGGAAAACGATGAGCTCTCCCGTTCCTCAACAGCTCTACCGAGAGCATCTTACTAAGAATCATCCGGATTTCGCGAGATGGGACAAGAGAATGTCGTTCTTCCTTGTCCCGATAATCATCCTAGTCATCGCGTCAACGCCTCTGTTTGTTGGATCATTTGCGGGGGATAGTCTGAGCAATAGCACACTTGCCTCCGGGTTGTTCTTCGCCTTCTCCCTAGCATTGTCGGCCACCTTTGCTTTCGTTCGGAAAAGAGGGAAGAGCAGATTCCAGGAGTCGTGGACTGAGACTCACCCCGTTGGAACACTTGCAGGCGCTACGCCAGATTCGGCCTTCCAACAGGAGACTGCATCATCCGGAGCGCGGTCTGAGATCTTGAGTTCGGAGGACTATGTGGCAACCCTATCGCTCAGACTATCTACCGCCACGCTCAGAGTTCAGAGAGAAGTTAGAGCTGACCCGTACCTGTTCGACCTCGTCGCCGTGAGACCAGCAGTCCAAATGGGAGGATTCAGGGACGCTGTCATAGTCACCACGATGGATACACCGACGCTAGACAAGGTCGAAGAGTTCTCTGCCTTCGCAATGAAATACGCAGTCGACAATAAGAGCCAGCTCGGACTCGGGTCAGGGGACACCCTCAACATGTACTCTGTGATTGTTTCAAACAGCATCAGCGACGAAGTCAAGAAGGGAGTCAGCGAAACCCTGCCAGGAGGAAATTCAATGCATGGAAGAACAACACTTCCAGTCCTAGTCGCTATAGACGAACAACGGACATATTATTACACAAAGACCCCGATACGCGGAGGACTCCGATACAGAAACCTACGGAACTTCGCCGACGCATACATCGCCCTTAAGCCCAATAATGGCTAATTCAGTTTCTTCCCTCTGATGCACATTCAAAATATCGGGTTAGTATCCGACGCGGGTTCTTGGTGGTGGCTAGGGGATTGGCTGTCCTGTTGTATGATATTACTCGGTCGTGTTGGAGGTGCCTGCGATTGGATACTTGATCTGCCTTCTTTCCCATGGATGCTTGCTGATGTGTCCGAAGGCTACGAATGGATGGTACGAGGGGAACTCGTGTCTTGAGCCATAGACTGCTAGTGCTAGTGCCCAGAGTCTGTCGTCATGTGTCCCGGATCGATGGGAGAATTTCGTCTTTCCCGCCTCGGTCAGCTTGGCAATCTCCGCGTTCATCTCGATGATCAGCTCTCTATCTCTCGGTATATGCAACCTCTTCTGTTCCATCACCTGTTTCAAGTGCGTCATCACGTCTGACTTCCGGGGTAGCGAGAGCTCTATTCCCTTCACGTTCTTCACCCCGGCCCTCCGCGCGTTCTCAGGAAACGCCTCTCCCACACCTGTCTGATCAATGTAGTAGGCTCGTACGTTCCGGAACCGTTCTCCTGCAAGCTTCAGGTACTCGATTACTGTTTGGTATTCTGTGCCTAGAGGAAACCGTTTCAGGTGGACGAGGGTAATCTGCCCGTTCTTTTTCAGTATGACCGCAACGACCGAGTGGTCTCTCTTCTGTCCCAAGTCGACCCCGACATAGTAATCCTCCGTAGGTACACTGGGTCCCGACGCTTGACCAGGCGTGTTATTGCTCAGTTTCCCGTTCACCTCCCGCTTCACGCTTGTTCAGGTCCTCGACGTACTCTAGATTGTTGTTGACAGCGCTATCGATGAGACCGTAGCTGAAGTAGGCTTCTTCGTCCTCTGAAAACTCGGCTAACATCTCGCGCTGCCAGCGCCACGGATCCTCCCGCATCTGCCGCTCAAGCTTCTCTAAGATCGCCTTTTTCAGCGGTCCGTTTGGTTCCAGCGCGGCGTGGAAGCTAACGTGATGGCGTGAGAAGTCGCCGTACAGATCATCATCCATACACATTTCATAGAAGAGGCTGTCACGAGACCCGGGTGTGCTGGTCGCGATGAATCGGCCGTTCGTTGTTCCGAGCGCGTAAATGACCGCGTCATACAAGGCCCGATCATCTTCAATATAGTTCGCTTCATCGACGATTAACAGATTGAGCGTTAGCCCTCGCACGGTTTCAGGGCTGTTGGGATATGCTTCGATTGTGGACCCGTTGGAGAACTCCAGCTTCGTCTTCAACGCACGTCCCTCCAACGCGTTCTTCGGAAGCTTCGGTAGGAAGGAGGCGGCGCGGCGGATCATCGTTCTGCTCTGACGAAGACTCGGAGCGAGGATCGCGATCCGACGATTGGAAGCTGACAGGGCAACGTAGAGGGCGATCAGTGTTAGGCAGAGGGATTTGCCGCTCTGCCGGGACCATCGCGCCACGACAAACTGGCTCGTATCGAGCAAGAAGGCAACCTGGTAGGCTGTGGGCTCGAACCCAGTCATTTGCCTGAAGAAGTCCAAGATACTGCAGGAAGTGATCGGCTTATCCTTCTGAGCATCCCTGTCTCTTTCTCGCATCTCACTCTCATAGAGACGATCAATCTTGACGAATGCTGATCCGGCCAACTAGCTAATCCTCCTCCTATGGGATCGATAAGGTTTCTTCCTGGATGGAACCTTTCGGTTCACGGGTCCGAATAGTTTCCTTGCATCGGTCGCAGAGAGGACTGTTCTCCGAAGTCTTCTCGAGTCCTCAACGATCTTCAACCGTTTTTCATACTCTTTGTACTGTAGATCCTTCAGTAGCTGGTTGAGCGCGAGCACCGCGTTCGTGTACTTCTGATACCAACTCTCACGAGTCCTCATTCTCAACCCCTCGTCCATCGCATTCCGGTACGCTAGTGCAGCCAACTCTGCTAACCTCTTGATCTCAACGTCCCGTATCCTGTTCGGATCCAAATCCTCGGACACAAACTAGCCCTCTCCACTCTTGGTCAGGGAAGCCTGTTTCTCGACCTGCCGAAGCTTCTCTTCAAGTCCGGGATCACGCTGGCCTTCACGCAAGGCTTTGTCCCAGATCTTCAACAACTTCTGAATGGCGAATCGCAACGCACGAATCTCCTTCTCGTCCACATCCTTTCCCCGAGAAGCCACGTTCAGATTATCCAGCAATTCATCGGTGAAACGCTGAATACGAGCGAAGAACTCCACCCTTGGACCACTTGAAACATTTTCAACCATTCTTTTTCCTCCTTTTTTCACACCTGGCCTTCCAAGATCTCCGCGCGTCACATCGCGTAGCCTCTTGCGAATGCGCCAGAAACCAATGATTCCCGCGGCGCTAAGATCTCAGGAGTCCGCTGACGTGTCTATCGTCCGAGGAAATATATTAAGACTGTCCGCATAAAATATCCAAAAGATGGATTAATTATGGCTCACCATCGCGTTCGAACTCCAAATCCTAACACTTTCGCAAGCGTCTCTCGGGCCTCAGCAATGTTCGCGCTAGTCGAAGGCTCGGGGCATGAATTCTCTAAGTTCGGTCTCAACCTGTCTGAGAAGTTTCAGAAGATTCTGCCCCCTTTCGGTCAGCTGGTATACGGTGATTCCCCCTTTAGGTGGAGCATCCTTAGCGATGTATCCTCTTGAGATAAGGAAATCGAAGAATGGCTGCGCGAACGTGAAGTTGAGGTTCGCTTGATAGACGATTCGGGTTTTGGGCACGCCCTTCTCCGCTAGGACGAGAATATCGTGGATAACTTTTGTAGCGTCTCTCCGCTTCAGATAATACCAAGTAGTACATTCTTCACGGGATAGATACATAATCCCCGCCTACGTTTGTTCTGAAGAAAAGTAAGTCTTCCGTTGGATTTCTCTAACTATCCCCTTGAGAGCGAATTTACTTGCCATATGCTCTTAGAAGATTGTCGATCAGCCAACTGAAAGATTCTTCCTGAAGAGGCTTTCCTGTCTCCTTAACAACACTACGCATACAGATAGCCGGCCGGCCCTCGCCCATCTCTATCCTCCATATGGTAGAGTGGACTATGGGCAGGCGAGCGCCGAGGAGGGGCGCGATGAGACAAGTACCCAACAAGTCAAGGAGAAAATGGTGAAAATCGTGGTTAGAACCATGCGCAACAAATGGAAGACTGCCATTCTGGTCGTCACGCTGCTTTTCCTATCTCTAAGCCTCTACCAGCCCGTAAAAACAGTGAAGGGCTTCGTGGTAAATACCGGGCTACTCGTTACCAACTCAATCTCCATGGACGAGGGAAGAATTGCCATCCAGAGTTCATCCACCGATCTCACGATTAACGTGTACGATATTGCATCAGGCGCTAACGTTACCTTTGCAGTCCCACCAGGGGGTCCCAATGGGGGAGCCACGGCCTACTTCCCAGTAGTGTCCGGGAACAGGATAGTCATAGCGGGAAACCTGACCATATCTACAAGCACCATATTCTATTGCGAGCTACCCCTCTCCTCCACGCTGCAACCATGCGGGCCTTGGGAGATAGTCGCAAAGAATGCTCCCGGAGCCTCGGTGTTTGGAGCGTGGGGATTCCCGATGTCTCACGGCGATCTAGTAGCATGGCCTATTATCGGCGGGTTTGCCTACTGGCGGTTCTCGGTCGGCGTCACTACAACAGTTCCTACACCCGGAAGTCAGCCTTACTCAGTCTCTACCGACGGGCAGATAATCGCCTTCTCGGCAAAGCCCACATCGTCCTCACCGTCGTACAGCCTGATGTACTTTGACACATCAGACCCGAGTCGAGGCGTAATAAATACAGGCCTATCCAGCGGTCAGTACAGCACCTCGGTATCAGAGAAGACGATTGCCTTTGCGGACAACTCGTCTGGAACGCCGAACAGATTGAGGTATTACAACGTTCTCACAAACCAAGCGAGCACCGCGGGGACGGGTCCAGTTGGAAAGCTTGCACCAACCTACTATGACACTCCGACCATCTGGGAGAATAGAATAGTCTTCATAGTGGACGAGGTTTCGGACGGTTATGATTGCAACGGAAACGGAACAAAGTCGTCATCCGAGTATTGCTTGGGATACTGGAACATTCGCGCACCAGGCTACGTAGCTACCACGCTCGCTCCCAGCGCGGCTCCACCCCTAACATTGTACCCGGCTATTTACGGCAACATCATAGCGTTCAAGGGCTCTGATGGAAACCTACAATACGTAACGGCGCCAATGAAGGGAGACGTTGACATGAACGGAATAATAGACGCAAACGACCAGAACCTCGTGAACAACTGCCTAGGACAGGTTCTCAAAGGCACGGTATGCTAAGAACCCGAACCATCCCCCTCCCTTTTTCTGCCCTTGTTCGTTTATTCCCCGAGTTAACAGGTCCTACAGACAGATCAACCAGTGTACGATTCACCGAGTCGGCCTCTCGGTATCCTAAAGGCCTCCCAAAGAAGTGTCGTCATCACGGAAGTCAGCAAGTCTCACAGTCGCAAAGCGTTCAAGTGACTGCACCACCTAAATCAGAATCGACCCGTCGACGCGAAGAATTGGGATGAGATGGTCGCTGAGCTCCGCAAAGAACGACTCTGGCCGATACTAAGGGAGAGGATGGGCTAGGCACGCTAGATGGATCCTTGCCTCATGGCACCTCTATCATCGTCACGTCTACAGCACACTGAAACTTGGGACCGCTATCCAATACAGCGCAGTAAGCCGGCTCGAATTAACGGGGATTGACACGAAGAGCTTGAAGGACCATTCCAGCGCCATCCGAGGCCTTCTCCCCGCGAGATAAGGGCAGAAATAGAAGAATCGACCCACCCTTAACCTCCTTTTTTCGAGAGTAGCTTTTTCAATGTGCCTCCAAGCGAGAGTCCATCAAAATAGTTACGGTAATGCTCTCTACAATAGCGGTCAAGTCTACACCGGCCGACACTTCCCTCAACGAACGTTAGGTAAGTTGTGTAAAAGCCGACAGCTAAGACCACTACAAGCCAGATCATGAATCTGACAGGATGTATCGTATCTTTCTCCGGTGTCGCGTTAGTCAAAGCGCTGGCGTTTCCTAGTAGACTAGGGGGTCTAAGGTCGTGTCGCAAATGACGGCCGGTCAATTCAATGCGGTTGAAGAAGCCTTCACGTCTTTTCTAGTACCGGGTGTGAGCTTGGACCAAGTTAACTGAATGATTGATACAAGAGCTAACGAGGTTGAAAACCAGAAGAGATAGTCTAGACCAAGCGACACAAGGTCATATGAGTAGCCGCATCCGTTTAGTGGATTGATTGTCCCACAGGTGGGCGGGTTAGCGACCTTATAGGCGAGAGGGAATCCCGTGGGTCCTGCCCATGGAGTATTGGTAAAGGCAGCACTCACAGCTAGAAGTAGAAACCCCACGAGGACCGAGAAGAGGATAATCTTTGGAACTCGTTTCATATGCAATTAAGGGAGGGATCCCGAGGATATATCCGTACTAGTACAGTAGATTGACCGTTGCGGCGTTGTTGTTGATATTGACCCCTTCCCCACAGCCATCGTTTTGGAGAAGTTGTGCCCCCCAACTTACGGCGCCTGGGCCGACGGTCAAGCTACTAAACTGAGTCTGGCCGCTCGCTGGATAGTCGCCACACCTCACTACGTTGTACACTTCCAGCGTCACGAAGGCATCTACGACGCTAATCTGATTCTGTTGGAGTTGAGTTGACACCCCACTAGTTTGATCAGTCGTTTTAATCTCCCAGATATTGCAAGTGTGTCCACAATTTCCATTGATCCACATTGCGCCAGAGATGAGATGTCCTGCGCTCACACCTTGAGGTGCGCTATAGGTACAAGTCGAGCCCGAAACATAGTAGCTCGCGATTGACCACCCTGACCAGTTGTAACAACCGTTACCCCATGTCAGAACTGGCTGAATTATGAAGCAACCAAAAGTGCAGTACGGCTGCAGCCCAATGAACAAGAAGATGGTTTGACCATCAGCGTTGTTCGGTGCGGTTGGAACAGGCCAATTGCCAGTCTCGCCCCCAAGTCCGGCGCATATTCCCAAAAAGCAGTTAGAATAGTGCGCGTCTTCAACCCAATTGTTTGTGGGGAAAGGTGCAATCTTTGAACCGCTTACGGTTTGAGAGGTTTGGGACCCGTCGGAATATACCGATGTTATCGAGATGACGGGAGTTCCTTTGAGGCAGTGATCCGGCACAACTATGTGTGTTCCGTTGTCAAAGGTTAGGTCCCCTGTGGTACTGTCAAATTGGTGAGTGGGTCCGAACGTGCATTCCTTAGGCACACACCCCTCAGGTGTAGCTACGAAGCCACCTGGGCATGAAAACACCTTCCTCACAAGACTCGGGCTCCGAGTTTGACCCCAAGTCTCAGAAAGGAAATTCAAAGGCGCAAGCCCAAAGACCACCAACACAAGCAAAGCCACGGCCGACAAACGAGTTTTCCGGACCAAGCCCGCCAGCTTAGAAAGGTTACCGGTCAACTGAAACCCTCTTCCTACGTTTTCGAGCCCGATATCTTCTCGAAATAGTTTTTAACGAGAACGTTTACAAACGAACACAACGGGGTACTATTTTGTTCACCGTCATCATCCGATTTCATCAAGAAAATAATCAGGAAGATTGAGTATTTTATTACTGAGTTGCGGGAGTGCGAGTGTGTGTGATTTCGATACAGCGGAAGGGAGCTTGAGTACGATAGCTAGAAGAACGACCGAAACACAACTAGAGTTGTTTTGCGGTTCAGGGAAAGCGGCCACTGGGTTGACCAGGCTTTCGCTGACAAAGCCGCTGTTTTTGTCAGGTCTTCAGAGTGAGGCGCTTCGTCGCCTACCTCAGAAGCGGCGCCGGCGTTTGCTGGCCTCTGCCTTAGAAGGGAGCTGAATCGGATACCTGCGATTGCAGTAACACAGTCCCATACGATCGGGAAATCTCTCAATTGAAGTGCAGATAGTACGAATCGGCCTGCGAGATCACGTAATAGAAATAGTCCGTTGAAAACCACTTTTGAGAATCAATATCCGGAAACGCTTCTTGAATCGGATCCTTGAATCGGTTATTGAAACCGGTTACCAAATCCGGTTTTGAAATCGGTGTTGAAATAGGGTACTGGTGATTTCTAGGGACCCCCGGGGCCCTACTCAAGTCACGCGGCCCGAAGAATCCAGCTCCGAAGCTCCATAAAATGGACTAATTACGGCTCCCGGGATCGCGGGCCTCTACCTGAGAAGGGGCCAGATGTACTCCCAGGCCAAGTATAATATCACCAAGACCCCTGTGGCGATAATGAAGCGCCGACCCCATCTGCCCCGGTGTGGTCTGGGCTGAATGGTTAGTTCTCCTTCGACCGCTGACTTCTTGCTAGACTCACTCAGTTCTGATTTCTTGTTAGGCTCAACCAGTTCGACCGCGGTTTCTCTCGAGGTTTCGCTAGATCCCACGCTTCGCATTATCCATTTCTTTGAAACTGGTGGTCGTGGTACGCGGAAGACCCCTGACCCCGTCTTTGCCACGTAGGCGGTCCATGCGAGTTCTTTCCTGTCTCGTAAAGCATCAACCTCATGTTGCCGCATGGCGTAGTAGACGACGGGGCCAAGCATCCGCTCGACCTTGTTCGCATCAAACGTCCCAGGCGTTCCCGTACTCCTGACCAGTAGTAGGTCTGCGTCAGCCCGCAGGTCGATGTCTCCCCCATAGAACCGGTGGAGGGCTGCGACCATGATCACGAGGCCTTGTCGCATGCCGCGCTTGAAGAGTTCGCCTCTGATATCATACCACTTATCCAGCCAGTAGTCGATCTTCCTCATCTTCTGCAACTGTCCATTGGAATCTTTCACCGCAACAGTCCCAGAGAGCTTCTTCAACGCCTTCGTCATATCATCCGCAAACAACA
>Ga0209376_1001771_pt1 | contig 21213 bp, 19 predicted proteins | sample GraSoiAngelo_134_FD_185891 | JGI IMG/M metagenome (GOLD analysis project Ga0209376, IMG submission 185891) | Grasslands soil microbial communities from the Angelo Coastal Reserve, California, USA - 14_0929_05_30cm (SPAdes) (version 2) | ecosystem: Environmental > Terrestrial > Soil > Grasslands ... | reverse complement strand
GCTGGTGGCGACCATGTTCCAGTTCCCCAGCGGCTCGGCCCGGGTGGTGGGGATGGTCGTCGGCGTGGTTGCCGGTCTTGGGACAGGGCTCTTGCTCCAGCAGGACGCGATCCTGGATCCAGCGAACCTCCTCGGCTTGCTGCTTCCTGGCGGTGGAGCGATCCTTGGGCTGATCGTTCCGGGCATCACCTACCGTGGCCGGATCGCGCCGCCCGCGTGAGCTGAGGCCCCTATGTCGCGTTAGTCCGGACTATCGGTCCGCTTTCAGCGCCAGGTTGGTCGGGAGTCCGGACTATCGGTACTCGGAAACGACCGCCGAAAACACGAACGCTGAGGGCAGCGTCAGCCTCGCGAGCAGGAAGACCGGCATCGATTCATAGGCGGCAGTGCACAGGCCGCCCCTCGACAAAGACGTACACCTGCTCCGCTTGCTCCCAAACCGCCTCACCGTCGTTGTGGGAAGCTTTCGGGTGCAGATCGCTTCCACCTACCGACTTCAACTGTCGAAACAGTTCACGTTTGACGACGCGGCTGCCTGCGCCGGCTACCTTGCCTCCCTCGGAGTGGCGCGCGTTTACTGCTCACCAATCCTTCAAGCAGCGCGTGGCAGCAGCCACGGGTACGACGTTGTCGACCCGACCCGGGTCAATGAGGATCTAGGGGGCGAAGTCGGTTTCCGGCGGCTCGTCGCTGCACTGCGCGAGCGGGGGCTGGAGCTGGTGGTGGACATCGTGCCCAACCACATGGCCACCACAGGGCGCGAGAACCCATGGTGGTGGGACCTGCTGCGGAACGGTCCGACGAGCCGGCACGCGAACTACTTCGACGTCGACTGGGCATCTCCAATCTCGGCCATGAAGGGCAAGGTGCTGCTCGGCGTGCTCAGCGATCGTTACGGTCGAGAGCTCGAAAACGGCGCTTTGACACTCGAAAGGGACGGCTCCGACACAGTGGTCCGCTACCACGACCTCGTGTTTCCCGTCGCGCCAGAGAGCCTCGACGGTCTCGAGCTGGACTCGGTGAACCGAGACTTCGACGCGCTCGATGCTGTCCTGGAGCGCCAGCACTACCGTCTCGCCTACTGGCGGAGCGCGCAGGAGCAGCTCAACTACCGGCGCTTCTTCACGATCGACAGCCTCATCGGCCTCCGCGTCGAGGACCAACAGGTTTTCGACGACAGCCACGGGATGATCCTCCGATTGGTCGCAGACGGCAGCGTGGCCGGCCTGCGTATCGACCACATTGATGGCCTCAGGGACCCGGTGGCCTACCTGGGACGGTTGCGGTCAGCAGCTCCGGACACGTACATGGTGGTCGAGGATGTCCTGGCCTCCGACGAGGAGCTGCCGGACACCTTTCCCGTGCAGGGCACGACTGGCTATGACTTCATCGCGCATGTCGACGGCCTCTTCGTGGACTCTGCCAATGAGGGGTCTTTGACAGCCCTCTATCACGCGTTTACCGGCGAGTCGCAGCCTTACTCCGAGGTGGTCCGCACGTGCAAGCACGAGATCATAACCACCGAGCTCGCGCCCGACTTTGAGCGCCTGACCAACCTGCTGGTCGACATCTGCGACGGCAACCGGCGCCACCGCGATCGCACACGCCGCGAGCTGCGGGAGGCTGTCCGCGAGGTCGCGGCGTGCCTGGGCGTCTACAGAACCTACGTCCGTCGGGGCTCGCCGCCATCTGAACAAGACCGGCGTCAGGTTGCGATCGCCGTTCAGGAAGCCACGCGCCGCCGGCCGGACATCGACCCCGAGCTCCTTTCGTTTGTGGGCGACCTGCTGCTCATGCAGCATGAAGGCGCCGACGAGGCCGAGTTCTCCGCCAGATTCCAGCAGGTCACGCCCGCGGTGATGGCCAAAGGCGTCGAGGACACCGCGTTCTATCGCTACAACCGCCTCGTCTCACTCAACGAGGTCGGCGGCGATCCAGGCTTGTTCGGCCGGTCTGTCGAGGCATTCCACGCGCACTGCCTCAAAACCGCCGAGAAGTGGCCGGCCACGATGCTCACCCTGTCCACCCATGACACCAAGCGCACTGGCGACGTGCGGGCGAGGACAAACCTGTTGTCGGAGATACCGGCGGAGTGGGAGTCAGCCGTCCGGCGGTGGGCCGACCACAACGAGCGCCATCGGGTGCAGGGATTCCCTGACCGAAACCTCGAATACCTCATGTACCAGACGATGGTCGGCGCCTGGCCGGTCGACGAGCCGCGGCTGGTGGCGTTCCTCCAGAAAGCCGCCCGCGAAGCCAAGGTCCACACCTCATGGATCAACCCGGTTCAGGCGTTCGAGGACGCGTTGACTCAATTCGCCGGCAGCGTGATGGGCGACGCTGAGTTCAAAAGCGACCTCGAGTCGTTCATCGGCCGTCACCAGCTGGTGGCCCTGGGGCGGCTTGCCTCGCTCGCCCAGACCACCCTCCTGCTGACCTCGCCAGGAGTGCCCGACCTGTACCAGGGCACGGAAGTGTGGAACCTGAGCCTCGTCGACCCGGACAACCGGCGTCCGGTGGACTTCGAGCATCTCGCCAGCCTGCTGTCGGAGATTCGTGACGCCGCCTTGAGCGACGTCATTGCGCGGGCGGACGAGGGCGCTCCGAAGCTGTGGCTCATCAACCGCCTCCTGGAGCAGCGAAGGACTGAACCCGAGCTCTTCGGCAGCTCAAGCTACACGCCGCTCATCGCGTCTGGGGTCAAGGCACGCCATGCCGTCGGCTTTGTCCGCGACCGCCTGCTGGTCGTGGTGCCCCGGCTCGTGCTTGGGCTGGGCGGCGATTGGGCCGACACGGCGATCGACATTCCTGACGGCGGCTGGGGAAGTCTGCTCACAGGCGAAGAACAGCAGGGTGGAGCGGGCGTCCCGGTCGCCGAGCTGACGCGCCGGTTTCCGGTGGCCGTCCTTGCGCGCCGCGCCTCATCTCGCTAGGCGCGATGCATCGGTTCAGGGTTTGGGCGCCAGGCAAACAACGCGTCGACCTGGTTTCCGGCGGGAGTCGCGCTCCAATGACCGAGCTCGAAGGTGGCTGGTGGGAAGGCGCCGATGCGACGGCCGGTCCAGGGACGCGTTATGGCTTTGCCGTCGAGGGCGGCGAGACGCGGCCCGACCCACGCTCCGCCTCGCAACCCGACGGTGTGCTCGGCCTGTCGGAGGTGGTCGATCATGAGCTGCACTCCTGGACTGATGCGAGATGGAAGGGCCTGACACTCTCTCGGCTCATCCTTTATGAGCTCCACGTCGGGACCTTCTCGCCTGCGGGCACCTTCGATGGTGTGATCGACCATCTCCCCCACCTCGTCGCGCTCGGCGTCGACGCAGTCGAGCTCATGCCAGTCGCCGAGTTCTCAGGCGCTCGCGGGTGGGGGTATGACGGTGTGGATTTCTTCGCTCCGCACCACTCCTATGGGGGCCCAGCCGGTCTCAAACGGCTGGTCGACAACTGTCATGCCGCGGGTCTGGGCGTCGTTCTCGACGTCGTCTACAACCACGCGGGCCCGGTGGGCAACTACCTGAGCGATTTCGGACCTTACTTCACCGATCGACATCGGACCGCCTGGGGGGCACCTTTCAATTTCGACGGAGACGGCAGCGACGAGGTCCGCCGCTTCGTCGTGGACAACGCGTTGATGTGGATTCGCGATTACCACATCGACGGTCTGCGTCTGGACGCGGTGCACGCGATCGTCGACGATTCGCCGCTGAACATCCTCGAGCAGCTGTCCACCGAAGTGCATGCGGCGTCGGCGGCGCTGCGTAGGTCGGTGCTCCTGTTCGCCGAAACCGACGCCAACGACCCTCGCCTGGTGCGCGCCCGCGATAAGGGCGGGTATGGATTAGACGCGACGTGGGCGGACGACTGGCATCACGCGCTTCATGTCGTGTTGACCGGCGAGCGCATGGGCTACTACGAGGACTTCACCTCTCCCGGGATGCTCGCGAAGGCGCTGCGCCAGGCATGGGTCTACGACGGCGTGTGGTCACACCGCCGGCAGAAGATGCGCGGCGCCAAACCGGCCGGCGTTCCTCCGGACGCTTTCGTGGTCGCGACTCAAAACCACGATCAGGTGGGGAACCGGGCCGCGGGTGATCGACTCGCCGCGCTGGTGGACGAAGGCAGGGTAAAGGCAGCGGCCGCCCTGCTCTTGACCACGCCCTTCACGCCGCTGCTGTTCCAGGGAGAGGAATGGGCGGCGAGCACGCCCTTCCTTTACTTCACGGACCACGCCGACCCGGTGTTGGGCAAGGCCGTGTCGGAAGGACGGCGGCGCGAGTTCGCGGCTTTCGGCTGGAAGCCGGACGAGGTGCCCGACCCGCAAGACCCGGGCACCTTCGAGCGGTCGAAGCTGAGATGGGACGAGTTGGACGAGCCTTACCATCGACGCATGCTCGATTGGTACCGCGGCTTGATCGCGATTCGACGCCGCATGCCCGCGGTTGCGCCGGACGTCAAGGCGCACGTAGAGGGGGACCGAATCGTCTTCGAGAGAGATGGCGTCGCCGTGCGCGTGAATGTCTGCCTGCCCGACTGCACCGAGGTCGAGGTCGTCGAGCGTGCATGACCTCGAGGTGTGGCCTGGCCGCGCGTATCCGCTAGGCGCCAACTTCGACGGCACCGGGACGAACTTTGCTCTCTACAGCGAGGTCGCCGAGGCGGTCGACCTCTGTCTCCTGGACGAGGAGGGGCAGGAACGTAGAGTGCCCCTGGAGGAGGTCGACGCGTTCTCGTGGCACGCCTACCTGCCCAACATCGAGCCCGGCCAGCGCTATGGGTACCGCGTCAGAGGTCCATACGCGCCCGAGCGAGGCGCGCGGTGCAACCCAAGCAAGCTGCTGCTGGATCCATACGCGCGCGCGATAGAAGGAGAGGTCCGGTGGAACCCCGCGTGCTACTCGTACGAGCTCGGCAACGAGGGCTCCATCAACACCACCGACAGCGCTCCGTACGTCTTCCGATCTGTGGTGCACAACCCGTATTTCGAGTGGGGCAACGACCGTCCCCCGGAAACCCCACTGCACGAAACGGTCATCTATGAGGCGCACGTCAAGGGAATGACGCGCTGTCATCCAGATGTGGAGGAAGAGTTGCGCGGCACGTATGCCGGTTTTGCGCATCCGGCCGTGGTCGAGCACCTTCAGACGCTCGGCGTCACGGCTGTCGAGCTCATGCCGATCCACCAGTTTGTTCAGGACCACCGATTGCTCGACATGTCGCTCCGCAACTACTGGGGTTACAACACGATCGGATTCTTTGCCCCGCACAACGGATACGCAAGCAGCGGCCAGAGCGGACAGCAGGTCAACGAGTTCAAGGCCATGGTCCGCACGCTGCATGAAGCAGGCATCGAAGTCATCCTCGACGTCGTCTACAACCACACCGCGGAGGGGAACCACCTCGGGCCGACTCTCTGCTTCCGCGGCATAGACAACGCCGCGTACTACCGGCTCGTCGCCGAGGACCCGCAGTTCTATTACGACACCACGGGCACCGGCAACAGCCTCAGCGTGCAGCATCCACACACGCTGCAGATGATCATGGACTCGCTCCGGTACTGGATCACCGAGATGCATGTCGATGGCTTCCGGTTTGACCTTGCGGCAACGCTGGCCCGCGAGTTTCACGAGGTCGACAGGCTTTCGACGTTTTTCGATCTCATCCACCAGGATCCCGTCGTGAGCCGCGCCAAGCTCATCGCCGAGCCATGGGACATCGGCGAGGGTGGCTACCAGGTCGGAAACTTTCCACCCCTGTGGTCGGAATGGAACGGCAGATTCAGAGACGCGGTGCGAGACTTCTGGCGGGGTGCCCCGTCGACCGTCGCCGAGCTGGCGTCGCGGCTCACCGGCAGCTCCGACCTCTACCAGAGCGACTCACGCCGGCCCGTAGCCAGTATCAATTTTGTCACTGCGCACGATGGCTTCACCCTCCGCGATCTCGTCTCGTACAACGAGAAGCACAACGAGGCGAACGGCGAGAACAACGCCGACGGTGAATCGCACAACCGCTCGTGGAACTGCGGCGTGGAGGGCGAGACGGACGACCCCGCCGTCATAAGGTTGCGCGCGAAGCAGGTGCGCAACTGCCTGACCACGCTTCTCCTCGCGCAGGGAGTGCCGATGGTGCTCATGGGTGACGAGCTCGGCAGGACGCAGAAGGGCAACAACAATGCTTACTGCCAGGACAACGAGGTGTCGTGGGTCAACTGGGATCAGGTCGACGGGGAGCTGCTGGAGGTGATGCGCTGGCTGATCGGGCTGCGACGCGAGCACCCTGTGTTTCGCCGCCGTCGCTGGTTCCAGGGGCGTCCGATTCGCGGCACTGTGGATATTGGTTGGTTCAAACCGAGTGGAAAGGTGATGACCGACAAGGACTGGGTAGCCGGACATGAGCGCTCGCTGGGGGTCTTTTTGAACGGAAGAGGGATTCCGGGCCACGACGAACGTGGCCAGCCCCTCTCAGATGACTCGTTTCTCCTCGTGTTCAACGCCCATTCGCGGGAGGTCAAGTGGACGCTCCCCAAGCAGTACGGCGGTCCGTGGAGGCTTATCTACGACACCGACCGGCTGCAGCCCGAGCCAGAAACGCGAGCCGTCAGCGATGTGGTGCGCACGGCGGGTCGATCCGTGCTGGTCCTGCAGCGGTTCTGACCTCTCCGAAGCAGACCGGATGCAGGCGATTGTCCGGAGACATTGAGCCGATTGCGGTTGGTTCCGCTAGAACTGACGGCTCACCCAAGCATGAAGAACTTGACGAAGCTCACATCCGACTCAAGCTGCTCCGGTCCTACACGGACCATCGGTACGGCGAGGCGCAAGCGCGGCTCGCGGTCAAGGGCCGCGTCCAGCTCGGCGGCGAGGTGTCGACCGTGCCAATTGACCAGGTCTTCCAGCGGGCCGGCGCCCAGGTTGCCGAGAGCCGCATCGTTCGGGGCGTGACGCGCCAAAGACTCGATAAGGTTCACCGCTGCAACCCCGCCCGTCCGAATGGAGTCTCGGGTCGCAAAGTCGGCACTATCGTCGCCTGACCAGTACGCCTTGGCGAAACGCTCTGTCGTCAGGTCGCTTTCGCTCCAATCTGTTCCTCCCAGGCTGAGGCCATTCAACATCTTCCCTCGGCTGCCATCGTCATCTTCGACACGCTTAACGAAAAGGCCGTTTCGGCTTGATGATCCAGCGAGGATCTCGTCCGGCGCCCTTCGGTAACCGCCCTCACCCGCTGAACGTCCGAGGCGGTTCGACCCTCCTCATCCCCAGCCCGGAAAGCTTCGCATCGAACTGGTCGAAACTCACCACCTCGGTCGCCTTGATGGCTCGTGCCGAGGCGATGAGGTAGGCGTCGGTCCAATTCATCGACCGTTGCGCATAAATGTCGATCGCATCGTGAAGCAGACCCGGGTTGGCGACTGCTATTGCCGGCAGAGCGAGGATCGCTTCGAGAGCAGCCCGAATTGTCTGCCTATCTGCCTTGTACAACGACGATTGAAGAACCCACACGAACTCTGCGACGTGGACATCGGTCAACAACAGGGCACCCCGATCGGCGGCTTTCAGGAACCCCGTCGCAGCTCGCGCTTGTTCGACTGGGGACCCTGATACGTGGCGAACGAGGACGTTGGTATCGAAAAGCTGGGTCATCCCTCGTCGCGGACGGCTTCGTCGACGGCGATCTCTCGCTCTGCAGCCCAGGAGCGCGGAACACGCTTTCGCGGCGGAATCGAGCCGGCCATTGCGATGAAGTCGGGTGCACGACGAACTCTGGCGACTGGGTCGGCGCCGTCCTCGAGAATCTCGAAAAGCACCTGGTCGCCTTCGTGAAGACCGAGGCTCTTCCGTATTTCGACGGGGATCGTGATCTGGCCCTTCGAAGTAACCGTCGCGCTTTGTCTCATGCCTTAACTCTATCACGAAGTAAGGCGCTTACGCATATGTAAGGTAGTGGCCGGAAGCTCAGGATTTGAACCGGGGCCTCGCGGTCCCGAACCTGCGTACGTCGTGTCCTCCAGCGTCCTCCTGTACTCAATCACGACCGTCGTCGTGTCTGTGTGTCCTCCTGTGTCCTTGTGTTTCGCGACTGCGCACAAGTCTGTGACGCGATCCGGAAACTCCCAGGCACACAGCGCCAGACGCCGGGTTCGCCAAGCCAGTGAACTCGGCACGAGCGGCGCTCCCTCCTCAGCTCGCCGCTCTCTTGACCAGCTCGCCGATCTTTTCCTCGACGTCAGCAGTGAGCCTCTTCAGGGCAAAAGAGGTTGGCCAGATGTCTCCGTCGTCGAGGTTTGCAGCGTCTTGGAAACCGAACGTTGCGTATCTCGACTTGAACTTCTGCCCGCTCTGGAAAAAGCAGACAACCTTGCCGTCCTTGGCGTACGCGGGCATCCCGTACCAGGTTTTCGGTGAGAGTATCGGCGCGCTGGCTTTGATGACAGCATGGAGCCGGTTGGCAATGCCGCGATCCGGTTCCGGCATCTCGGCAATCTTCGTGAGTACGTCGGCTTCCCCGTCCGCCTCACCCGAGAGCGCGCGCCTTCGCTCTTTGAAGGTCTCCTTCATCGCGGCTCGTTCTTCGTCCGACAGTAATTTGGACAGCCTCGGGCTGGTGCTCCGGGCGGACTTCTTCTTGTCGCTCATGGCAATTCCTCCAAGTGCATGCACCGTCCCATTGGACGGGCCTCATGCTAGGACCGACCCCGTGGCCAGACTTCTCGATTCCTGATCGGCCCGATCAGCTCTCCCGCCGGCCGGACGGAGATCAGTGTCAGGCGAGACGATGGCCCTTATAGGGCCGGCTTCACCTGGGTCTTGAGGCCCTTCCCGCCGAGGAACGCCTCGATCGCCTTCGGGTAGTCGTCAAGCCCGAACTGCTGGGTGATCATGGCCTTGCAGTCGATAACGCCTCGCACCAGCAGGGCCAGCGCGCGCTCGAAGCTGTGCAGGACGGCCATCGAGCCGACGATCTTGATCTCGTCGTTGTAGACACGGAAAGGCGAGAAGGTGGCCTTGGCATCGGCGTTGGCAACCCCGAACATGAGGAACGTCCCCCCTCGCGCGACGCGTTGCAGGCCGTCTTCGATCGCCGGCACCACCCCGGTGGCGTCGATGACCACGTCCCAGCCCCCCTGGTGTCGCAGCTCGTCGGCCGTCACGGCGACGGAGTCCGCGGCCAGCTTCTTCGCCAGCTCGTGCCGGGCGGGGTTGCGCTCGACGACGTCGATCTGGCTTGCGCCGGCGTGCCGGATGAGCTGCCCGAGCATCAGTCCCATCGTGCCTGCGCCGTAGATCAGGTACGAGTCGGCGACACGGCCCTCGATCATGTCCAGGCCGTGCACTGCGCACGACAGCGGCTCGACCAGGGCGCCCCAGTCACGGGGAATGTCGGTGGGAAGGCGGAACGCATTCGCGGCCGGGACCGCAACGAACTCGGCGCACGCGCCGTTGGCCGAACCGACGCCGATCGCGTTCCAGTTCTCGCACAGGTTGAAGTGGCCGGCGCGGCACTGGCGGCACGAACCGTCGAAAAGCGATGGGTCGACGGCGACGAAGTCGCCGGTCTTCAGGTTGCGGACGCCACGGCCGGCGCCGACCACCTCGCCGCAGAACTCATGGCCTGGCACGATCGGGTAGCGGGTGGGCTCGAACTCGCCCCGCAGGACGTGGATGTCCGTGCCGCAGATCCCGCACGCGTCGACCTTGACGACCACCTCGTCGGCCTTCGGCGTGGGATCGGCGATCTTCTTGATGGTGAGCTCATTGGGGGAATCGATGACGACGGCCTTCATGTGACCTTTCCTATTTGACAGCACCCATGGTCAGGCCGCGGATCAGCTGCTTCTGGGCGATCCAGCCGGCGAGCAGCACGGGCAGGCTGGCCAGCGTCGCGGCCGCGGCCAGCTTGGCGTAGAACAGGCCCCGGCCGCTGATGAAGCTGACGAGGAAGATCGGCGCCGTCGCCGCGACCGACGACGTGAAGTTCACCGCGTAGAAGAACTCGTTCCAGCTGAAGATGAGGCAGATCAAGGACGTGGCCGCGAGCCCGGGCGCGATCAGCGGCACCACGATCTGCAGGATCTCGTGGCGGAATCCGGCGCCGTCGACGCGCGCCGCCTCGAACAGGTCGTGCGGAATCTCGAGCAGGAAGGAGCGCAGGAGCCAGACGCCCAATGGCAGGTTGATGGTGGTGTAGATGAGGATCAGGGCGAGGATGTTGTCCAGGAGCTGCAGGTCGCGCGCCAGCAGGTACAGCGGAACCAGGCTGGCCGCAAAGGGCAGGAAGCGCGTCGAGATGAAGAAGAACAGCGCGTCCTGAGCCCTCTTCACCGGCCGGATCGCGAGCGCGTAGGCGGCCGGCAGCCCAAGCGCCAGGACGAGGAAAGTCGAGACCACGCTGGCGATCGCCGAGTTGATGAAGAACGGCGGAAAGTCGCCCGAGAGGACCTCCTGAAATTCCTCGAGCGTCGGCGCAAAGAAGATGGTGGGCGGGGTGCTCGCCGCCTGCGGCTCCGTCTTGAAGGCTTCGAGCCACATCCACAGGACCGGGAAGAAAAAGACGAACACGATCAGCCAGCCCACGATCGACCACGTCAGCTTCGAGCGAAGGCTGGTCGTCGCCTCTTTCATCGCCGCGCCTCGATCTGAAAGATGGAGAAGAGCGTGCGCAGGGCGAAGGTGGCGACGATGGTCGTCATGATCACGGCGACGACGCCGATCGCCGATGCCTGTCCGATGTTGTAACCCTGGAACGCGACTAGGTACAGCAGGAAGGGAATGTTGGTCGTGTCTTCTCCGGGGCCGCCGTAGGTCAGCATGAAGATCGAGTCGTAGGTCTGGACGACGAACAGCGATCCCAGGAGAGCCCCGAGCTCGATGAAAGGTCTGGCCAGCGGCAGCGTGATGCGGCGGAACGCCTGGAAGGCGCTCGCGCCGTCGACCCGCGCGGCCTCGAGCACCTCAGGGTTCTGCGACTGCAGGCCGGCCAGGATGATCAGCATCATGAACGGCGTCCAGCGCCAGACTTCGACGGCCACCACCGTGACCATCGGGAACTGGTTGACCCAGTCGACGCGGCTCAGGCCGAAAGGGGTGAGCAGATAAGGAAGCAGCCCGAACAGCGGGTTGAGCAAGGTGTCCTTCCAGACCAGGGCTCCGGCCGTCGGCATGATGAGGAACGGCGCGATCATCAGGGTCCTCATGAACCCCTTGCCGAAGACGTCCGAGTTGAGGAGCATGGCCACCGCGAGCCCAAGCACGACCGAGATCCCGATCACGCACAGAGTCAGGAGAACCGTGTTCCAGATCGCTACTCGGATGCTCGAGTTGGTGATGAGCGCCGCGTAGTTCTCGAGCCACGCGAACTTGAAGCTTCCCGGCTTGAGCAGGTTCCACTCGAAGAAGCTGTAGTAGACGGTGAGCACGAAGGGGATCTGCGTGACCAGGAAGATGTAGATGAACGCCGGGAGCAGCGGCAGGCGGCGCGCCCACCCCTCCCGGCGGGAAACGGAGGGCGCGGTCGGGCCCGCGCCTCCGTTCCTGGTCGCCGGCCGGAGGAGAGTCGCTATGTCTTGTACTTCTTGCCGACCGCATCGGCCAGCGCCTGCGCCTTGACGAGCGCCTGGTCGACGGTCTGGCCTCCGGCTATGACCTTGGCAAATTCCTGCGAGACCTGGTCGCCGAGCTGCTGGAACTCATCGATGTCGACGTACTGGATCCCGACGTAGGGCACCGGGTCGACGGTGGCGTGGGTCACGTCCGCGTGCGCGATCGATTCCATGGTGACCTGCGCGAATCCACTGGCCGCCTGCTGGTACTCAGACAGTGCGTAGGTGGAGGTGCGTGTGCCTGGAGGCACGTGCGCCCAGCCGAGCTTGGTGCCGACGAGCTTGATGTAGGCCTTGGAGGTGGCCCAGTCGGCGAAGGTCCACGCGGCGTCCTTCTTCTTGCTGCTGGAGGGCATGCCCAAGGACCAGGCCCACAGCCAGCCCGACCAGTCCTTGACCTTGGTCGGCGCATAGGCGTAACCCGAGTTCTTGGCTGCGTCGCCGGTGAAGTTGCTGGCGCCGACGGTGGCGTCGTACCACATGGCCACCTTGCCGTTGTTGTACGCGTTTAGGCACTCGACGAACCCGGCGTTGCCGGCCCCCGGCTCGCCGGCCTGCTTGATCAGGTTGATGTAGAAGGTGACGGCGTCCTTCCACTGCTGGGTGTTCAACTGCGCATTCCACTGCTGGTCGAACCAGCGTCCGCCGAACGTGTTGACCACGGTGTCCAGCGGGGCCAGCTGCTCGCCCCAGCCGGGCAGGCCGCGCAAGCAGATGCCCGAGGTGCTCGAGCTGTGGACCGCCTTGGCGGCGGCCGCGACCTGGTCCCACGTGGGGTGGTCGGGCATGGTGATGCCCTTCGCCGCCAGCATGTCCTTGCGGTACATGAGCATCGAGGACTCGCCGTAGAACGGCACCGCGTAAAGGTTGTTCTGGTAGCTGAGCGCAGTCTTGATCCCGGGGATCAGGTCGTTGACGTCGTAGTCGGAGCTCTTGGAGATGTACGGGCTGAGATTCTCGATCCAACCCTTCTTCGCCCACAGTGGGACCTCGTAGGTGCCGATCGTGAAGAGGTCGTACCGTCCGCTGTTGGCGGCAACGTCCTGGGTGACCTGCTGGCGCAGCTGGTCCTCCGGCAGGGTCACGATCTTGACGTCGATGTCCGAGTGCGCGCTGTGAAAGTCGGAAAGCAGCTTCTTCAGGTCCGCCATCTGCGGGTTGTCGACCGCGGCGACGGTGAGGGTCTTGCTGCTGCCGCCTCCACCGCCGGCCCCGGAACAGGCGGCCCCCACCAGGGCCACGACCAGGCCGATGGCCGTCATGGCGACCAGCCGCCATCTATGCTGCCGATCCGGAAACCCAAACTTGCTGTCGCTCATAGAGAGTTCTCCCCCTTTTGAACTGCCGCCGGGACCTCTGGGGCTTAAGGGATGACAACGTTGTCAAATAGACAACGTTGTCATTGATAGCACATATCGGCTTAGACTTCAACAAGAGATTTTTTGGGCCCCTTCCGGGGGTCGTTTCGCCTGAGTTCAGGAGGCGCAGGTGACCAAGGAAACCGCCCCGCGTGGCCGGGCTACCATGCGCGATGTCGCAGCCCTGGCCAAGGTCAGCCTGAAGACGGTGTCGCGCGTGGTGAACGGCGAGGCTGGCGTGTCACCCCGGCTGGCCAAGCGTGTGACGGCCGCCGGCGAACGGCTGGACTACCGCCACAACTTCACGGCCAGCAGCCTCCGGCGCTCCGATGGCCGAAGCCGGACCATCGGCGTCGTGCTCGAGGACGTCGCCAACCCCTTCGCCTCGGCGCTGCATCGCGCGATCGAGGATGTGGCCGTGGAGCGGGCGGTCCTCGTGCTTGCCGGCAGCTCGGACGAGGACGAAAGGCGCGAGCGGCGTCTGGTCGCGGCCTTCGCCTCGCGCCGCGTCGATGGGCTGATCATCCAGCCGTCGAGCCACGACCACAGCTACCTGCTCCGCGAACGCCGGGCCGGCACACCGGTGGTCTTCGTCGACCGCCCCCCCTCCTCGCTGGACGCCGACGCGGTCGTGACCGACAACGCCGCCGGGATCCGGCGCGCAGTGCATCACCTCGTCAAGCTCGGCCACCGGCGAATCGGATATCTGGGCGATCTACGCTCGATCGCCACCGCGAAGGAGCGTCACCTCGGCTTTGTCGAGGGCCTGCGGGAGCACGGGATAGAGGTCGACGAGTCGCTCGTGCAGCTCGACGTGCGGGGAATCGAGAAGGCCGATGTCGCGGCGCGGCAGCTGCTCACGTCATCGCGCCCGCCCACAGCCCTGATCACCGGGCAGAACCTGGTCACGATCGGAGCGTTTCGCGCGCTTCGCCGGCAGCGGCTGCACAGGAAGATCGCTCTGGTCGGATTTGACGACTTTCCCCTCGCCGACCTCCTGGACCCCGGGGTCACGGTGATCGCCCAGGACCCCGCCGCGATCGGCAGGACCGCTGCCGGCATCGTATTCCGGCGTCTCGACGGGGATACGGCTCCCTTTCAGACGCATATCGTGCGGACCTTGATGATCAAGCGCGGCTCGGGCGAGATCCAACCTTGATCGTCGTTTGCGGCGAGGCGTTGATGGACATGATCCGAAACGCCGACGGTACGCAGCAAGCGATGCCGGGGGGCGGGCCGTTCAACACGGCGCGAGCGCTCGCGAGGCTCGGGGTGCCGACGGCGTTTCTAGGCCGACTCTCGACGGACACGTCCGGCCAGGAGCTCGCCGCACTCCTGGCCGCCGACGGCGTGAGCCTCGAGCTCGCATCGACTGGCCCTGAGCCGACGACGATCGCCGTGGCGGACCTCGACCGCGACGGGCTCGCGGAGTATGACTTCCTCGTCGACGGAACCTCCGCCCCGAACCTCGCACCGTCGGCGGTGCCCGAGCACCTGGCCGCCGACGTCGACGCAATTCACATCGGAACGCTCGGGCTCATCCTCGAGCCCATGGCGTCAACCCTGGCGGAATTTGCCTTGCGAGAGCGCGCCGGCCGTCTCCTGATGATCGACCCGAATGTACGGCCAGGCCTCGTCGATGAGTCTTACCGCGATCGCCTCAACTCCCTGATCCGGGCCAGCACCGTCGTCAAGGCGAGCGATCGAGACCTGACCTGGCTCTATCCAGATCGTGACTACGCCGCCGCCGCCGCCGATCTGCTTGGGCAAGGCGTGAGTGTGGTCGTGGTCACGCTCGGCGCCGACGGCGCGTTCGGCGCCCATCGCGACCTCCGGGTGCGAGTCGCGGCCCCTCCGGTGGAGGTCGTGGACACGATCGGCGCCGGCGACGCTTTCGGGGCCGGCATCCTCGCGTGGCTTCATGACCACCACCTCATCGGGGCCTCGCTGGTCCTGTCCCGAGACCAGCTGCGATCCGCCCTCGATTACGCCTGCCTTGTCGCGTCGCTCACGGTCGCACGCGCAGGCGCCGACCCGCCCTGGAAGCGCGAGCTCATTCCGGCGTAGCGCCGGGATCTCGCGCCGCCAGCCCGTTCAGCTCGTGCATCGACGCCCTCGTCGCAGGATAAAGACGCGTGTAGGCGGAGTAGTAGTCGTCGTAGAGACGGGCGCGGCCGGCGTCGGGGTCGCACTGGTCGGGACCGAGCTGCACGACGGCGCATGCCTCGTCCACATTGCGGAACACTCCGGCCGCGACCCCCGCGAGCAGAGCCGCCCCATAGCCGGGACCTTCGTCCGCGACCGTGCGCGCGATCGGCCGCCCGAAGACGTCGGCCAGGAGCTGGCGCCAGAACGGGCTGCGGGCGCCTCCGCCCGTGATCCTGATCTGCGCCACATCTAGACCGAACTCCTTCATGATCTCGAATGAATCGCGAAGGCTGAAGGCCACTCCTTCGAACACCGCCCGCGTCATGTGCGCCAGGCCGTGGCGGGAGCTGAGCCCGACAAACATCGCCCGGGCGCGCGGATCCAGGTGTGGCGTGCGCTCGCCGGTGAGGTACGGAAGGAAGAGAAGCCCCTCGGCGCCGGGCCGCACCGACTCCGCGAGCTCGGTCAGCTCGTCGTAATCGCTTCGCCCGACGACGTCGCGCCACCAGCGCAACGCGCCTCCTGCCGACAGGGTCACCCCCATCTGGTGGTAGCGATCGGGCACCGCGTGACAGAAGGTGTGGAGGCGGCCCGACGGATCAGGCCTGAGGGTCTCCGCGTGGGCGAAGAGGACGCCGCTGGTGCCGATGGAACAGCTGGCCAGTCCTGGTCTGACCACGCCGTTGCCCACCGCGGCGGTGGCGTTGTCACCGCCTCCGGCTGCGACCGCTATGCGTGACCTGAGCCCGAGTTCCGACGCTATGCCCTCTGAAACCTCGCCTGCCTGCAAGGGGCTCTCGTAAACCGGCGGCAGCCACCGCCTGTCGATTTCGAGCGCGTCGAGGATCTCGGGCGACCATGACCTCGTCTTGAGATCCAGCAGGAGGGTCCCCGAGGCGTCGGAGACGTCGGTGGCGTGCTCGCCGGACAGACGCAGGCGAATGAAGTCCTTCGGCAGGAGAACGGTCGCGAGCGCGGCGTACGCCTCTGGTTCTTCGTCGCGGAGCCAGAGGATCTTCGGTGCCTGGAAACCAGTCAGGGCTGGATTGCCGGTGATCTGATAGAGGCGCTCAGTTCCGACACGGTCGGTGATCGCCTGGCATTGAGCTGCGGTGCGCTGGTCGTTCCAGAGGAGAGCCGGCCGGATGACATGGTCGCGCTCATCGAGGAACACCGCGCCGTGCATCTGACCGGCAAGGCCGATGCCCTGCACGTCGCGTCCGACCTCTTGCGCCACTTTCGCGACGACCGCGCGGCTGGCTGTCCACCAGTCTTCCGGATGCTGTTCCGACCAGCCCGGATGCGGCGCGTGCAGCGGGTAGGCAGCCGTCGCGGTGGCGGTAACGCGGCCGTTCTCATCGATCGCGAGACAACGCGCACCGCTGGTTCCGACGTCAAGGCCGAGAAGTTGGGTCAATCGAGCAGCCCCATCCTTCCTATGTTCCGCTACGAGCTGCTTTCACCCGAGACCACGAGTGTGGCTGTCCTGACACTCGCCAGCCGTGCCGTTCGGTGAATACTTTGATCAGCCATGCCCACGTCTACGTCGACCGGCAATCGTGGTCGACCAAACGGCTCGATGACCGCAGCGGTCCTGTACGCTCCGCGCGATCTCCGAATTGAGCAGCGTCCGGTTCCAACTCCGTCGGAAGGCGAGGTCCTGGTCCGGATCCTGTCGGTCGGAGTTTGCGGATCCGACGTCCACTATTACGAGCACGGCCGCATCGCCGATTTCGTGGTTCGCAGCCCGCTGGTCCTGGGACACGAATCGTCCGGTCAAATCGTTGAGGTCGGCAAGGGAGTCTCCCGGGCGCGAGTGGGCGAACGTGTGGCCATCGAACCGGGCGTGCCTTGCGGTCATTGCGGTCAGTGTCGGGCGGGTAGATACAACCTGTGTCCCAACATCCGCTTCCACGGCACGCCTCCGGTCGATGGCACTCTGTCGGAATTCGTCGCAGTGAGGTCGGAGCTCGCCTACTCCGTGCCCGATGAAATCAGTGACAACGCAGCTGCTCTGCTGGAACCGCTTTCTGTCGGCATTTGGGCAAACCATAAAGCCGGCACGCGGACCGGGACTTCACTGCTCATCGCCGGGGCAGGGCCGATCGGTCTGGTAACGGTCATGGTTGCCCGCGCCGCCGGGGCGACGCGCATCGCCGTGAGTGACGTCAACCGCAACCGATTGTCGGCGGCCGTGGCGAGCGGCGCCACCGAGACGGCGGTCCCGGGCTCTGATGATCTCGCCGGCGAGTTCGATGCCTTCATCGACTGCTCCGGCTCAGCAGCCGCCATTGATGCCGGCGTACGTCTGGTTCGACCGGCGGGGTCAGTCGTCCTGGTTGGGATGGGCGCAGATGAATTACGGCTGCCTTTCGGGTTGGTCCAACAACGCGAGCTGGTGATTACCGGCACATTCCGCTACGCCAATACGTGGCCGACCGCAATTGCTCTGGCTGCCTCTGGACGAGTAAGTCTTGACGATCTGGTCACTGGCGAATATGGCCTTGCCGACACGGAGAAGGCCCTGACGGCCGGCCGCGATCAGCGCAGCGTCAAGGCTGTTGTTCGCCCAACGCTCAGGGATCCCCATCGGGCCAAAGGCCATAAGAGCAAGATCACTGTTGAGTAGTTAGGCGGGCAAAAGATCGAGCTGCGAAAAGCCCGCTTCGGATCGGGTCTCGCCCAGTTTCCAGCTCACCCGGTGCGCGAACACCGGCCCTTGAAACGCGAAAGAGTGGTACTCACCGTTCTCACCGCAAGGGTCGGCTTGAGTGGAGGCTATCTCCTCAACGAAGACCTCGTCGATGATCCGGCCCAGCCAGGAGGAGTCGAGTCGGCTCGAGTCCACACACGTGATGACTGCCCGGCCGCCGGCATGAACGAACTCGCCAACCAGGTGAAGCGGTTCTTCGCCCCAGATCGGCTCTATGTGCTCAAGGCCAGCAGCCTTCACCCGCGCCTCAAACCAGGCGCGAACGTCGGCCAGGTGGATGTCGCCAAACACGACGCCCGCAAAGCCTTCCGACCGTAACGCCGCGAACTCCGCAGCAAGCCGCGCTTCCAGATCCGGCCAACTACAGGCGATCGCCCGCAGCTCAATCCCAGCGGCTTGCGCTTGGGCCTGAATCATTTCCACGCGGGTGGCATGGAACCGCACTCGATGCGTCGCAGCATCGTGAATGTTGATTAGTCGAGCTACCTGCATGCCCGCACCAGTCGCGCGCTGAAGCGCAAGCGCACTGTCTTTGCCACCGGACCACATCAGGGCGTATCTGGAGCTCACCTCCGGACAAAGATCCTATGCGTGCGCGGAAAGCGCTTTCGGGCGACCGTGAAACGTCCCTCAAGACAATCGCGGCAAACGGGGTCAGGGGCAAAGCCCTGACCCCATTTGCAGTTAGGTAGTTGCCACGCCTCCGAGTCAGACTTTCGACAAGGCGACGAGGGAGGCCCCTTCTTCCTTGTCCACCAGGCGGCCGTTCAAGCCGCCGAAAGCGTGCAGGTCGCCGCCGACCTCGATACGCAAGGAATCTCGCACTCCGCCTGCTTTCACGGCGTCGAATCCCGCGATCCGGATCAGTCGCTCCACCTCGCCCGCGGCCGCGACGTCGTCGGTGGTGTAAAAGAGGACGGCCGGCTTCGGCTCGCGATGGGCGCTGGCTGCAAGCAGTGGCGCAGGCAGGGTTCCGAAAGCCTTGGCGTACTTCGTTCCGCGCGGAAGCAGGCCCGACACGACCTCACCAGCCGACTGGCCGTCGGGAAGCGTTCGCGACACCTTGCCGTCACCCCCGACCGAGATGGGATTGGAGGTGTCGATCACGAGCTTGCCGCCCAAAAGGTCGGCCACCTCTGGTATCACGACCCTCATCACGTCGAGCCAGAGCGCGACCACCACATTGTCCGCGCGCTCGACCGCGTCACGATTGTTCTCCGCTGCCGTGCCTTAGATCCACCTGGCCGGCGATTCCGCCTCGGTGGATACGAAGATGCGGGATCGACCCGGGTCAGCCGCCTCCCTGGGGACGCCGAAGCGGAATCAGCCACATCGCTTGTCGCGCTCTAGCTCGTCGGCCTAACTCTTCGCGGGCTGCCTCATGGCCTCATGAATGACGTGGCCGTCGTGCCATTCGGGTTCGGCCTGCATGTGCTCGAGCATCCGCCGGTATTCCTTGTCCATCTGCGGGCTATCGGCGCTCTTTCGGTAGGCCTCTTCACTCTCGAAGACGACGCTCAGCCAGAGCTCATTGGGGTCGTGGGTGCTCCGGAAAACTGTGTGATACACCCAGCCGGCGGGCGGATCGCCCTCGAACGATCCCATCTCGTCCATAAATTGCTTCTCGTGTCCCGGCTTCAGCCGGTACTTCGCGACGGTGCCAAACATCATCCGCGTCCTACCTCCGTCTCGATCGTAGCGCGACATACTTCGCCTGTGCTCGCGCGCCCCGAACGGCGCTCAGGTCAACCCCGGTCAGGTCCTCGTGATCCTGGTGCCTCGCGGATCGACGACATACCACCCACCGCCGTACTCGAAGACGGCCTGACACTTTATCTCGCCCGGTGCGCGGTCGCCGACGTAGTAGTACAGCGGGTGCCGGTTGTAGGTCACCTGCCGCGAGCCGTCCCTTCGCACGGTGGTCGCGAAAAGCGATTGATCCAACTCATCGGCAACCGATGTTGAAGTGGCCGCCAGCATCGGGGGCCATGACGACGCACACGCGTCGTAACACCTCGCAACGGGCTCGCGCTCGATGTCGAACAGGTACAGAGCGCGCCCACTGCCGTCAACGATGATGTCTCCGTAGCGCGAGCCGGCGACCTTCAGAACCGGCTGTGCCGAGGGCGTGGGAGAGAACTGCGCCGCGGTCGGGGCGGTCGATGGCGAGTGCGACGCGACCGCTACGGGCTGTGGCGCGCCGCACGCGAACAGTAGGAAGCTCAGCGCCAAAGCGAACAGACCCCGCCTCGATCTCAACGTGGCACGGAGTCGCTCGTGCCGACTCCCCTCCACCTTCCGATCGGTTTCGTTGACGTGAGGACGCCGCTAACCCGACGGGACGGCAACTGCATCCGCCGCCGGTTCGGACTCGAGAACTACCGTCCCGGCGGCACCGTCCACGGTGATTCGCTGCCCGGTTGTTATCTGCTCTGTGGCGCCGGCGACCCCGACGACGGCAGGAATGCCGTATTCGCGGGCCACCACCGCGCCGTGCGACATCATGCCGCCCATCTCCATGACGAGGGCACCCGCGGTCAGGAACAGCGGAGTCCAACCGGGATCTGTGGAAGGCGCGACCAGGATCTCGCCGGGCTCGAGCCTCGCCCCGGCCGGCGAGAGGATCACCCGGGCGATGCCCGACACGACGCCTGGCGAGGCGGGTGAACCTCGCAGCCCCTCACCGGCCGACACCAGCGCCGCCTCGGCGTCGGTTCCATCCGAAAGCAGCACGCGCGGTATGTGCCGGCGCGCACGCTCGCGCTCAAACGCATTCCGTCGCGCGGCGACCAGCTCGCGCATGTCCTCGCCGCCTACAGCGCGTCGCGCCTCCGGCAGATAAAGGAAGAAGATGTCGTCTTGGCGCGCGAGCAAGCCGCGCGCAACGAGCTCGCTGCCGACCGTCCTCAGCAGCTCTCGAGAGGGCGTGAAGAGAAGGCGGACGATCTGGAACTTCGGTGCCTCTCGCCTCCCGATGAGAGCGCGGACCCGACCGAGCGCAAATCGCAGGAGCGCCCGCCGGGGGCCATGCACCCTCGTCAGCAGCGAAGCGATCATCGCGTCCGCTTCGCGCGCGCCGCGTTCGAACTGCGCGTCAGGCGACAGGGCGTCGTCGCCAAGTCGGGCGTAGTTGGCGAGCGCACCGAGGATGTGCTCGGGATTTTCGGACCAGCGCTCGACTCCGATGTCGATCTCGCCGATCGATCGAAAGCCGTAGCGGGCAAGAAATGACTTCAAGCCATCCTGAAGACGCGGTGGCAAGGTGCCGTCTTGGTATGCAGCGGCGAGGGCGGCGGGCTCGCGCCCGAGGAGTCTGTTAAGCGAATCTGCGTCAGTGCGAACTTCGGTGCAGAGCGCCCACAGCGCGAGGTCCATCTCGGTCGTAGGGTTGTGCGCCGCGC
>Ga0209376_1001766_pt1 | contig 21234 bp, 12 predicted proteins | sample GraSoiAngelo_134_FD_185891 | JGI IMG/M metagenome (GOLD analysis project Ga0209376, IMG submission 185891) | Grasslands soil microbial communities from the Angelo Coastal Reserve, California, USA - 14_0929_05_30cm (SPAdes) (version 2) | ecosystem: Environmental > Terrestrial > Soil > Grasslands ... | reverse complement strand
TGCGCAAATTCGGCAAGGGGCCGATCTGACCGGAGGCTACATTTTGTTGGGGTGTTCCGCTATTGCGCAGGAGGGTGCGGAATTGGACTGGGTCCATCCCTTCGATCCCGGCAGCTCGCCGGACGCCCATGAGCGACATGACAGCCCCGGTCACGATAGGCGAGGCGCTGGAGGTGCCACTGAACGAATTTGTGTACCATTGGTTACTGTCGGCACCGTTAATCCGGTTCGCCGGATTAGGCGTTCCGTACCCTGTGCTCCAGACACTCTGTCCCCATCCGTGGACGTCCACCCGGCTTCCGCGATTGGTCCAACAGGTCGGACTCAAGTTCCCATTTGATGCTCCGACCATAATGGCTCCCGAGTCCCGAACTGACCGATTGAACCGGTTCAAGTTGGTAAAGGGGAAGTTGTATCTGGCCGCGTCCAAATCCATGCCCCCGTTGCCGGCTGCCTCGACCACATGAATCCCGCGCGACGTCGCCGCTTGAATGGCATCAAACTCGGCTTGCCAGTATTCCATGGGGACAAATTCGAACTGGCCGCAGTTGCAGGCACACTGCAGGCCGCTTGACGGCCCCTTGCCATGCTGTTCGATCAAGATGACATCGCCTCGACTCAACCGGCTGGCAGCGACGTTGATGGCTTCGGCCACGCTGTAGTAGCTGACGTTGAACCCGAAGATGTTGATGTTACGAATGACCGAGACGACTCCATAGGTTCCGCCGCTCGCGATCCCTGTGACCCCATAGCCTGTATTGTGAGAAACCATCTCCCCAAGGACTGCGGTCCCATGGTTGGTGTCCGACCCCAAGGTGCCGTTTGAATAGAAGGGCTGGGGCAGGTCTTCGTGCGCCGTGTTCCAACCTTGCTCGATGTCAATCACTCGGATGCCGTTGCCTCGGCCTCCAGGGAAGGTCCAGGCAAATTGGGCATCAATACCTTGAGGCGCTGGATTCAGATAGCCCTGGTTACCCTGAAAATTCGGAGTCGTCGGAGGAGTGTCCGCCTGCGCATCGACGGGTATCGGCGCCAGGTAGGCGATTTCCACCGAAGGGGACGCATTGAGCTCATCCACCAACTCCTCGCCCTTGGTGCCCGGCTCGAGTGAAACAGCATAGTAATTGCCGAGATCCGCATGCTCTTGTCCGGTCCGGCTTTCGGCCTCCAAGCGTTCAGATCGGAGAAAGCTCTCTGGACGTGAGAACAGCGAGGCCACTCCCTTCACCACAGGGCGTTTGAAGATCTCATTGACCTTGCCCAGGTCGGATTGGACCGCGGCTTCATTCAAGTTGAGTCGTTGCATACGCGCTCGAGCATCGGCATCCATCAGGGGGGTAGCCAAGCTCAAGGAGGGTTTGACATTTCCCACGGCCGGCGGCCCGAGCCGAACAGGGGCCCCCTCCTTGAATTTCACGATCACGCGGTCCCGGAAGAGGCCATCGTAGAAGATTGCCTTAGCAAGTCTTGGGGGAAGAGCACGGCTCTTGAGCTGGGAGGCGGATAGTCCCCCTGGGCTTCCCGGAATTACACTGGCCGTCGACTGGATTGTCAGTGTCGCCACCTGTGGCACAGTCACCCTGGCTTGTTCGATCAGAGCGGGGGGGAGCGGGGAGGCCGCCCTGGTTCCGACTCCGCTATAGGATCCGACTGCGTCTACAGTCTTTCCTGTCGGAAGCAACAGCACCACATGGTGCTCATCTTCTTTTGGACCGGAAATCGATTGAGCCGCAGCCTCCCCAAGCTTCTGCTTATGCGTGCCGGTCATGGCCATCAGCTCCCAACTATGGTTCCCGATCTCAGCCAGCACTTTCAGGGGTGTCCCGTCGGAAACCTCCAAGAGATAGTTGCCCTCTTCAAGGATGATCGGCTCCCCCCGAGCTGTCTGGAATTGGACCGAACGGTCCAGACGAACGTGAACTTGAGGAGCGGCTCCTACGCCCCGCGTGGTGACGGCCGTTGCCAAGGATTGGCTCGCGGCCTCTACATCTTTGGCGGTCGAACTAGCAGAACTGGGAAGGGGTGTCGTCGATTCGCCGCCTTCCACAGAAGCCGTTTTTGAGAACCAGGAGATTGGCGATCCACCCTGCTTGGAGAACAGCCCCAGGAAAAATCCACCCACAACAAGCATGAGAACAGCTGCCAACGCGTACAGAATAGTCTTAGGTCTCATGGAATTCCTCCTGTCCTTTTTTTGACGTTCGCAAATTGTCCCAGATTCTCGCCGCGTGACTCCGCGATTTGAACCCTAACCTCCAGTCGCCTTTTCCTCAAGACCGCCTTTCTCCGGTCTCGTGTTGCAGGGCGAGACAAATTCGGGCGGGTGAATCTCCGGGGGGAGTTTCGCGGCCAAGGTCACGGTGACGTATGCGATATCCCTGCCGCAGTAATTGAATGGGCCCAGTTGGATGATTGCTTTGGATGCGAGATCGCCGGCCTCGATGGACTCAACCTGGAGGGTAACGAAACGGTCCGCAGGAGAACTGAAAAACGAAAAGGTACAGAGGATGCCCGGCGTGTCGGGACAGCCATGGGGGTTGCCATCGAAGACGGTCCCTTGTTGGTCTCGAAATTTGACGCGGACGAAGTCGATGCCTTCTTTGTCGGAGCCACGCGGTGGGATGACTCCGACAATCACGCGCGGCCACAGATGAGAGGAACATCCCTCGGGGCAGTGGGGGGCAGGCGTCATGGCTAGTGCTTGCCGAATTCGCTCCGAAGTTGGTTCCGCCGGGGAGGACATCGTGCATGCGAACAGCCAACAGACAGCTGCGAGACCAACATTGGCGTAAAACGGGTATGGCCTGCGAAAGATCATGGGTACCCTCTCATGCGTCTCGACTCAAGGGCTTAGCGCGAGTCGTCGGGCTGTCATCCCGACGCACGAGGGCCCCGGTTGGATTCATGCTAGTGCCAGGGCCCTCGATTTCCCGGTCGTGAGTCAGCGCGTCGCAGGTGGTTGGGGAGCCGGTGCTGGGCCTCCAGCCCTGGGGAGCTGTGCGCCATGGAATTTGGCCGCGTGCGGCCAGCTCGCATCGGGTTCGACCGTCACGCCGACTGGGATCGGATCGATGGTCGCCCGCAGTATATGCCCGGAGTTCGGGTCCTTGCTGTTAAGAGCGGGATCCACGATCTCCCGAGTTACCGACTGGACCAGACACCCGGCCTGGATCGGATTACTGGGATTCCGCTTCTTGTTCCCAGCGTCATAGTACCCGCACTCGAGCCGCTGGACTTTGACGTTGGGGGCATCCAGTTTCACAGAGGCGAGTTGCTGCATCCGCTTCTGGATGTTGGCCCGGTCTAGGAGCTTCTGGGTCTTCCCCGCCGGCTCGTAGGCAGGCCAGTCAAAGTCGAACCCGACCGGACTTCCGTCATTAGCAAAGAGGACGGCCACCTTGGACCCGGGCCCGACCACCGGAGTGCCGTCAATCGCGCGGGAGAACACGACGGTGCTCGCAACCACCCTGTCTTCGTCAGGCTTCGCGCCTGGGGCAGTCGCGCCCCCGCCAATGATCTGATGTTGGGTAAAATGCGGAACCAGTGACTCATTGGGCCCCAGCGTAATGACGTCCTTGAGATGGCTGTCGATGAACTGGCGTCCCACGGACTCCAGTTGTTGCAGCGACATCTTCTGCGTTGCAGGTTTCGCCAGATTCATTTTGCTGTCCAGCGCGCCATAGTTTCGGTACCGAACCTTCGTCCCGTCGTTGTACACCTTCAAGCCCCATCCTTGGCCCATCACGTCGATCCGCTCCTTCTTCGTGGTTCGGTTCGATGGGCCGGCGGTTGTGATCTGGCTCTTGGACTGAGCAAATCGCTTCATGAAGAACTCCGCCCCCGCGTCCTTCCCCGGTCCCTTCTTCGCTTTCATCAGGGCAATCTCAGCCCGACTCAGTCCCTCGCGGTTCGAACGATTGGCGGATTCAACTCGTTGGGGGAAGTCGGCCGCCGAGGCCAGGCTTGAGATCAACACGAGTGTGATAAGGCCACTCCCCCGCGTGATGACTCGATATCGTGTGTGTGCATGTGTCATGGTATCCTCCGTTGACTACGTCTGTCGCCCCTCCTGCCACAGCATTCGGCTGGGTTGCATTCCACGGCTCGCTGTTATTGCGACCAATACCGGTAACAGTAGTAGCCGATTTGTGCATCCATGAGACGTGGGTAAGTAGTGAAGTTTCGCCAAGTCATCCCATCCAACCGACTGAAGCAGTTGGTGGAGTTCGTCCCAGTCGCCATCACGGCGATATCGTTGTCAACCCACCAATCAGAGTTGCCGTCACTCCATGAATACTTGATTGAGTAACCAGCTTGAAGGTTGTCCGCGTAGTCCTCCCCCGTTTCATCGGTCGTGAGCCCATCCCAAAAGGTGTCATAGCTTCCCGTGGCGTAGCGGAGCCCGCCTCGGAAGATCGGCCCCATCCGAAGCCAAAGTTTTCCATCGTTGAACTTGAGGGTTTCGCACGAGTACGTGGAGAAGATACTCAGACGATTTGCCTCGTCTCCGAGGCGCATTGAAGAAGAATAGGCGAGTTGATTTTGATCATACATCGCCCAGACGGAGGCGGTGGACCAGGCGCCCCCATGCGTGCTGCCATAGAACAGGTCCACATTATCGAGGTAATACTGATCGGAGGTATTCTCCCAGGTTGGCTTGGCGCCGACGAGGCTGTAGTAGAACACCTTCGTATCGGTATCATCCAGCTCATTGTTGAAATAGGCGCAGCGCTCCCACACATACGGCAGCGTATGCTGCCAACCGTTCTGGTAGTTTTCTTGACACATCGTGCCAAAACGAGCCGCCGACGCCGTCACGGCGGTGAAGGCCACGACGGCAATCGCGGCTAAGAGGTACCTCAGGAAGGAGCGGTGGCGCAAAGATTTGGTGTCCATGATATTCTTCCTTTTCCGGCTGATGGGAAGAGAACCCAAGCCATTAATCAACTGCGATATTCAGATTTGAGATTGGCGGCCCCTCAAACCTGAACGGGATCCGCTTGTTGCCAACGATTAATAAGTGATTGCCAGGCGTGATGCTGCGGGACCGGAAGGCATAGCGTCCTTGAGGATCGGTCCGAGCGACAAAGACCAATCCGTTCGCGACCAGCCGTACCTCTCGCCCGGCGAATGCCGTACTGCTCGAAGAAACCTGTCCGGACATGAGGACTGGGCCGCTCCCGGCCGGCACGACCGCAAACGTTCCATACAGCACATCGTAATAGAAGTTGAGCTCGCCGAGGGAAGTTGGAGAACTGAGCGTGACCGTGTCTGTCACGCTATTGCCCACTCGGAGCTCGCTCGAACTCGTCTGCCAGGTTTGAAATGAAGTCTCGCCTTCATGCGGCACATTCTTGGCGATGTAGCTGAGGAAGCCGGATTCCTCCTTGGTGGTCGTCACCAAGATCGAGCTCTCAGTGGTCACATCCACCTGTTCGATGGCCCGGGTGAGAGATTGCGACCATTGGGCTCCTCCTAAGTAGTCAAAGGAGAAGGGTTCGGCCGGCACCAGTCGGCCCTTCCAGTAACAACGGGGCCAGCTCGGCATCCCGGGCTGACAGGCAGAGGTCCCGATGCGTCCGCCGACGCTGGGGAGAGACGAGAAAGGTCCGAGGTTCGAGGCTGTTGAAGAGGAGACGGGAACTGAGCCTCCCGAGACATACTCCGGGGCTAAGGGATCGGCTGTGACCAGCAGCTTTTGTACGTCTGGTGGGGGGGGAGAAGTCGTGGGATTCCGCAGATTGTCTGCGGAGCCAAGTCCGATACCTTCGAACCCGAGCAAACTCACCGTGATAAACACCTGGTCAGTCGTGTCATCTTGCACGACGAGCCAGGCAAACGTGGGCTTCGTCAGAAAGTAAATCGCGTCGCCCTTCCCCGGTCCCGCAGAGGGGAGAGAGGTTTTTACGCTGCTTGATTGGATGTATTGGAAGTTGAGGGTATGCTCCTGGGTGACACTGTGTGAGACCTTTTGGTCCGTGTGGGAACTGCCCCACAGTCCGTTGAGCACCTCGCTGGCTTCTTGCATCCCCTTGCCGACATTGGGATAAGCAATTGCGACGATCTTCCCGACTGTGCCGAGCAAGCTGATCATGTCGCCGACCGTGCTGAACGGCGTATCGACAGGGCGGGTCTCGCTGCTACTCCGTCCGGAGATGCTCCTGACTTGGGTGCCGAGCTGTTTGATCGCCGTCTGCTCTTGGTAGCTATCGCTGCCCGGCGGCGCGTAGACCATCGTGACCGGGAACGCCTGCAGGGTGAGACAGCCCAACATGGGCGGTCGAGCGAAGTGGATGGTGTCTTGAAAGACTTTTGCACCGGAGGCGAGGCTGAAGGCGATTTTGGTGCGGGCTGGTATCACAATGTCAACCAGATTGGGTTGCGAAGCGTCCGCTTGAGCCGTCCGGCCTTCTACGGTCACCGCGAAGGGCGTTCCGGGCGGCTGGTTGATGACCTGAAAGACCAAATCGAGGCTACCGGACGTCACCGGCACATAGAAACTAAAGAACAGAGTCGAGTGGCCTTGTAGCGGCGGTGGAATTTTCGGGACCAGCACACCCGCAGAAGGATTCGACGGCGCAACCTTGGGCGTAGGGACTCCTCTGGGCATCACTGCCCCTGCAGGCACGCTTCCACTCTGCAAGGCCCCAGGCAGTTGGCTCGAGATGATGCCTTGCGGAAGGGGAAGGCGGAGAACGATCGGGTCTAAATTGACGACGAGCGGACGAATCCCGCGGCCGGTGAACACCGGTTGGAGGGCCGGATTGGTGGGGATCGTTTGGCCGGTGGGACGGGTAAAGACGTTGGGGGCCCAGGTGAAGACTCCAGTGTTCGAGTCGAGCGTGCCGACCAGCAGGCGTTGGATGGGTGGAGGTGGGGGAGTGACCTGTTGGAATTTCTGACACACTCGGCCCATCGCGTGATCAACGGCTTCATTCCAGCCCAAGTTTCTCTCTGCAGCCAGCGTGGGGCCACTCACTAGAATCAGTATGAGGAGAGCAAAAATCGTCCACTGCCCCACCGCGGAGAATATGTTCTCTGATCTGTGTTCCATGTTGTAGGGTCCTTTCTACTCTTCAGCTATTGTCCACAATGTCAGTCGCCTCTAGTTGGCAAAGGTTCAAGTGCTCCGCCGTGATTCGCTACCAGGCGTAATGGATGCGGTTTACTCCTCGCTACCTTTCTCCGCACAGTCGTGGATCTGACCCGGCGGATCTTGCGGCAGTTACTTGGGAAGCACCCCCAGGTATACCGCCAGCCAATAGGGCAGCAGGTAATCGACCCCCGGCCCTTCGCGTTTTGGGTCGGACCCGCACATCTGTACTTCTTCTAGAGTCGGTGGGGTGACTGCACAGGCGGGTCGGGCCGAGTCCTGAAAGTGGACCGCAATGTCGAAGGGATGCCGTTGCCACGCGAAGTCCATTCCATCTCCAACACGTCCCCAGACGGGGAGCGCATATTTGCTAACATACCGCTTGCCGACCGACGCTCCATCCGAGGTGTCAAAACCCGCGGAGGTAAACACGGCGACCTGGTTCTGCGTCCACAGGTCAACTTGAAGTTTTTGGCCGGGAGGACCGATGATGTTCATAGGAAGACCATCGTGCGCGGCGACATCGTGCCGCCTCTGAAGCCATTCGGCCAACACCGTTTTGATCTGCTCCTTCAGGGGAGCCGCCACGGGGCTTGCCCCAGGAGGATCCGGCGGGCTGTTTGCAACCGTCGCACGTCGATCCGGCGTCTCGATCAAGATTCTGACGAGATCGAAGTACGCGTTCTTGTGATGAGCCGTCGCCCGCCGCAGGATGTTATATGCGACTATGTAGTTTCTTCGCAGATCGGGGTTGTCCTCGAGGAACAGCAGCGGTGCGACGTAAGCCATGGAGAGGTTGAACTTGTAGTACTTGCTCACGGGATCTATAGACGTGAACCAGGTCTGTATCCATGTGAGCTGCGACGCAGGGGCGAAGTGGTCATAGACCGGACCGTACTTTTGAGGGTTGATGGTCTTGCCGATCCGGAGGAAGGTGAGCTGCATGTCGTAATTGCCGAAGTAGGAGGTTCGAATGCGGTCATACGGAGCCAGCATGAAATTCCACTGGTTGGCGAGCAGGTGGTCGAGCGCCCCCTCCAGGAGTTGGCTTGCTGTTTGTTTGACTTCCGGATCCGGAATAAGCAACGCGGCGAAGGTCAACCCCATGATCGTCCCGACGTATTGATCGCGGCTCACCGCATGGTCACCTCCGCATCCCCAGCCGTACCAGATGGTGCCGACCGGCCTCAGGATGGGGAGCGCTACTTGCGGTTGAGCTAAAGAGGGCAGCCTGGAAGCCCCAGGAATTTGTGGAGCTGGGATCCGTGGCTGGGACGCGACAGCGTTCAGCGCGCGTTGGGCCTCCGCGTAGTTGGCTGATGACCTCCCACCCAGCTTCCGGTTTCTCGTAATAGCACGGCTGCTTGTTGAGTGAACCCTTTTGCGATCCGTCGTCCGAGTAGTCGATCGTGCTGGTTGAAGGCCAGGCGGTGCGCGATAAGACCCCGGGCATCGGACGAACCGGCATTCGACGCCCATCTATTACAGCCGCGTCGGTCGTGACATCGAAGAGCCGTTTGAAACCGCTAATTAGGTACTTGACGCGATCGAGGGCGGCAGGATCGCTTGTGGTGGCGTATCGAAATACTTCAGCAGTCAGGTAATGTCCGGTCCAGAGCGCCGAATCGGCCTTCAGCCCGTACGAAAGCGGAGGTAAATCAGGAGAGGTTCTGCCTGGCGCCAGACTGATTGCCGGCCTTGCATTGTGATCGAGCGAGAGGACCGCTCCGAATGGGATGTGTGACGTAATGGCCGTCTCGATATCGCGAGCCGGCGTCGAAAAATCAACAGGCGTGGTCAATGCGGGCGTGGCGCCCAGAGGATTCCCGTCACCCCAAGGCTTGGGGAGCGGAGGCTGAAGGACTTGGAAGATTTGATTGATGCTGTCCGAAGCCGGCATGGCGACTGGAAAGCTGAGCGAAAAGGGGATCGTTTGGCGGCCTACTTTATCAAGCGAGACCGCCATCGATCCCTTTAGCTCGACGGACATCCTTTGGAGCGAGATGTCACGGGGCGAAAACGGATTATCTACGTCATAGGTCACGGGGAAAAGTGTCAGAATGATATCCCCCGTCAAGCGAGCGTCGAATTCATGCTTGAGACCGACGCTGAGGTTCATAACGCGGCCTCTCAAGACGACCCTGTCCGCAGAAACCTCGACAATGGGCTGGATCGTCAGAGAGAAAGGAATGACGCCCTCGCCCACCACACGATACTGCGGCTGGATGAGGCCGTTCTTGAGCCGAGGCGTCTCCGGGTGTGCGCTGTCCGGCAGGAGGAAAACCGAGGCCGCAAGGCGAAAATTATCGATCCGCAAGCCAAAAGGATAGTCGGATGACCAGTTGAGCCAGGTCACAGCGTCCTTTCCCGTGATAGGATTCTTCTCCTTGACGCTAGCGTGAGCCTTGACTTTGCCCCTGACAGCGAAATTCCAGTACCGATCAAGAGGCGCTTCGAAGACGAAGCCTTGGAACGAAGCGGCTCGGAAACCAGGTGAGGCCGCAAGGTCGACTTGAGTGGAAAAATCCTGGGACTGCAGCGCAAAGTCCCAATGCAAGTCGCCGCCACCTCGATTCTCAGCTATCGTTGTCGATGGGATCGGTTGCTCGCCAAATCGTTTGAAATCACCCGCCAGCCCACACCAAGGCAGGGCCATCAGCTCGTTGGCCGCATCAAGAGATGGGCCAAGACCTTTCACCGAAGGCGCGCAAGGCTGAGGAGCGGGGGCAGCACCCGGGATTACCGCACTAGGTCCCGCAGAGAGTCCGCTAGACAGTCCTGGTACGGCTCTTTCCTGGACCTGACCCGGCGTCTCCTCTGGCTGGATCTGGCCTTGTGATTCTTGTGCTTGGCTCGCTCTCAAGAATCCTCCAGTTGTCAGAACGACCACGCTCAGCGTCATGGCAACAAATTTAGCTTTGCGAGTCATCTCGCACCTCCTTTTGCGCCTATTCCAGCGATCAAGATTGCTCTCGATGTTTACAGGCTCTACGCTCCGAATTCGTTGAACCGCCCCAGCGAACCAGGAGCTGACCTGGCTCGTACGAGAGACAGGTCCTACCAGATGTGGTCACCCATGTCGGTGCCAGATCGACTCCGCCGTTCGTTTGAGAGCGGCGCATTCAGTTGACTGCCGCCGAACACTATTAGAAGTGACAGCAGGATGGCAGGTCAGGCAACTTTGGCGCTGGGACTTGATTGATGGCATGGTCCCATGCGTCTTTCGCTTGTTGAGCCGCTTGTTGAGCCGCGTGTTCTGCAGCTTGGGCTGCTTGCGTGGCCGCGTCAGAAGCCGCCCTCACTGCTGCCCGTTCCGCGTCGGTCAGCTCTCTACCCAGGACACCAAACGGGGCGCTCGCCGCCTTCCCGACGCCAGCCACTATTCCGGCAGCCGAAGCGGCCGAGGCTGCCTTCTCGACGGCGTCCTTCGCGGCGATTTCGGCTTGCCTCTGTGCCGCCCCGGCTGCGGCTCGTGCCTTCGCCGCGGTGCGATCCGCGGCTTCCGCCGCGGCGCGCATGTTCTGGTCGAACTGAACGCCCAACTTCTTCGCTTCTTCGATCCAATGCAGGACCACGGGCGGCAACGGCAAGTTTAGGTTCAGAGCTTTAACCCAGAACGCAGTCCTCGCGATACTCGTGGTACCGTAGGCGACCCACCCGAATCCAGCCTCTCCCCAACAACCCTGCGGAGGGGCGCACGACCCCCATGAATTCTTGATTCTCCACGCGCCTTTCCTATCGTCCCAGCCCACGAGTGTCACCACATGGTTCTCATCTCCTGGGGGCCCGCTGTACACTCCATTGGTGTAATATGACAGATCGTCTCCCGCGTGCATGGTGACCGCCAGTGGTCCGTGCTCCAGAAGACTTGCCTTAAGCTGCGGAACCGACGGAGCCATCCCGATCGCCCCGATCCCCACAATGCCCCACATCAAGGCCCGATAGGGGTTATCGAACACTGCGCGCGGTCCAAACTTCTGTCCGTGATACGGCACGTCTCCCTCATTGGCCGTCCCCAGCAGCATCATTTGCGTGAAGGCCTCGGCTGGGTTCCCTCCGTTACAGCTCCCAAAGACCGCATTGTCCAAGACGTACTGTGGCGACAACTGCGTGCTCTCGTTGTACCGGATGAGAAGGTTGCTCTCCAGGGCGGACACAGAGGCAAACGCCCAACAGCTTCCACAACCGTTTACATTCTGATCGTGAACGGGACTGACCTTTCCGAGAACAGTCCAGTCGAATGCGGGTGCCGTGGCCGGTGGCAACAGCGCTCGTAGCGAATTTTCCGGTAGATGGGCCAGCCCGAAGGAGTCTGCAAGCTGTTCGAACGCATCGATCGCCTGTTGCTCTAACCGGAGGAGTTGGCTTGCGATCGAGGAGCTCTGGTTCGCCCAAGCCGCCAGGTCTGCCGCCGGCGGCTGCTTGAGGCCCGTGATTTCTTCGATCCTCCGGCCCGCGACGGAGGTGTACCCAACGCCAAACCTCAGTTTGTCCCTCTGAATCCTTGCCCGCAGGTCCGCGAGCTTCTGCCGAATGACAGGGGGAGCGGTCTTCTCTCGTTCAGCATAGAAATGGATCAATGGATGCACACCAGGTGGGGCCTGTACCGTGAATCTGAAGGAAGGCAAAGGATTGGAGGGTGTCGCATGGGGCTCTAGTAGTGGTTGCCCAACAGGTGGTAGGAGCACGCCGGGTACTCCAGGAGGTGGAGGCGAAGGCCTCGCGGGAATCCCGGGGAGCTGCGGCATCGGCAGTCCTGGTACGGCTCTTTCCTGGACCTGACCCGGCGTCTCCTCTGGCTGGACTTGGCCTTGTGATTCTTGTGCTTGGCTCGCTCTCAAGAATCCTCCAGTCGTCAGAACGACCACGCTCAGCGTCACGGCAACAAATTTAGCTTTGCGAGTCATTTCGCACCTCCTGCGCCTCTGTGGACCACGGCGCTATTTCTCCCTGAAAATCCAAGTCCGTGCTGATCCATGGTTTCACACGCCCGTCCGGAGCCTCATGATGTCATTGCCATGCCGAAGGGTTACCCCCTTGAGTGAACATCGATCGCTGGGTCTGTGATCGTCGGCACTGCACCTACCTGTTGTTGTGAGTCGGACGTCATAGCAGAACGCGCGAAACTGTGCGAGGACATCGGCCTTCTTCCATTGGTGAGTCGGCCTCACCCGGCAAAAGGTTCAAGGAAACGACTATGTGCTCCCTTGCGACCTGCACGTTCCTCTGAGCACACGGGTCACTGAGAAGAGAAATAATAGAATCTGAAGCGCGTATCTCTTCGATTTGGTCGCGAGCAGAAGGGCCTAGTGTCCTGCAGGCGAAAAGCTAAGGAAAAGAGACCTTCCTCTCCTCCCATGCGAGCCCGTGCGGAAGACTAGGAGTATATAAGGTGATTGACAATCCCCTCAAAAGAGGGGGGTAGGCACGAGGCAGTCGGGGCCAGGCAGCGCCAGCTTCGAGGGGATGCAGCGAACCGATAGAGTTGCCGCCATCTTAAGAAGAAAATCCGCTCGAGGAGCGTGGGGAGACAGGAGATCTGGGCCTTCTGGGCAAAGCGATCGTTCCGTTGTCATCCCTCCACTAAGATTGTGACCGAGGTGGCAGTCCAGTCGGGGGCGACCTGATTGGCCAGTGGTGGCTCAGCGGGAGTGACCGAGAGTGGGGCTCCTGGCGCTGGCCCGCCGGCTGACATCGCAGGGTCGGCTCCCGTTGGTGCAGGAGGAGAGGGTGGATTTGGCGGGGGCGGTGACGCCACATGACCAGAGTCCGCCACGGGAGTCGTCGGCACAGCAGGGGTCGGATCAGGGACCTGCACGAAGCCTCGTGTCGCGACCTGCGCCAGATCCTGCCGGAGACTCCCTACGCTCGCCGCGACGGCGGCGCGGGTCGTGACCCCACCGCGGGCTTGGCCCGCTGACGCCTGCAGCGCTTGCACCCGCTGCCGGATCATCTTGGCTGTCTCCAAATCCGTGCTGGTGAAGACCCGAATCGTGTCTGTGCCTTGCGGTGGGGTATAGTCCCAGTGGAAGCCGGCGCGGTTGCCGGGTTGCAGCGAATCGGGCAACAAGACTGCTTTGCCTGATCGTACTCGTCCCTCTGGGTAATAATCGGAACGCTGATGTTGGGTAGGGAACAGCAGATTGACGCCTCCTTCAGAGTCCACATCCACCACGGTGATGTAGCCGTCTGCACTAGTCCGGATCTCTAGTTGGAGACTGTTTTCAGAAGTCCGCGATTCCCCCTGTCGACGGATCCGGTAGTGAGCTGGTTGTGTGTCTGCCACGACTGCGACGCCTCGCGCTGTGACTGGTGGCTTGGTCGTGGCGACGCGCACCTTCACCTTGAGCTGTGAAGAGGGGTTGTCCAAGGCCAACAGTTCGGACGCGTTCGCCGAGCGAGAGACGACCAGGGCCAATCCCGCTCCCCATCTTTCGTTATCCAACGCATAGGAGCCGACCGGTTGCAGGCCCTCCGCTGAGAACAGTCGCAAGCTGTTTCCTTGGACATCCACGAGAAAGCGAGCCTGCTGACTCCCTTCGACTATGTCTACGTCCTTCACGTGCTTGCGAAGGGTCTCTTCAATGAGCTGTCTGCGCTCCCGCGGCAGATCTGCGATCCGAATCGATACCCGAGCTGGTGCAGGCGGGGGCAAGAGGGAGACGGCCCGAGCTCCCGACGGAATTTTCGTTCCAGAGGACGTGAGTCTCGCCAGTGCATCCTTGCCTTGGAGTTGGGTGACTGTCGCAACCGCGAGGGCACGGCCTGGGGTGAAGGTGGTATCGCCCGGTTGATAGATGCTCCACGTGGACCCCGGCCCTGCTCCCAACAACAGACCGTTCACCAGAACCACGCGGTCGGCCTCTTTGGGTTGAACTTCGATCCAGGGCAACCTCGTCTGTTGCGGAGACGGGCTGCTCGGACTCCCCTCGCGCGATGCGATCAACAGTGGTGTGTCGAGCAGCCCAGGAGGTGCCTCGAGCTGGGGCTCCGGCATGGACGAACGGCCGAATTGAGTCTGAATGCGCTTGAGTTCCCGTTCCACGCCATCAAACACCTCGCGGGGTGAGGCATCTGGCCCCGCTGAGCTGAGACTGCGGGAGAGAGCATAGGTGAAGAATCCGTGGTATCGCCCCTCGACTGGTCCATCGAGCGCCTCCTGATGCGAGGCCGCGCCCGTCATCAGCACGAAGCGCGAGGAGATCAGGGGTACCACAGCCCGCTTCAACACCATCCCCTTTCGGTAGAGGTCTATGCGGGTGTCCCGAGGAACCGAACGAGTCCGAATATCCACGGAGCGAGTCGCAGTTCCGGAGTGACAGGAATCCAGGACCACCAGGGCGCTCCGCGCGCGCAGACGCGAGATGATCTCGTCCAACTCATCATCAGTGATGTCGCGCACATCGCCGGTTCGTCCGTCTTGCGGCACGATCGTCTCGTCCAGCCCGTCGTCTTTCTCATCACCGTTGAGATCCTGAACCTGTGAACCATGTCCGGAATAATGGAGGTAGACGGTGTCCTGGGAACCGGTCTCCTGCACCAACTGCTCGAGTGCCGCCAGGATCCCCGCGCGGGTCGCTGCCTCATCGGTCACCATCGTGATGTCCTTCTCAGAAGCCCCATCGCGTGATCAAGATATGCCGCATGGTCTCGATGTCATTAATCGAGCCTTGCAGCCGCGGCAGCCCCTTATACTTGTTGATGCCAATCAGCAGCGCTCGACGAGCCGACGAATCGTTGCCCTCAGCTCCCATCGGTTGAGCCCAGATAAGATCGTTGTTCGCCTGGGCAACCAGACCGAGGAGCGCGAGCAACAGGGACAGGGAGAATCGGGTGATGAATTTCATCGGCTCACTTATCTCTTTCAACCTTCGCTCTGCATCGTTTACTGGTATGTCGTGAACATGTCATCCAAGGTTCACCCCGTACCACACGAAGACCCTTGTGGTAAACCCCGTTCTCCAGCGGAGAAACGGGGTAAACCCGTGGGTACGGGGTTCACGACTTGAGTCGCTCGACACTGCGGATGAGATCCGCCTGGCGTTGAAGCGACTCAAGCTGTTTCTCTAACAAGGCCTGGTCACTGGCAGGCACCTCAATGGTGTAGAACCCGTCCGGAGACGGCCCATCCACGATCCGCCCTCTGATATCGTGTAGAACGGTACGGATTTTCCCTTCCGGCGCCGTCTCTTGGAACGCGACGCGATAGCGAGCGGTGGCGGTCGGGATCCCCCGGGACACCACGCCGTCTGTGGATGTAGGAATGTTTCGAGGTGCGATGGCAGGTTCCTTTCCCGCGACCCACAGTAACAGCGCGAGTTGTCCGATGATCAGGGTGGACGCGAGGACCGGAACCCAGCGTGGCGCAAACATCGGGCGCAGCCAGCGATCGAGCGCGTCCAACCATGAACTGCTGCCAGCCCGTTCCCAACGGAACACGCGCTGACGCTCAGGTTGATCGCGACGTTCTTGCCGAATGGTCGCAATAACCGAACGAAATGCCTGTGGAGACAAACCAGGTAAGTCGGCATAGGCTGCTTTGACCTGCTGACGAAGGCGACTCAGCTCATCCAACTCAGTCCGGCACGGTTGGCACTCTCTTAAATGTCGGGCGACTTCATGACGCTCCTCTTCCCGCAACGTGCCGTTGAGATACCACGGGAGCAACGTCGCAGCCGGATGCACCTCGGATCCTAATTTTTCTTCAGGTTCAGTCATGGGACTGACTCACGAGACAGAAGACGATCGAGCTGCTGTTTCAATTGCTGTTTGGCGTAATAGACGCGTGTTTTCACTGTATTAACCGGGATGCCTAACAGGATGGCGATCTCCTCATAGGGCAAATCCTCGAAGAAGGCCAGCCGGATGACTTCTTGATGCTCCCGAGAGAGCTTCGCAATAGCCTGTCGGGTGAGCGCCGCCACTTGCTTTCGATCTATGCTTTCAACCGGCCCTTCGGCTGGATTCGGCAGATGGGCCACATTATCCAACGCCATGCTCTCATGCTCCGATCGGATCACCTTCCGCAGTGCATCAATGGCCTTATGGCGTGCGATGCCGAAGATCCAGGTGGAGACTCGTGACGTGTTCGTAAAGGTACAGGCTCCACGCCACACGGCCACCATCACGTCGACGACGATTTCCTCGGCAACAGTCTGGTCGCGCACGAAAGTGGAGACATATTGGAACACTCGCTTCTCGTACACGTGATAAAGCCGTTCGAATGCCTGCGTATCTCCTGATGCCACGGCCGCCATTATTTGGACTTCCACTATATTCTGCTCGTGAGTCGTGTCCATCGGGCTATTTGTTCAAAGAGCGACGAAGACAGCCATCCCGTCAGAAGCGCCCTTGCTTTAGCACATTTCCTAAGGTCTCTCAAGTAGGTGAGTCGCATGCGCGATTGACGCCGCCCACAATGAGGTCTAGAATCTGTGAACCTTTTTCGAGCTCTCCCCGACTTACAGGACGAAAACGGAGACCAGTCATGCTCGGGTCGGCAGGCACAGTGGGTACGTGGTTTCGGGAGAAAGGCCCGTTGAGTGCGGTCCTGGTCGGAGTGATGCTCTCTTCCTGTGCCGCGGCGCTGCTCATCCCTGCCGGGATTGAATTTGCGCGTAATCTCCTGATGACCGCAAACAGGAATTACGGCAGCCGGTATTCTAATGACATGAATCAAATGCTGGTACGCCTGACGACTCCCTACGTCAATATGGGCTATCCCGGCCAACCCGGGATGCTTCCACCAGGAGGAATGCCGGGCAGTCCATATCCCGCAGTGCCTGGTCCTGGGTATCCGGGCCAGCCCGGAGTCATGAGCCAAGGCTACCCGGGGCAACCCGGCTATCCGGGCTCAACGACGCCGGGGAGTCCCTACGGCACGCCGCCCATGGCCGGTGGCTATCCGTCCCAACCTGGCTATCCCTCACAGCCGGGCATGGGTGCACCTTATGATCCCAATAATCCGTACGGCCAGTCACAAGGTGGAGGGTTTCCCGGCCAATCCGGCTATCCGGGCTCAACGACGCCGGGGAGTCCCTACGGCACGCCGCCCATGGCCGGTGGCTATCCGTCCCAACCTGGCTATCCCTCACAGCCGGGCACGGGTGCACCTTATGATCCCAATAATCCGTACGGCCAGTCACAAGGCGGAGGGTTTCCCAGCCAACCCGGTTATCCGGGCTCAACGACGCCGGGGAGTCCCTACGGCACGCCGCCCATGGCCGGTGGCTATCCGTCCCAACCTGGCTATCCCTCACAGCCGGGTACGGGTGCGCCTTATGATCCCAATAATCCGTACGGCCAGTCACAAGGTGGAGGGTTTCCCGGCCAACCCGGCTATCCGGGCTCAACGACGCCGGGGAATCCCTACGGCTCGCCGCCCATGGCCGGTGGATATCCGGCTCAGCCGGGGCAACCAGGTTATCCGGGATCAGCAATGCCGGGGAGTCCCTACGGTTCACCGCCCATGGCCAGTGGCTATCCGTCCCAACCTGGCTATCCCTCACAGCCGGGCACGGGTGCGCCATATGATCCCAATAATCCGTACGGCCAGTCACAAAGCGGAGGGTTTCCCGGCCAATCCGGCTATCCGGGCTCAACGACGCCGGGGAATCCTTACGGCTCGCCGCCGATGGCCGGTGGATATCCGGCTCAGCCAGGGCAACCAGGTTATCCGGGATCAGCAATGCCGGGGAGTCCCTACGGCTCACCGCCCATGGTGGCAGGAGGCTATCCCTCCCAGCCTGGATATCCTTCATATCCTGGCCAGGGGATCTATCCCCGATCTATTCCCGCTGAGCCCATCGCGCTTGATGTGGCCCTGCTGCGCCAGGTGGATACCGCAACGGGGAAGCAGGTCGTGTTGATGAAGGATGGAGGGACACTGAAATCTGGCGACAAGTTCAAGCTGGTCTTCCGAACGAATTGTGAGTGTTTCGTCTATATCATTTCCATCGATGGCTCAGGCTGGGCGCAACCTCTCTTTCCGAGCAGCACGGACTCGGGAGAGAGGACGGTGAAGAAGGATCAGGAGTACACTCTCCCTGAGGGGCCCAACTGGTTCAGTCTCGACCAATACCGTGGCATTGAAACGCTCTTTCTGGTTGCATCGCCTATCCGACGGACAGACCTGGAGGAGAGCCTCACCCAACTGGCGAAGGCACCACGCCCACGTGGTTCGGTTTCCGCACAAGTGGAAGAACCCCCCATCATCCCCAATGGCTTTGGCAAATCGCAGTCCGGCCAGGTCACAAAGGTTAGGTCTGTAACAGGTCAGCAGGTGGAGGTCACCCCCCTGACCTATGTCGCGGCCAAGCCAGGAGAGGAAGTGCGGGTGACACGATGGTTCAAGCACGAGTAAGAAGGCTGTCAAAACTCCTCAGCGGGTTTGCGCTGGTGACAGTCCTCGCGTCTGGCGGTGTATCTACCGAAGCCTGGGGTGGGGAGGGGGTGTTTCCACCACGTTCGTTGAGTCCGCCGCCTTCGGCTCCTCCTTCTCCGCCAGCCCCACCCCCCAATTCACTGGTCAAAACCGTGCCCTTTGCGACACTCTTGGGCGACTTCACCAAGTCGTTCATGCAGATCGCCAACCTCCGGAGCCCGATGGACTCCAACTTCGTGCTCGGACGTGGCCTGGTCGGCCGTCTCGCCTTGGAGCGACACGTCCATGAGGCAGCCAACGGCAGCAAGGTCTATTTGCACGTGAATGGAACCTCGAATCCGCCGACGGTCGGCACGGAAGGCAATGAGTTGCACCTCCGATTTCTGTTTCCGGCCATTCAGGTCAAGAGCTATTACAGGGACTATTCGAACGAGAGCGATCTCGCGCTTGGCGATGCGGTCGTGGAAAAAGCCACCGTGGATATCTACCTGACTCCGGTGACGGACCAGCGAAGACTGCCAACTTACCAAGCCGTCCGTGTCGTGTTTACGGGAGAGCTGAAAGAGCCGGACAAGTGCACCTATTGGTTCGACGTCATCTTCCCGGTCAATGTCTGCAGCCTGGTCAAGGATTACCTCAAGAACATCAAACCGACCGTCGAGAACGGCCTCCGGGAAGCGCTCCAACAACCACAAACCCGCATGCAGTTCGACCAGGCGGTCTGGCAGCAACTGCGCGGCGAACTCCTCCAGCAGGCCGGCCTCAATCCCGCCACTCCGGCCCAAGTGCAAATTGTTGAGGCCGGCTTCCGCGGCACCGATTATGTGGTGAGTTTTGTCCCTCGTCCCTAGTGGTCGCTCCCACCTCGCCTGCGTTCCCAATCGTTGTACTCTATGAGACCTTTCCTCCGGCGAGCCGTCGCGCGGTTGAACATCTTTATCACGAGCCCGGGAAGCAGCTCACCTTCCTGTTCGGAGGCGAGCTACTTCCTTCAAGCTTCGTTGACCTCCGACAGCGTCATGTCTACTTTCCCTGGGAGCAGTCGAACATGACGCCAAAGCGGGCGGAGCACTGCTCTGAGGCACATCGGCCGCATATGCCGGTGATGCGGGTCCTCCAGTCAGTGTCCTTCTCATTGAACTGGCAGGTAGTGACGCCACCTTTGGAGATGTTGCTCCAAGGGCGTGTGGTGCCAGGGAAATGGGCCACGACGCAGCCCTGCGGAACTGGGACGCTGCAGCTTTGTTTGGCATCGTCTTTGGCCATGCCGAAATTACAGGAGAATTCTGTGGTAGCGGTTGAGTCGCCGAGTGGCGAGGCAACTGAGAGATCGAGTAGGAGCAAGCCCAGCGCGAACCCCAGCATCACGGCTGACGCCCTGAGTGGTATGAGGAACCACCTCGCCATAGGGGTTGCGCATCGTACCACACTCCCGCGGCTTGCGGCGAATGGTGGTGGAGGGTAAAATCGGACTGCAAAAATGATGAGTGATGAATGCTGAGGGGTGAATGTAAGAAGCTGAATATTGAGGGTGAAGCGTCGGAATGAGGAAATGGATAAACGAGCAATAGCCAAAGTCTTAGAAGAGATCGGGCTTCTGCTCGAACTCAAAGGCGAGAATCCGTTCAAGAGCAACGCTTATTACAGCGCAGCCCGTACGATCGAGTCGCTGACCGAGGATGTGACCGAGCTGATTGCTTCCGGTCGTATCCGAGATCTCAAAGGGATCGGAGCAGCGTTGGCCGAGAAGCTGGCGGAACTGGTCGGAACCGGCCGGCTAACCTACTACGAGGAGCTCAAGCAGATCGTTCCGCCGGGACTCCTGGAGATGACCGCTATTCCAGGCATGGGTCCCAAGAAGATTGCGGCGGTGTGGGGGCAATTGGGGATCACGACGATGGGAGAGTTGGAATACGCCTGCGTGGAGAATCGCCTTGTCAGCCTGCCAGGCTTCGGGCAGAAGACGCAGGACAAAATCCGACAGGGCATCCAGCAACTGAAGCGGCGGCGAGGATTCCACCTCTATGCCAATGTTATCGGAGAAGCCGAGCGGATAGTCGAAGTGATCAGGCATTCGGCCGGGGTCAGATCCGCTGAGTTGGTTGGCGAGCTGCGGCGGCGCCTGGAAGTGGTCCAAGCCATCTCAGTGCTGGTTGGCGCGGATCGGCCCCGGTCTGTTCTGGACAGCCTCCAGCGCATTGAAGCGCTCTGGGAACTGAGCAGGGCAGGAGACAAGATCATCGGGAAATCGCCCATGGGAATTTCGGTGAGCGTGGTCCTGTCGGAAGACCTGACCGCACATGCGATACTTGCAGCCACAGGAAGTGAGGAGCATCTCAACGCATTGGCGTCGCGGGCCGCTCGCATGAAGATTCCCTGGAACCTGACTCCGGCCGCTGGTGGAAAGCTTGCGCCCAAGGCCGATTCAGAAGAAGCCCTCTACGCCGTCTTGGGTCTCCCGTTCATTGAGCCGGAGTTGCGCGAGGGCTTGGGTGAAATCGAAGCAGCGGAGGCAGGCCTCCTGAAGCCATTGGTGGAAGCTCGGCAGATCCAGGGCATCTTCCACAATCACACCACTTACAGCGATGGATCGGCCACCCTGGATGAGATGGTGGCGGCAGCCAAGGCGTTGGGCTACCGCTACATCGGCATCTCAGACCATAGTCAGTCGGCCTTTTATGCCAATGGTCTCAAGGAAGACCGCATCCGCGAGCAGCACGCGGCGATCGACGCGCTCAGAACACGCACTTCAGGCATT
>Ga0209376_1001765_pt1 | contig 21243 bp, 27 predicted proteins | sample GraSoiAngelo_134_FD_185891 | JGI IMG/M metagenome (GOLD analysis project Ga0209376, IMG submission 185891) | Grasslands soil microbial communities from the Angelo Coastal Reserve, California, USA - 14_0929_05_30cm (SPAdes) (version 2) | ecosystem: Environmental > Terrestrial > Soil > Grasslands ... | reverse complement strand
CGTTCAAGGACGTGACGGTTGAGACTAAGGTAGCCACGAAAGACTCGGTTGAGAAGGTCGTGGAGGTGACGAGGCGTACTCATAGGGGATGCCCGATGCACGCAACTATCGTGAAGGCCATGAAGGTCACCGACAAGCTATTCGTCAACGGAAAAGAAATCCCAATCTGACCTGAGCCGCAAGAAATCATATCTATGCTAGCGGTGGACTATAACATCATGCGAGGCTACGTTGATGGGTTTGTCTTGGCTGTTCCCAAGAAGAAGATCCGGGCGTACAAGCGTCTGGCTGAGAAGGCGGCGAGAGTCTGGCGGAAACATGGTGCACTTGACTATGTCGAGGCTGTCGGCAACGACCTCGGCTCAAAATGGGCCGGGATCAAGTTCCCCAGAACAGTAAAGGCCAAGCCCAGCGAGACAGTCGTTTTCTCCTATATCGTGTTCAAGGATCGTAAACACCGGGACATGGTGAATGCGAAGGTGATGAAGGATCCCTTCATGAAAGATGCACAGCCCGAGCAGATGCCCTTTGACATGAAACGTATGGTCTACGGAGGCTTCAGAGTGCTCGTCGAAGCCTAGCTCCCAAGTTACACTCAGGAGTATGCCCAACGGGACATTAGGTTTCTCGTACTCTCTTGTTTATTCTCGTTTGCAATAATGATAAGGCTTCATGGATCGTGGTCTCGAGCCTCAGCTGTTCTGTCGGACGTGCAGCACTTCTACGACTCATGAAACAACGTATCGTTCTGACAACGAGTTCATCGGAAAAATTCTTGTCTGCGAACACTGCGGGGAAACCGTGTTCGAACCGCTAAGGACGGGATGCGCGGACTGTTGAATTACTGGCAAGCCTAGTTAGCATCTTTGAGTCTGCGGCCACGAATTTCATTGCTCTCTCGCGATAGCTAGCCATTCTACGTTGGGCGAGTCGGTCACAGCCTTGGGTTTCGTGTTCATTAGAACCCTGATGGGATCCTTGAACGGGCCGTTCAAAACCGTTGGATTATCCCTCACGCCCCTACGCCAACAAGCCTATGCGCATACCACCTTCGTGTGGGGGTGAATTATCTCGAATAAGATTGCCCTAATCCTCCTCGCTGCAGCGGCAATACTCCTCCCGGCAGTAGCTATCAGCCAAGCTGTTCATCTCCAGATAAGCAATGTTAACGGTCCAAAGGGTCCGAACCACGATGTGAACGATAAGGATGATCCAGACGACCAGACTACTGACGCGGATGACAACGATGCCGACGACAGCGCAACGGCTGACACCGACGACGGCACAACTGCTGACGCTGACGATAGCTCAGTGGCTGACGTAGACGATCATGCCACAGCTGACTTAGACGATGACACCGTGGCCGGCACGGACAACGGTCAAGCGGACAATGTAGAAAGCAACTCGGACATCGACCTCACCGAAACAATCTAGGCAGCACCAGATCAAAGCCATAGTCCGAGAAGACCCCTATTTTCTAGCATCCTGAAGTCAAGGACGCCGGCTTAGACTACTCGTTAGTTCGCTCTCTCCCAGGGGCTTAAGAGAGTTAGAAGGCTCACCGGATGGGAGTCAATTCTTTTTCTGCGAAAGTTCCCTCACTTCCATCCTTGCGTTCATACGTGATCATGTTCTTCCAGGACCTGCGGCCGGGATCCCACGTGAACGTGTTGAACCAGGGTCCGACCGTATAGTCGAATTTGAAGCGAACTGTGTTGTCCTTGCGCGTGCCGATTCCTGGGACGGGTTTCGAGGTCACGCCGAACGTGTCGAACAAGTGCAGAACGTATTCGCCGATCTTCTTGTCATATCCAATGAGGTAGAGGGCTTCGTAGTTGGGGTTTCCTCCCTCGGCGACTCTTACGGGGGAGAAGCGCATCTCCACGAACAATTCTCGCAGAACCCATTTTGCGTTGACCTCTTGGTAGAGGGCGGTGTCGCCCATTTTTCCTGTCAGCGACCAGCGTCCGATCAGGTTGTTGAGAAGATCGTCCATGGTCGACCGGCAACGCGTTTCTAGAGCATTGCTCCTGTTGGGTAGAGCACGTAGTTTGAGAAGTTGGGGAAGGGCTTCGAGGACATGAAGAGGTAGTTGTCCAGTATTCTCATTTTCTGTTCCAGCACGACCTGCATCAGCTGCTCATTCGAGCCTGTCGCAGCTATCCCCACATTTGCAGCTCCCTCAGCGGCGGCCAGCTTGAAAGCAGATCGCAACACGTCGCGAAATGTTTCATGCGACGCGGTCGCTAGTGGGCCCACTCTTCCATTCTGCCAGACATATGCATACCCGACAGGTTCGTTGCCGGAGGAGAATAGGTGACATCGAATAGTGGGAAGGCTGAACAGAAATTCGTGGTTTTTCTCGCGAGGATAGCCTAGTGTTAGCTCGTCGATCCGGGTGAGACTGCTTCTGGCCTTTTCGAAGTCGATGATTCTCTCGTTTCGCAGTTTCGTCGAGGCGTCTGTCTTTACATGTTGGCTGGGACCTTCCATCCAGTAGAGTGGTTCGCGCGGATAGATTCCATAACGCGCGTACAAGGAAATAGAAACAGGATTGTAGGCGAAGGTCGCCAGGGCCCGGTTAGCGATAGTAGTACCCTTGTGATGTTTCATCGCTCTCTCCATGAGGTTCTGTCCGATGTTGAGACCTTGATGCTCGGGTGAGACGAACAAGTGCGCGAGATACCATAGTGATCCTCGAACCCAGCTCAACGTTAGTCCCGCCAATTTCCCCTCCACTTCGGCTACCCAGAATCCCTCGCCATCCTCTTTCAAGCCCATTTCGAACCAGGGAAAACCCTGCGCAGGGATCGCTGGCAATTTAGAGGAGGCGAACGGTGACGAGTCGAAGAATCCGTGCTTCCGCAAGACACCGTCAAACGAGGTTCTGATGAGACTGAGGATTTCCGGGAAATCTTCCACTCTGGCCTTCCGATATGATACGTCAGGCAATGCTGGAGCGACCGAGCCAGCAATCGAGACATAAAGTATACTCGGAAGCTGAGAGCTTGGCAGCTCGCTGGTCCCGATTATTCTTGACCTACAATATTATTGTAAGTAGGAAAAGGCCTGCGACGAGGAAGCCTGCTCCTACGAACTTCGAGATGATGGCACCGAATGGGACTATCTTCTCCGTGAATACGATTATGGAGAAGATTCCCATCAACGGGAGGCTCATCGCCCCGACCGTCAACAGCCCAGCCATCAGGGCCCAACAACACCTTGTGCAGAATAATCCGTAGTCGGCCCCCATCAATGCAGCACCGGTCCTCCCACTGCGCCATCGTGTGAGCAGGAAGGTCATCGGACTACGGCACTTCATCAACGCATCCTGCTTGAACCGGGTGAACTGGTAGAGACCTACAAGAATCATGAGTGGCCCTGCCCAGAGGGCAAAGACGACGATACTGGTGGGCAAGCCTGCGAACGCCAGGCTGGAGATTGCAAGGTAGAACGCGGCCCCTACAATCGTCCAGATGGCAACGTAAGCGAGAACGAAGAGAACGGAGCTGGCTGAGACGCCTGTCTTGTATGGGATGGTGAAAGTCTCGGCTTGCGGAGGCTTTCTCGTAGACACTGATACAGTGTAGACCATTGGGATGAGGGACGGGAACATCATAGCCACCATACCGACTCCCCAGATCGCCGTGAACAATAACAAGGCTGACGGGTCGAGCGTGGCCGCCATGGGCATGTTAGCATTCGCCACGACTAGCCAAGAAAGGACGGATAGGGCCCCGAGTGTCGCGCCGAGGACGTAGGCTGCACGTGGGATCGTGCGAAGTATTGTGGCTACTGTGCGGACCTGCAAGGCTGAAATGTCTTGAATTCGGGCGTGTTCTGTTTATCCGATGCAGCCCTTGTCGGTTATCTTGAGGGTGGTGACGAAACCAGCCCGGTTATCATGTTTAGCATGAATCTCTCGGTCTCCAATCCACCATTTCTTGATGTTCGTTACCATCGCTTTCTTCCAGTTGATCCCGTCGGGGAGGACGATTTGTCCCTTGAACTTTTCACCGGTCACAGGGTTTGAAATGTATCCTGAGCGTACTTCTCCGATTCCGTCAACCTTGAACCAGCTGTTGTAGCCGTTGTAGTGGAAGTCGACCTTGACGACCTTGGTCGGGAGCTTTTTCGCCCAGGTCTTGGGAAATATCTCGAAGACTCCTCCTCCGTGCTTGCCGCTGAAAATCGCCTCGACAGCTTTTCGTTGTTCAGGGGTCGTGTTCTCATCGATGTACAGGGCACCAATACCATTTCCTTCATGAATGGCCTTCGGCCACCAGAGACCCTCGGCAAAAACTACACCATCGAGCTTGGTGTCGCCGAACTTTCCCCGCTTTACCTTGTAGGCTACTAGTGCTTCGCAACTGCCGTGTGTGGGTAGGGCGTCAAAGTTGCACGGGCATCCCCAGTCACAGTTACAGCTCTGGATATATTCTGCTTCTATATTCCATTTCGTTTTGACAGCCAATTACGAATCAGAATTCTCGCACGCGGTCGTCTGAATATAAGATGATACCGTAGTATTCTGGCACTTTGTCTCGTCGAGAAGATTGTCCCAAAACCGTGCATTGGCTCGCTGGATAGAGGCCGAGGAAGGTGGGCACTAGCACAGCGTTTTAACTGATGCAACGAGGGCTTCGAAGAGCTGCGACGATGATCACGAACCAAACCTTCCTGACTCGAGGAGGGGCGAAGTACGAATGGGTGGACCTAGAGAAGTATAGCCCTGATGAGGTAGCTGCGAAAGCAACGAAGTATCACATACACCCGGTCGCCGTGAGAGAGATACTCGATAAGGGAGAGAGGCCGAGAATCCAAGACTTTGAAAACCACACCTTCATCGTGCTCCAGCCACTGACCCGCAAAGACGGCAAGCTAGAGTTCGGCGAGCTGGAAGTCGTCCTCTCGAAGGAATGGATCCTCACCTTTCACAGACAACCTGTCAAGGAAATAATCGATGTAAGAAAAACAATAGACTCCGGAGCACGCGCCTCAAACCAGGGACCAGACTTTCTCTTCTACGACATCCTCAGCCACATCATAGACTCGTACTTCGAACTGACAGACTCGTACCAGGCTAGAATAGACGGTCTTGAAGAGACGATCCTCAAACCAGGCCCAACAACAATACTGGCCAAGATGCTCTCACTGCGCAGAGACGTCGTTAAGACGAGACGCATACTATCCTACACCAGGGAACTTGTCGCGACCATGTTGAGAGAAGACTTTTACGACCTAGACGAACAGGATGAGAGATACTTCCGAGACGCCCACTTCCAACTTTCACATCTGCTAGAGACGTTCGAGACGTACAGGGAGTTTCTGGCTGACCTGAGGGACTCGTACATGAGCACGGTCTCTCTCAGCCTCAACGAGGTCATGAGGAAACTTACAGTTGTGGGAACGATAGCGCTACCCTTGATAGTCGTCTCAGGCATTTACGGGATGAACGTAGCAGGACTTCCTCTTGTAGCAGACCCAAGCGCAGGTCCCGTCATGATCATCGGAATGGTCCTGTACACCCTCATGATTGCTTCGTATTTTCGAAGGGTCAAATGGCTCTAGAGGCCTTAACATGGCGTCCCTCCCGATATGGTCCTCTTGTTAGCTAGAGGCCTGCGATCTCTACTCGTTATCGTTCAACGTTTACGCGTCTAGTGTAGTAGAAGGCTAGTACGACTGAGATTACAGTAGCCGTCATCATCAATGCAAGGCCGATAAAGATGTGGGTCAAGTGTTCAAGGCCGAATCCTAAACCGGAGCCTATGTGCGTCGAGTGGGGGCTCGCCAACGTAGAACGCGCCCATGCCGAAAATGATCCTAACTACGAGAATCGTCGTCCCGTGCAAGAAGACCATAATTTTCATGGCGTCCCGAGACCCCCAAACGATGTCAAAGGGGGAATGTCAAGCAACAATCGATCGTCTGGGAAACCTAACTGAAAGTAACACGGCCAGTCCTACTATGCTCAAGGCCGATGCCCAACTCAGAATGGGTCTGTAGATGGAATAAACAGAGCCGAGCGGGAGAACCACAACGTTGAGAAAGGCGAGTTCGTTTCCGACCGTTAAGTATAGGTTAAGACAAATCCAGACAAATATCAGAGCTGCCACAGCCTTCCTGAGCGAGTCCATGTCCCTCCATTTTAGAGTCAATCTCTCCCCTTTCTGCTGAGAAATGTTGAATCTCACGATCCAGACAATGCAACCAACTAAGACTAGAATCGGCACGCCGTCGAGAGCGATTTCCAAGGAGCCCATACTTCGCCCCGGTTCTATAGAGAACAGCAGGGCCGAGAATTAAGCGTGACCCTTGAGTGATGGATAAACCCAATTAGAGCTTTTCAGAGGAATGTCTAGAGCGTGACCCAGGCTCTTCTTCATTGACACATCCTTGGTTTTCAGCACTCCTGCAAAAGATCAGCAGACGCAAAAGGAATCTAGCAATAGTGGCTTCGCTCTTGATCTTGACGATAGCTATTTCATTCAGCGGCTACGAGTCTTGGAGATCATCGGTCCAGTCTCAGATTCAAAGTCGGATTGACTTCATGAACTCCGGCGACCTAGTCTGTTCCTATATCATCAGTAACTCGTTTGTGATGCCCTACTACGAAGGAAAAGTATTCTTCATCGAGGGAGGACTAGTCAACAAGACTCAACTAGGCGACTGGCAATCAGTCGCAAATTATGCCTACACCGTTCTGAACAACAATCGGACACAGGCAGGGTGCAAAATATGGTTCGGACTCACGCGCACCTTAGTCGTCCTATTAGGACGCTCTCAAGAGAACGGGTTATTCGTCACACAGGATCTGTTCTTCGCAAAATACGCCCCGTTCTAGCTAGGCGAGACAGTTCCACGAGGAGTTCGGCTGACTCAGATAGGCAATAGAAAGGACAATTAACATGGTAGCGTAATCTCGATGTGACACTCATGCCATCTCAAGCCGTTGTCAGACAGGTTGATCGTTGGATTGATGCTCACAAGAAGGATCTAGTTGATCTTACTTGTCGTCTCGTCAGTATTGATACTACTGTCCCTCCCGGTCTGAACTATCCGAAGATCTCGCAGATTCTTGCTGGCGAACTCAAAGAGCTGGGTGTTACGCCTTCTGTGAGCCATATTCCCGAGGTCACGATCAAAAGGAGGGTCAGTCCTGAGGTCGGGCTGAAGGGTCCGCGGCCGAATACGTATGCGATTCTAAAGGGCGAGGGTGACGGGCCGAAGATACTTCTGAACGGGCATGTGGATGTTGTCCCAGCGGACCCGTCAGGATGGACGAATGATCCGTTCGAGCCGACGATTAGGAATGGTCAGATCTATGGGCGAGGGGCTGCGGACATGAAGGGGTCGGACGCGTGTACGATTTTTTCGTTGAAGGCGTTGGTTGAGACTGGTGTGAAGTTTGGTGGATCGATTATTCCAACTTTTACCACCGACGAGGAGGTGGGAGGATACACCGGCATCAACCATTTGGTGGATAAACATGTGATAACGAAGGACATTGACTATTGCATTTCGACTGACAGCGGGATAGAGGTGCTCCATGTCGCGAGCCTTGGTGATTCCGAGTTTGTCATCACTGTCAAGGGTGAGGCGGCGCACTCGGGGCGGGGATGGACTGGGATTAATGCAATTGAAGAGGCGGCCACTTTGATCGAGAGGTTGAAGGTTCTAGGTCAGGAGATTGGGAAGAGGAGATCGAAAATTCCGGCGGAGCCGTTGTATGGGACGAAGAAGATGCGGCCAGGCCTCTACGTGAACATGATCAAAGGTGGCCTGAAAGGCAACATCATACCCGACACATGCGAGATCCTAGTCGACAGACGATTCATACCAGAAGAAAAAGCCACTATAGTCGAGCAAGAGATCAAAAGGGTCGTAAGAGAGTTCGCGAAGAATAGTCCGGCGAAGGTGTCGATGAAGAAGATTCTCGGATACGACCCGATGCTCACGGACCCCAACCACAAGCTGGTCAAAGTTGTCAGGAAACAGGCGAGAAAGGTTCTGGGACGGGACACACCGCTGGCGGGAAGTCAAGGGTCTACCGATATGGCGGTTGTCACTAACCTAGGCATACCCGTAGCCGTGCTAGGTGCCACACGACAAGACAGCAACATCCACGGAATAGACGAACACGTACGCATAACCGACCTAGTAAGCATCACAAAAATCCTGACACACTCATACCTAGAACTGCTACCAACCCACACCTGATGAATACCCCAATTTTTCAGTCGAAGTCCAAGACTATACGAATCGGTTCCCTAGCTTACTATTTGAGCGAAGTTTGCCAATTTCGGCCAATCGAGTGGTAGAATTCTTGCGCGAATGCTCCTATCAGGAGCAGTTGGTATTTCGACTAAGCCCTCTGCGTCAGGAATTGTGTCCGAATCGAATCTCTCAGAGAAGTACGAAAATTCTTTGAACGCAAGGAGTGGAACAGCTGGGTCCAGATCTTGAATTAACCTGTTGCACACAATGAGAGGTAGGATGAATTTCCGACCGGTTGAGGGCATTGCTTCTAGACATGGAGAACCATTGAGATAGTTCAAATGAGTAGAAAGCCACTTGCACTTGAGAAAATGTTCACGATAATATTTCGTGAAAATGTTCCGCAACCCCCGGCCAGTCTCTATCTTGCGCTTCCTTTCTTTGCTCTCAACTATTATGAGGAATCCTCCTTTGCTCCCTAAAACGTCAAAGTCGGTTCTCTTCTTGGTATGTCCCCATAGCTCGTTAGAGTCTCTGTCCGTCAGAACCTGCTCGAATATCTCCAAACGCCCATTGTGAACACTGAATCCATGACTTGACAGTTCTCTCCGGGAGGCGCATTCGAAGAATTCTCCTTTTACATTAACATCATCATATATTGAATCGAAAAATCCCTGAAGCCTTCGCGAGATTACTGCCATTATCTGTCGAAAACTGAAGATGATCCGCATTTGGGCGGGAACAAGGGGGAGATGTCTGGCAGAAGCGTTCATCTTCCATGTCAGACTATCGAGAACATTTCCGACCACATGTTTGCTAAGCCCTGTGGACTTCACTATGTCTCGTAACGCCTTCTCTCGTAGATCTACATACACCATGTGGAAGCCTCGTGGACGTGCTAGTCGTTGCAATCCGACCACAACCTTCTGAAAGTCAGACATAGAGTAGCCAAACTGTTGACTAAACTGTTCGACATAGCTGGGAAATGATTCGTATCCTCTGAAGAAGGCCATCTGCTCTCTTTCGAATGCCGCCCGATGTGTTGGACTGGCCATCCCTAGACCTACCGTAGACAACGTTGGCTCCAATAGTTTTCCGAAATCCGAAGACCACTCTGGTGTCCATATTCCCTCGGCGGACATTGTTCTTGGATCCGTTCTGTCCGTTAACATCACCTTGAGGGGAGTCATCGATCGAGGGTAGTTTACCTGGGGAACCAGCTTGTCTTCAGAGACAGTTAGGGAATATCCGCGGTGAGCGGTGTTGTCGAAAATCGCATATTTGAACGATAAGAGTATCAAGTTCACCAGCTCCCCGACGAATTTCTCCTCAAAAGTTCCCCTCGATTCTTTGACCACTAGCATTAGTGCCATCTTCCTTCTCCCTGCCATCCTGGTTACAATGGGGATTGTAGCGTCACTAGGCCCTAGCTGCCGACGAAAGATCATTGCAAAGGCGATGTCATCAGGGCTCTCACCGATTGAGAGAGTCATTGTAGGTTGTCTGACCGATTTCCGCGGTTCAGACCCGCCTAGGTTGAGTATGAGATCAAGAACTCGCTCGATTTGAAGCATCCACTGCGCAAGAGTTCGGTACACCATGGTTCGCATCTCCGAGTCCCAATTGAGATCCGTCAGGGCTAGATCGCCGAGTTTGTTCAACAGATTGTCAAAGGCGTCTTGAAGGCAGAGCAGGGCAATGACACTATCTTCTCTATTGAATAGCTTACACTTCTCGATTACCTGCGACCAAATCGGGCGAAGCTGTTTGGCAGCCTCTTCTCTGCTAAGGATGACCAAGGTCGTGAAGGGTACTACATTTCCACAAGATATTCTTGGCCCTGCCCGACCTTAGGGCGATCGGGAAGGCTGGCGGGAAATCTGCGAGAATCCCCTAGGATCTATTAGGCTACCGTCGATCTTGAGGCGATTCTTCTGAATCCAATATGACCTGATCGTTTGGCCTAGGACAGGTAAACAGGTTCTCAGACTTCTTGTCTTTGAAGCAAGCACGTCCTCTGCTCTAATGATTCAGACGAGTCTGAGGTGAAGCTTGAGATTCTCCTTGTTGTCCTCTAGTCCAGAACCTCTGATAGTATCCATAATGATCTTTGTGAGGAAGACAACATCGACATTGTGACGTCTCCTAACGTCGGCAACCTCGTAATGGGCTTCCTGGCATATGATCGTTGTATCAGACAATATTACGAGTTGATTGGGAGGTGTCCTAAAAACCCCGACAGCATAGTCGAGCCATCTCTTCTGAGACCATTCAGTTCCGAACTTGAAGAAACTCGGATCAAGTTGGATCAAGGTTATTCGCTGATTTGGCTTTTCTGCCTCCGAATAACGGTAGGTTTTACCCCACCGAGTAGTGTCAACGCTTTGTTGTAACCTGAAACCTAGCGCCTCAAGGGCTGGCGCTACGTGGTTATACATCTCGTTGGATAGGATCAGTTCGGTAGGAAATTCGTCCGGAGGAACTGTTTCAGAAGGTGCTTGGCCATTATTGTGGGCTTGCCCAGCATTGGAAATGGCTGCTCCTTTGTAGGTGAATATTATTGCGAAGCCCATGAGTAAGACTATGGCCAAAACCAAGATTGCGGCATTTTCTAGAGGAATCCGTTGCTGAAGAGAGAAGAATGTGATAATCACAATACTAATGACAATCAGCGCGAGCAACTGAATGGGTAGAGTTATGTTACTTGCTGTTTCAAGCATTTTTGGAGCATCGCTTGGCTGCGAGTACGAGCGCAGAAACCTTAGCTCCGTTATCTTTCTCTAAGCGGCAACCCTGAAAGCGCTTGGTCAAAAATTGATTTTAGTTGCTGCTCGTCACTTGTCTTCATCGCTCTGCGAACGGTTTCTGGATCGATTGACAGCAACTTCACATTTGTCTCTGCAGCGAAACTCCTGAGACTTCCTGAAGGTTTGGCCCCGATCATCACGAGCGCTGATTCAACGCGGGTGGGACTACCTGTGTTAAGAAAAGCCCGCCAACGTGAAGAAGCCACTTGAGTGGCAAAGAGTTGGCGCACCATCTCGATTCCTTGCGCATCCTCCGCAACGATGTCCTTTTCGCGCCCGACCTTGACCTCAATTATCAGAACCTCGTCGTTCTTGAACGCTAAAATATCTGGATTGAGAGGGAGTGAAGAAACCCCACTAATCCGTGGCTCACTCAGAACCGTGAATCCAGCTGACTCGAACAATTTTGCAATCGCCGCTTCAGCCTCGTTATGGCTAAGCTGAGGGAGTTGATGTCTCCCGTTTCTTGAGCCAGACCCAACAGGGTCCGTTGGACCCATGCATCTAGACTGTTTCCAGTGAAATTTAGTTCTTTCGAGGTACAGTTCTACTAGGATCAACCAGTGAGCAGGTTGAAGTCTTTTCTAGGGTCTTGTTGGCGAGCAGGATGTTTACGGCAAACTAGAAGGGCAAGGTGCCGGGTCTCAATAAGAGCACTCGTTGGTGTTGGGAGAGCTGCATCGAGGCATCTCTTTCTGAGTTATCCCAGGTTTCTTCCTTTGGGAAAACTTTCAACAGAACCTCCCTCATCGCGAAGTATTTCTCCTCATCCACGCATTGACTTACAGCATAGAACATTCGGGCGGCTCACGGATTGTCGATAGCAGAATTCGGCTTGGAACCGGTGGACGGTGGACCCGCCGGACTGCTTGGGGACGGTGAGGACGACGGTAATGTAGATGGTGATGAGCGGATGGGACGGTGTCCCCTCACCTCTACAGTGTAGAGGGCTGCAAGCGTGACGGCCGTTGCCAAGAGCATGACGGTGACGGCAAACCCCCAGGTTTCCCAGATGCTTGGAGGGGCGGCTGGGAAGTAGCCGGCAGCTTGCAATAACTGCCGAGATTTTGTGAGGTTGAAACTGTACGGGGTGAGAACGGTGTTGAACCCGTCTGTGACCGCGAAGCCTGTCCGGTAGTCGCCGACGACCGGAGTCGTTATTCCTGGATTACTGTATCCCGCGAGAAGCTGCTGTATTATCAGATCTCTCGGGATCGCGTAGCTGATAGCTTGACGGACATATTTGGCTGCAAGAGAGGCCTTCGAAGGATCACCAAGGCCTAGCGGGGTATTGACGCCTGTTCCAAATATTGGGTGTTTCATGTTGAAGCCTAGCTCCTGGACCCCGAACGCGTCGTAGGACGTCCACTGGTTCGACGGCCAGGTGGCGAGAAAACTCGTCTGGGTCTCCAGCGCGTACTGTGCATCGAGGACGCTTACCGAGCCTGTCTTCAGGGCGGAAACGGCATTATCGGAGCTCGGCATGTGCTTGACATAATAGTCCTTGATCTGGAAAGCTCCCCTACTCTGAAGAGCGGTCTTTCCGTTCTCCGGAAAATCAAAGTAGTTATCATTCCTTGTCAGATGATTTGTCTCAATCGCAGGATCATAGCTGACAAACTTGTAAGGCCCCGTCCCAACAGGACCCCCACCAATCCCGGTGTTGAACGGGTTCGTCCTCCAGTCTGCATAGGGAACACTCGCCAGCACGTGGGCGGGAATGATTGGTGTAGTGAGAACATTCTCCACAAAGTACGCGTAGGGAGTCGGGAGAGTGAACCTTACAGTATACGGGTCCACAACTGTTACATCGCTTTTTCCACCGACTATACCCTTGATGAACGCCTCATTGTCCGCCGCCAGACTATCATCTTGAAGCGCATCAAATGTGAATTTCACATCTGTCGCATTGAACGGAACCCCGTCATGCCATGTCACCCCAGGACGCAACGATACAGTCCAAGTCTTCTGATCCGACGCAACAGACCAGCCAGTCGCCAACTGCGGAATCATATTCTTGAAGATCGTATCATTCCTCTGCGCCAACGCGCTGAACATTGCCCCGTACACTGTCTGGTCATAGTAGGAACTGCTCAGTGTCGGGTTGAAACCCTCCGACGGAGCCGGTCCGGTCTGGGCCAGGGTGATCGAGCCTGTAGTAGACCCGCCCATCATCGACAATTGCTCGATCGGCGGCCAATACGGAAAATGGTAGGTGCTGAACACGTACTGGGCATTCGGCATGGTATAATCAAAAGCAACAATCTCCTTTGTGTAGAGTATCGTGGCGGAGGGCTGCTGGTCATACGCGAGCGCCTGCCACTGCTTCACCAGGTCTAACCGTTGCGTTTTGTCGATTGTTTCCTTGATCTGTTTGGTCAGCTGGTTATTCTGGCTGTTATTCCAGAGATAATAGTTGGAACCAATAGGAGCAAACTGTGAGCTGTGATAGTAGGACCATGGATCGGCATCTATCCCGAGAGCATAGCCGAGAAATAGGGCGTCAAAGCCGCCGTTGTTGTAGCTTCTCCCGAGAACATCAGAAGCAGGTGTAAGCGCTCTATCGTATATCGTGGGCCAGTCAAGAACAACTCTCTGCGCGTCTATGCCCAGTGCCTGAAGGTTGCTTTGGACGAGCAGCGACCAGCTCTGTCGGGCCTGATTCGGCTGAGGAACCATCAATGTTATTCTGAATATTCCCGCAGGCGCAGTATCTGCATGGACCCATGCAGGACTGGTCGAGGTGAGAGCAAGCCCAAGAAACAAAAATGCCAGGGACCTAATCCGGGCGCCAGATCGGCCAGTCATCGCGAACACGACGACGAGCAGACGATCGAACGTAATGGCTACAGTGTTCCTCTCTTCGTCAGACCATGAGTACTAGACCGTTTTTTGTCAGAACCAGCTTCCGCGGCCCGAACTCAACGGTCGTGGTCCTCTACTGTGGCCCTCCTTAACGGACTTTGACCTCGTGCGTTCTGGCCATGAACCCGTTTCTCTTGTGCGTCCCATCGCAGAAGGGCATCAGCGTGGACCCGCCGCATCGGCACCAGGCCTGTACAACCTTTCCGTCCACAATGACTAGGTTTGGACCGTTCTCTGTTGACCTTATCACAACATCAGGCATACTCACACTGTCACCTCTCTCTTCCATTCATCCATCTAGGACCTTAGCCACACGAGTCAGGACAACAAGGTGCGTTCCGTGAACCAGATTGTTCTGATCGTAGTTACCGTAAACTCTCAGGAGAGCGCCTACAACTAGATCATCTGCTCCGCCCATGATCAACTTGCTCGTGGGACCCCACTCGACCTCGAGCCGCTGTGATGTTCGAGGGAATGCCTGATTGGTCCCGGTTTCATCAGGGAGAAGGAACACGCCTCCCAAAACCTGTTCCCTCGGCAGATCTGTTACTGAGAAAAACAGGTCCACCAACGTTCCTGGAGCAATTTCCCCTAGTTGTTTCACAGTGAGCACAGGGACTGCTGGTATCTTCGGAGGCCCTGGCATCGTAGTTTTGGTTCCTTCTGATACAGGTTGAGCCGGAGTTTCGCGTGGCCTCAGAGGTCTATCCTGATCGTATCTTAATCCGAACTGCAATGCAGTCTGCGCCTTGGCCAGTTCCTCGCCGAGGTAGCCTGCGTGGCTTAGCTGTGTGACAAGTCCGTCACGCAAGAGACCGAGTAGCATCGAGGTTGCTCCGCGTCCCCGCATCTCATGAGCAGGCGTGTGATCAGGCAAATAGTGTCGTAGAAGAATCTCCTCCTGCTCAGCCTCGATCGTGATAACGAAGTATCCCTTCGGATCATACAACAACGGCTCGCGCTGCCCACCCGGCCGAATCGACACAAACTCCTCCTGCTTTCTAGCTGTTCCAGCCTCCTTTTGTCCGGTCGCGAAAACCCCCGGATTGCGATCAGAGAGACTCTTCACCCGTTCCTGTAAAACCTGCAAATCTTCTTCGCCAGTCCAGTCAAGAATCTCGACCTGCTTCCTGAACTGTTGTACCTGCTCGGGATTAATTGATGGTAGAACTGGATCATACCCTGCCGCATCGATGATCCGTCTCTTGTCGTCAACACCCTTCTCCACCAGAGCGACAAGAGATTGTCCGGGCTTGAATAGGGCAGAGTCTTTGCCGCAGATGAGCAGGAAACGAATCGCGGGATTCGACGTGATGTTGACGATAATCCGGGTAATGCCGAGATTGGCGGTGTAGACCATGCCCGCAATGGCCACTCCGGGAAGAGCCACAAGGGGCCCGATCAGACGTTCAGAAGTGAGAGCGCAAACAGCCACGGGACCATTCGGATCACCGACCTGGTAGGTCCCAGGCATGACAGGCCATTTCGCGTTACTATTGGTGCTCACCGCTCACGACCACTATTCCTATCTAATCGAGTTTCTCGACGCGTAACGCTGGGCGGAGTATTTCCAATATTCTATTCGCGGGCGCACTTTCTTCATCACGCGTGAATTATGGAAATCACGGAACGCGCGAGTCTGAGCTTCTCCTAGATAAAATCCCATTCGCGCGGCGGCGTTCGAATCGTTAGGTATCGGTTGCAACTTGTCCAAGAACTTGGTCCCGCGAGCCCCGAATTCACTGGAGGTTACTCCAGCGGTTCTGCAACCTACGTCGTGCGCGCAGGGTCCCACACAAGTGTTGTTCATTTTTTCTCAGTAGCAGTAATGTGCGTCATAGGCTAATAATTCTGAGCGGAAACCCAAGTCCACAACGGACCCGAATGTTATCTTCGCTCTCCGGGTCCATCGCCGAGGATTGAGTACTCGTGTCAGTCTGTGAGGTAATCAATTGAGCTACCGAATTCGTTTCTTTCTAGCGAGACCAGCCTGTGAGGACTTTCGCCATCTCTGGATGGATCTTCTTCAACGATTCCACCAGCTGCGGATCGGTTATTGCGAAGGTCTTCCAGAGCTTCTGAACGGCTGGAATAGCCTCAGCATCGTACACTTTCTTGGCTGCAAGATGAAGACGGCACTGGTACCAACCATAATTTTGGGGTCCCACCCTGGTGTAGAGTGCTTCAAAGGCTTCGAGAGTTCGATAGCGAAACCTCTCAGGACCCAAGGCTACTATAAGACGGGGGAAGGTTTCTAGGGTTGAAAGCTGTTCGGGTTCCACCGAAGCAACGTAGGCATGTAGACAGAGGTTCGCGAAGAACTCAGTCAGCCAGGATCGCGGAAAATGAAAGGGAACCTGGTCATGGAAGATGTGTGCTAGTTCGTGGACCGCGAGCAGATCGAAGAACGGTGGAAGGTCAATTCTTCCGTCCGACCCATAAGAAGTCTGGGCCTCTTTCAGAAGACTGGGCGATGCATCCTTAATCATGTCGACGAAGCTTCCCCAGAAACTGCTCTCCTCTCCCGCCACAATCAGATTGCCCGCCTCGTAGTTCGGCATCCCGTACATAGGGTGGGAGGAACGCCCAGACCAATCCTGTGAGGAGAGTACGAGGAGGCTCGCTTTGGGCTCGAACTCGAGGACCTTGCTAAGGAAACGATATGCCCGTGCGCATCGCTCCGCGATCGAACGGCCACGAGTTTCAAGTCCCGGACTCGTGTGAACCAGGAACGGAAAACCTTGAACAGCTTCGAGCCCTTCAAGCTTAGATGTATCGATCATATTGTTCCTGTCTTTCCCTCGCACCGCTTATTTTTCTTTGTAGACGTTCGTCTTCAGCTCTCGTCGTCCGCGGATCCATTGTTTAGAGACAATCGGCTCTTACGCTTCTCAGCTATCGTGTCAGTCTTCCTGTGCTCTATACTTATCAGAGCCCACTCTGGCCAAGAATGGAGAAGGATACGATTGAAGGACCGACAAAATATGGATAGGGCGCGAGCCGAACTTGAGCGGGTCGATGCCGCATGGTCCGCAGCGGCCTCAACTTCACGCGATGTGGAACAAATTGTGTCGTTTTGGGCGGACGACGCGATCGTTATTCCGCCAGGACAGGCGCCCATTATCGGCAAGAATGCAATTCGGAACTACGTTACAGCCAGCTTGAAGATCCCAGGGTTCACCATCCAATGGAAAACGACCCAGTTTACGATTGCCCGAGATTGTGACCTAGCCTACGGTGTTGGGACAAACCAAGTCTCGTTCAACGACGAGAATGGCAATCGCATCAAATTGCGAGGCAAAGCAGTGACGGTCTGGCGAATGGAGAACGACGCATGGAAGTGCGTCGTCGACATCTGGAACGATGACCCCGCCCCGAAGTGACTTCTATTTCCTTTAGAGGTTGGACAGCAACTAACGTTTGTGTCCCCTTGCTGCTTATATCCCGGGCTAACCTTGTTGCACTAGATAACATTGAGTAAGCTTGCGTCTAGCTGCCAACCTGACATCTCAAGCATGATTTTTGGAAAGAGCGATCTTTGCAGGAGGGACATCTGCGCGGTAATCAAAGCGGTAAGAAAGCTGGGCTCAGAGTGGCGAATCCTCATCTCATACTACCTCCTCGACAACCCGCTCCGCTTCAACGATCTGTTGAGGAAGGGTAAGCCTGACGATCTTAACGCGCGAACTCTTTCTCGGACTCTGAAGTATTTGCAGAATATGGGCATCGTTGAGAGAAGAGTAACCGGCACCGAACCTTTCTCGGTCGTCTACAGTCTTACAGAGAAGGGACGAGACCTCGGCGATATCTTGTCCGCGTACCGGAGATGGGGAGAGAAGTGGACCCCAAGCATCGTCCATCCCTTACCATATCTGAAGGTAAGCAGACCAGTGATATCTCGCAAGACCTAGCAAATTTTGGGATGGTCGAGCCTCCGTAAATAGGAAAATCTGAAATCCTGAGAGAGGCACACTTTCCACAGTCTTGCAGCATACTCGGCAGACCCGGATAACCGCGAACCTCGTAGGAATGATGATATTCGTTCAGGTTATTCTTGGAGGCGGTTCTTTCGTCCTAGGCTGGGATGTCATCTATCACCTTGTCTGGGGAACCCTAACCTTCATCGTGCTCATAGCTGCGACCGTGCTGGCACGGAGAGACTTTGGCGTCGATTCCACCCTGTTCAAAGTAGGCCTCGCCGCCATCGTCGATTTTGTCATTCAAGGAATACTGGGATTGTTCTCTTTCGCATCAGGCGTCGCAATTGTCGTCCATCTTACCAACGCCTTCCTACTCGCCGTCATAGTGACCTATCTGATCAGTTTCGCAGACAGCGCCGACAAGGCCTCCACTCCTCTAACTTCCCAGACTCAAACAACACCGCCAGGGAATTTGCGCGGACAAGCTACGGGACCCTGAATGTGAGGTTGCAATTGGATCGATGAGGTACGGCTTCATCGAAGCTCGACCAAACCAAGGCTTGAGACTCTCAACCGAGCCCTTTAGACAGGTTCTCGGACGAACTTCTTGGCGGATCTTCTAGGTTTGCCTAACGTCGGGCTGCTTCTCGGAAGCGTAGCGGTGTTCTTTTCAACAGCAGGCTACAATGCTTGGAGAAGGAACTTCCGAGAACATTGGTCTCGCGGAGAACACTATTACAACGTGGATCGATGGGAAGTGTTAGGTGCCGGCATAGCCTTTACCTTGCTTCTATTGGGAGCGTATTGGCAATGACCACCTCTCCTACCTCCCAAACTAAGATAGACTTCTCAGGACAAGCCCACGCAAACTACACCGACCTTGACTTGAAATCAGTTCCCAAAGTGTGAATTCTCGCTATTATTCGGTGAAAGCATCGACGGGATGACCTATGCTCGACCGCGACGAAGAACTCAAACTACTCGCATTCCTCGCAAGCCTAGCCGGACTCCTTGGAATAGTTGTCTCGGGGAGCAACTTCCAGATCGGCTCCGCCTCCTCCACCACAGTCAGAGCGTACTTCTCTGTAATCCTGGAAAACTAAACCATGAAAGAGGGTAAGAAGGCTGCAGATGTCGAGAAGGCTCTCCAATACTGGACGAGCTCGATGATCGACCCTCAGCTGAAGCCTGTTCAAGCTAAAACAAGACAATTAGCCGAGGCCGCGCTTTCCCTAGCTTCATCTCTGGAAAGTCGTTGCCGAGAATTCATTCGAAACACCAAATATGACATGTCTGGCTTAGGCGATTCCCGCCGGCTCCGAGCAGCCATGGCACTAAACCGCGTCTCCGGAGAGATCGTCACCGCATCTGGTGACTTTCTGAAATCAAGTCCCAACGAATCGATATCGAAACTGGAGACGAGCATTACAAGGCTGTTACGAGCGGCTGGTTCAAGCTACAACGAATCGGTAAAAGCGATGGCTTCACATTACGCTTCGGAGAGAGGTTGGCTCAGAGCTGAGATAGAAGGGCTGCAACGCATCAATCACCAGACGTCCCAGTTCCGGACAAGAACCCGAGACATCACGTCGACCCGTGACCAAATACAAGAACACTCCAGGACCATTGTTGAGCATCTCACGACGCTACAGAATCTTGAGAATTCCCGCCTCCAGCTGGAAAAAGAGATTCACCAGCTTATCCACAACGAGGGCTCGCTTCTAGAGGCGATCGAACGGATTGAATCTAATTCTGCGATTCGAGCTCTCAACGCCAAAGAAGCGGAACTCAAAGCGTTGAGAAAGAGGCTCCTGAACGAAGAAATGTCCAGACTGGGCGGACTATTCACAAAGGTTCTGTCGCTGCATCAGAGAGGAGAGGTGCATGTCCATCTACAGGCGATAGAAGTATTGACGCGATATGTGAAAGCCCCACTTACGACATTGGCCAAGGAATCCGACGGCTATCCGGAACTCACCGACTCGCTCGAGGGAGTATGCGAGTCCATTGAAACAAACAGGCTACCGCTCGGAGAAAAAAAGGCGAGAAAAACACTCGAGCGAGCAAAACGGATCATAAACGGGTCACTCAGACCAATTCAGAAAGAGGCCAAAGAAGCCTTTGCGGCGAGAAGTCAGATTCTACGCTCCCCCAATGTGAGGCAACTCAGATCCCAACGATCCGAACTACGAGCAGAATACACTAGAGCCCGAACCTCGAAGCAATCGCTGGAATCAAGAATCAAGAGCATAGCCGACGAAGCTTCAGTGCTGAAGGCCCAAGCGAAAACCCATTTGGACACAATAAATGAACTCGCCACCAAGAACTTCAACAAGGGCGTCCCGCGGGAACTGCGTGAAGAGGTCCTATCCCTAACCCACTAGACTCTTCTTAAAACCGACCAGACCTCTTCGGCGCTCCGGCCGGGGGGGTCCTGCCCAGCCCAGATGAAACTCGTTTCAAAAACAGTTGTAATAGGACTGTCTATTGGGATTCGCGGGCCTTCATTCGCTTTTCCAGTTCTTCCTGAGAAACGTCTTCGACATGTGTGGCGATCCACCACTGGTTTCCGTACTGGTCCTTGACGCCTCCTGTCCGGTCTCCGTAGAACTGGTCAGACGGCTCCCTCAGCGAAGTTGCACCTTCCCCGAGCGCCCGTTTGTAGGCCGCATCAACATCCTCCGTGTACACATTGATCATTGCAGGAACCGCTGGGAATTCTGGGGTTGCGTCGTTTATCATAATGATTGAGTCGCCGATCCTCACTTCGGCGTGACGTATTCGACCATCGGACCCGGTGAACCTCTCTTCTTCCTCCGCGTCAAACACCTGCCTGAGGAAATCTATCAAGTTCGACGCTCCTTCGACACTCACTATAGGAGTGAGGGAATGATAACCTTCAGGAATAGGTTTCACCTTGCTAGTAACAGATTGCATTGTCGACGATGATTTGTCGTGGCTTGATAAAAGGGTGACTGGACAGAAACTGCTAGATCACTCGTGTCACGATGATGCCCAGCAAGGCGATACGGCTTCGTATCGTCTCTAATTCTGACTAGTGCTCTTTAGAACGGTTTCTATCTTATTGAGAAATGACTCAATAGATGACCGGGGATTCAACGTCGACCTTCATAGCGAGAAATAAATCGTGAGCAATATCCTGATAGCCATTTTCCGCAGGGTTAATATTATCAGGGGTAAAGCGCAAACCGAAAACAATGTTGTCAACTATAGCGAACAGGCAAAGAAAGCTTGTTAGAACGATGATTCTTCCACTCCTCATCCTCGCCATCGTTGTCTTGATGCCAGTTGCCCCCATGGTCCATGCTCAAACGGTCGTCACCACAATCCCAGCGGACTTCAAACCGTTGGGAGTCGGGGTCAATGTTCTAACCAACGAGATCTACGTGGCGACCACGCGAAACTTTGAA
>Ga0209376_1001761_pt1 | contig 21306 bp, 25 predicted proteins | sample GraSoiAngelo_134_FD_185891 | JGI IMG/M metagenome (GOLD analysis project Ga0209376, IMG submission 185891) | Grasslands soil microbial communities from the Angelo Coastal Reserve, California, USA - 14_0929_05_30cm (SPAdes) (version 2) | ecosystem: Environmental > Terrestrial > Soil > Grasslands ... | reverse complement strand
CGAGGACGCGGGAGCCGAAGCGGCGCCCCCGCCGGCCCGCGCGCCGCAACCGCCCGCCTCAGCGCGGAACCGACGCCGCCCGCCTCCCGATCTCCTCGGGCGTCAGGTCCTCCTTGTGGGTCGCGATCGCCCACACGTGCCCGAAGGGATCCACGATCTGCCCGTAGCGGTCGCCCCAGAACATGTCCTGGAGCGGCATGCGGACCTGCGCGCCGGCGGCGACCGCGCGCGCGAAGACCTGGTCGGCGTCCGGCACGTAGAGGTGGATCGTCGTCGGCGTGCCGCCGAGCGCCTCGGGCGAGCGGCCGCCCATCTCCGGGAACTCGTCGTTCAGGAGGATCGCGGAGTCGCCGATGCGGAGGTGGGCATGCATGAGCTTCGTCCCATCCCGCGACGGCATGCGCATCACCTCCTCGGCGCCGAAGGCGCGCCGGTAGAAGTCGATCGCGCGCGCGGCGCCGCGCACGGTGAGGTGCGGCGTGACGGAATGATGTCCTTCAGGAATAGCCTTGGCCATGGCGTCTCGATTTGCACCATGCGCGGGGCCGTGGCAACCCCCGCGGCCGCGGTGGTAGAGAGCGCCCATGGCCGACGCGATCGACCTCGGCTCTAGCCACCTGCACGCCAGCACGGCGGACGGCGTCCTGCGCGTGGTCATCGACCGTCCCGAGCGTCGCAACGCGCTCACCGTCGAGATGTACCACGGCCTCAAGAAGGCCGCCGTGCTCGCCGAGCGCGACCCGGCGATCGACGTGTTGCTCGTCACCGCCGCCGGCGACCACTTCTGCGTCGGCGGCGAGATGGGCGGGCGGCACGAGGGCGGCGCGGGCCTCGACCGCGAGACCGACGGCATCGACCTCCTCCCCTTCGTGCAGTTCGAGCGCTGCCCGAAGCTCGTCGTGCTCGGGATCAACGGCATGTGCCAGGGCGGTGGGCTCAACCTGACGCTCACCGCCGATCTCGCCGTCGCCTCCGAGCGCGCCACGTTCCGGGCCCCGGAGCTGCTGCGCGGCGTGGCCGACTGCTTCCTCGGCGCGCGCCTCGCGAGCCGGGTCGGCATGGCACGCGCGAAGCTCCTCCTCTTCACCGCCGCGGAGGTGACGGCCGCGGAGGCGCTCGCCATGGGCCTCGTCGCGCGGGTGGTGCCCCCCGCCGAGCTGGAGGGCGCCCTCGCCGACACGATCGCGCGGGTGCGACAGACCGGCCCCCAGGCGCGCGCGGCACTCAAGCGCGACCTGAACCGTCAGCTCCCGGCCCTCGACTTCATGATGTTCACGGCGTCGCTCGCCTCCGACGAGGTGCGCGAAGGCTTCGCCGCCTTCGTCGAGAAGCGCCCGCCGGCGTGGACGCGGCGGAAGGGTTAGAGCGCTACTCCGGCGCGATCAGCCTCAGCTTCGGGAAGTAGGTGCGAAATCGCGCGGCGTCGCGCGTCAGCAGGCTCATTCCGCTCACCGCGGCATGGGCGCCGATGTAGAAGTCGGGAAGCGGCGCTCGCCTCGAGCCTCCGCGCCGGCGATACTGCAGGAAGCACTTCCCCGCGAGGAATGCCGCCTCCCAGGGCAGCGCCGCCCGGTGGTAGACCGTTGGCGGCAGAGCCGCGTCGACCTCTTCGATCCGTATGTAGTTGACGGATACCTCGGCATAGATGATCGGGTTGATGACCAGCGTGGCTTCGTCGGCGGTTCGCGTGAGCGCCTCCGCCGACCAGGCGAACCAGCGCGGGTCGTTGCTCGCGACGTCGAGGAGGACGTTGCTGTCGACGAGGACCGCGCTCACGTCTCGCCGCGTGTGAGGGCCATGATCTCGTCGGTGGTCATGCCGCGGGTAGCTGTTCCACGCAGATGCTCCACGAGCGACCGGCCCCGCCCCTGCCGGCCCCTCGCCTTCTTCAGACGGACCGTCTGACCGACGATTTCGAACTCGACCTCGGTGTTCGGGTGAAGTCCGAGCCGCTCTCGGATCTCGATGGGAATCGTCACCTGGCCCTTCGACGTGATGCGCATACGCGAGACCCTCCGGGTAAGAGTATTACATCTCTTACTCTTACACCATGGGCGAGTCGACACAATATCTGCAAGGGGAACAGCTTCGGGCGAGCAGAGGGAGCGGCCCTTGACGTAACGAACGTTCGTTCGTTACACCTCCTCCGTGCCCGGCGCTGCCGTCAAGCGGAGGTCCCGTCACGGCGCTCCCCCCGCCCCTACCCGCGAGGTCATCCTCGACACCGCCGAGCGCCTGTTCGCCGCGCGCGGCGTGGAAGGCGTGGCGGTGCGCGACCTGGCACGCGAGATGGGGATCACCGCCTCCAGCCTCTACAACCACTTCCCCGGCAAGCAGGCGCTCTACGACGCCGTCCTCGAGCGCGGGCTCGGGCCGATCGTCGACGTGGTCGCGGGGCAGGACGGCCTCGGGCCCGAGCGCGTGCACGCGACGCTCGACCGGCTGACCGCGCACCTGACGCGCCACCCGCACCTGGCGCGCCTGCTGCAGCGCGCGCTGCTCGAGGAGTCGCCCGCGGTCGAGGCGCTCCTCGAGCGCTGGATCGGCTCGCTCTACCGCGAGGGCATCGCGGTGGTGCGCAAGGCGGCGCGCGACGCCGGCTGGGAGGCGGAGCAGGTCCCGCACCTGGGCGTCGCCCTCTTCGGCATGATCTTCGCCTACTTCACCAACGCCACCGCGCTGCGCCGGCTGGCCGGCTGGGGCGACGACCTCTTTTCGGCGCGCGCGCTCGCCGTCCAGCGCCGCTTCCTCGAGCAGGCGATCATCCGGCTGCTCGGGCCGCGCCCGCGGCCCGGCCCACGGAGGCCCCATGGCTGACACGGAGCACGGCCGCATCACCGACGAGGGCATCGCCAAGCTGCGCGCCCGCATCGGGCAGGGCTTCCCGGGACGCCGCCCCTGGCGCACCGAGGTGACGCGCGACGCGATCTACCACCTCGCGCTCGCGATCGGCGACCTCTCCCCCCTCTACCTCGACGAGGACTACGCGCGGAAGACGCGCTGGGGCACGCTCCTCGCCCCGCCCATCATCGTGCAGAGCATGGACACGCTGCGCGCCGTCGGCCACAGCGGGCTCCCGGAGGGCCTGCCCGGTGTGCACTCCATCTGGACCGGTTCGCTCTACGAGTGGGAGCGCGCCGTCAGGCTGGGCGACCGCCTGCGCGCCGACTGCTACTTGAAGTCGGTCACCGAGAAGGAGAGCACGTTCGGCGGCGGGCGCGCGCTCTACCAGACCTACGAGGCAGTCTACTCCGACCAGGACGGGCGGCGCGTCGGGCTCCGCAACGACACCTGGATCCGTATCGAGCGGACCAAGACCCGCGAGAAAAAGAAGTACGGCGAGATCGCGCTCGCCCAGTGGACACCCGCGAACATCGCACGCCTCCAGGACGAGTACCGCCGGCAGACGCGCACGACCGAGCGGTACTGGGACGACGTGAAGGTGGGCGACCCGCTCGGCCCGCTGCTCAAGGGCCCGCTCACGCCCACCGCCGAGATCGCCTTCGAGTCGTTCTTCGGCATCTACCTGGTCGGCAACATCGTCGCCGCGCGCCTCTACGACAAGCACCCCGCGCTCATGATCCCGAACGAGCAGGGCGTCCCCGAGCCCCCGCAGCGCGTGCACTGGGACAACGCCTTCACGCAGCGGCTCCTCGGCCTGCCCGGGGCGTACGACCTGGGCCCCGAGCGCTGCGCCTGGCTCTGCCAGTGCGTGACGGACTGGATCGGCGACGACGGGCTGCTGACGCGCATCGAGGCCCGCTATCACAAGTTCAACTACATGGGCGACGTCACCTGGGTGAAGGGCCAGGTCAGCGACAAGTTCGAGCGCGACGGCAAGGCCTACGTGCGCTGCGAGCTCCAGTGCGTGAACCACCGCGACGAGGTGACCGCGACCGCGACCGCCGAGGCCGAGCTGCCGCCTCGATGACCCGGGTGCGCGAGATCGCCCGCCGGGTCTCCAACTGGGGGCGCTGGGGCGCGGACGACGAGCGCGGCACGGTCAACTTCATCACCCCGGACGTGGTTCGCCGCGCGGCGGCGTGCGTGAAGCGGGGCGCGATCTTCAGCCTGGGGCTCTCCCTCGGCCCCGACGGGCCGCAGATCGGCCAGGGCGGGCGCACGAACCCGGTCCACACCGTGACCACGATCGACGGCCGCCTGGGCACCGATCCCGACGGCCCCCGCTACGCGGACGACGCGGTCAGCATGCCGCTCCAGTGCGCTACCCAGTGGGACAGCCTGGCGCACGTCTGGTACGAGGGCCGGCTCTACAACGGCGTGCCCGCGTCCACGCTCGGCGCCGCCGGCGCCAGCCGCAACGCGATCGACAAGATCGCGCGCGGCATCGCGTCGCGCGGCGTGCTCCTCGACCTGGCGCGTGCGCGCGGCGTGGACCGGCTCCGCCCGGGCGAGGTGATCGGGCCCGCCGCGCTCGAGGCCGCCGAGCGCGCGGAGGGCGTGCGCGCCGAGCGCGGCGACGTCCTTCTCCTCCGCACCGGGCACCTCGCCGTGTTCACGCGCGACGGCGACCGCGAGGGCTACATGCGGCAGATGCCGGGGCTCGGCATCGCCTGCGTCGAGTGGCTCCATGCGCGGGAGGTCGCCGCGGTCGCCAGCGACACGAGCGCCGTCGAGGTGATCCCCTTCGAGGACCCGGCCGTCCCCCTCCCCGTCCACGCCCTCTGCATCCGCGACATGGGCCTCACGCTGGGCGAGATGTTCGACCTGGACGAGCTCGCCGCGGACTCGGCCCGCGACGGGGTGTGGGAGTGCCTGTTCAGCGCCCCGCCCCTCAAGGTGGCGGGTGGTATCGGGTCCCCCCTGAACCCGCTGGCCGTGAAATAAGCTGGCGCTGCTCACCCCGTGGGAAGCGGGCGCGAGCTCTACGCCGAGATGAACGTCGCCGTGTGGTGAGGCGGTCAGGCCGCGTGGCGGGCGCGGCGCGCGCGGCGGAAGCTCCGCTCGACCTGACTGCGTAGCCGCCGCACCAGCGCATCCCGCTCGGCCTTCATCCCGCTCGCGACCCAGTCGGCGAGCAGCACCTGGTCGAGGGCGGAGAAGAGGCGCGCCAGGTAGGCCGGGTCCTCGTCGATGAACACCCCGGCCGCGATCCCGCGCCGGAAGATGTCCGCCTGGAGCGCGTGGATGTCGCGCCAGTGCTGGACCTGCGCCTCGGTGCCGCTCGGCGCGATGGCCCACGACGTCCCGGCACGCAGGTGCATGCGCAGGAAGGCGGGGTGCGACACGAAGTAGTCGATGTAGAGCGCGCTCAGCGCGTCGAGCGCCTCGGCGGGCGGCGCCTTGCGGCCCGCCACCTGGCGGGCCAGCTGGAGCAGCTCCTGCCCGCGCTCCTCGAGGATGGCGCGGTAGAGCGCCGTCTTGCCCGGGAAGATGGCGTAGATGGTCCCCATCGAGAGGCCGGCCAGGCGCGAGATGTCCTGCAGCTTCGCCGCCGCGAAGCCGCGCTCGGCGAACACCTGCTCCGCGGCCTCCACGATGTGGTTCCGGTAGACGCCGGTGCGCGCCCGGCGCGCCTCGTCCCGGGGCCTGCGGCGGGCGGCCATGGCCCGCTCTCTACCACCGCCGGAGCCGATTGACAAGTCGGATTTCCGAATGGTAATTCGGAGTCACGAATATCTGATCCAGGGGAGGCGTCCATGGAGTTCGGGATCTTCTCGCAGATGCACGTCCCGCCGTGGGACGACGAGCACTCGCGCTACCTGCGCGAGCTCGAGGTCTCGCTCGCGGTCGAGGCGGCGGGCTTCAAGTACGACTGGTCGCCCGAGCACCACTTCCTGAAGAACTACTCCCACCAGCCCGCGCCCGAGGTGTACCTCTCCTGGGTCGCGGCGCGCACCAAGCGCATCCACGTCGGGACCGCGATCGTCAACATCACCGCGGCGGTGAACCACCCGGCGCGCGTCGCCGAGCGCATCGCGGTCATGGACCACCTCTCCGAGGGGCGGGTCGAGTTCGGCACCGGCCGCGGCTCGTCGTCGGCGGAGTGGGCGGGCTTTGCCATCCCGTCGGCGGCCGAGACCAAGCCCATGTGGCGCGAGTCGCTCGAGCAGATCCCGCGCATGTGGCGCGACGAGCCCTACGCGTTCGAGGGGAAGTACTTCCGCATGCCGGAGCGGAACGTGCTGCCCAAGCCCTACTCCAAGCCCCACCCGCCCATCTGGGTCGCCTGCTCGAGCCCGCCCACCTTCATCGAGGCGGGCGAGCTCGGTCTCGGCTCGCTCTGCTTCACCTTCGGCACGCCGGCCGAGATCGCCGAGCACGTCCGCAACTACAAGGCGGCGATCAAGCGCTGCAAGCAGCCGATCGGCGAGTACATCAACGACAACATCGCCGTCACCACCAACATGTTCTGCCTCGAGGACGGCGACCGGGCGCGCCACCTCTACTCCAAGGCGCGCGTGGAGGCGTTCACCGAGTTCTTCTTCGGCTGGCTCGACTCCATCCCGCGCCCGAAGGGCTTCCCCCGGGAGGGGCCGATCAAGGTGCCGCCCAGCACGCCCGAGGAGCTGAAGGCCGGACTCGCGGTGGGCGGCCGTCAGATCGGCGCGCCCGAGGAGATCGTGCGGGTGATCGAGATGTACGAGGCGCTCGGTGTGGACCAGCTCATCTACGCGCCCTTGACCCTCACCCTGGACCAGAAGTACGTGCTCGAGTCGATCGAGACCTTCGGCAAGCACGTGCTCCCGAAGTTCGACACGGATGCGGTGCACCGCACGACGCGCCAGCGCGAGGCGGCGCTCAAGGCGCAGGCGGCATGAGCGTCCCCGTCTGCGACCAGGTCCTGATCGGCGGCGAGTGGGTGCGCGCCGGGGGAGGGACGTACCCGGTGATCGACCCGGCGACCGAGGAGCCCGCCGGGCACGCACCGGAGTGCTCGGTCGAGCAGGTGCGCGCCGCGGCGCGGGCCGCGCGCGCCGCCTTCGAGCGCGGCCCGTGGCGCACCATGAGCGGTGCGGAGCGCGCCGCGCGCCTCGCCGAGGCGGCGGAGCGCTTCGAGCGCCAGGCGCCCGGCCTGGTCGATCTCACCATCGCCGAGACGGGCGCCGTCCGCGCGGTCGCCGAGACGCAGCAGGTGGGCGCGGTGGCGGTGCGCCTCGCGCGCGCCGCCGAGCTCGCCGCCGTCCCCGCGGACGAGCCCCTGCCGCCCCGCGGCAACGCGCACGGCCTGGTCGCCCGCGAGCCGATCGGCGTGGTCGCCTGCATCACGCCCTTCAACTTCCCGATGACGAACTGCGCCGGGAAGATGGGCGCCGCCCTCGCCTGCGGCAACACGGTGGTGGTGAAGCCCGCGCCCGCCGACCCGCTCGGCGTGGCGGCGCTCTGCCGGATCGTCGCCGCCGTCCTCCCGCCCGGCGTCCTCAACTTCGTCGGCGGCCAGGGGCCCGAGATCGGCGAGGCGCTCGTGCTGGCAGCCGAGGTCGACATGATCTCGTTCACCGGCAGCTCGGCCGTCGGCGCGCGCATCCAGGAGGCCGTCGCGCCACGCATGAAGCGCGTGCTCCTCGAGCTGGGCGGCAAGTCGCCCAACATCGTCTTCGCCGACGCCGACCCGGCGCGGGCGCTCGCCGGCGCGCTGCAGCCGTGGACCTTCCACACGGGGCAGGCGTGCATCGCGGGCACGCGCCTCCTGGTCGAGCACTCGATCTACGACGACTTCACCGCCCGCCTCGCCGAGGCCGGGCGCGCGCTCCGCGTCGGCGACCCGCGTGCGCCGGGCACGGCGGTGGGCCCGCTCGTCTCGGCGGCGCAGCGCGCGCGCGTCGAGCGCTACATCGCCCAGGGCGTCGCCGAGGGCGCGACGCTCGCCTGCGGAGGGAAGCGCCCGCCGCACCTCGCGCGCGGCTACTACGTCGAGCCGACGCTCTTCACCGGCGTGCGCAACGACATGGTGATCGCGCGGGAGGAGATCTTCGGCCCGCTGATCAGCGCCATCCCGTTTCGCGACGAGGCCGAGGCGATCGCGCTCGCCAACGACTCGGACTACGGCCTCTACGGTTACGTGTGGACGCGCGACCCGGAGCGTGCGCTCCGGGTGGCGCGCGCGCTGCGCACCGGGACGGTGCAGGTGAACGGCAGCCCGCTCAACCCCGACGCACCCTTCGGCGGCTACAAGCGCTCCGGCATCGGCCGCGACGGCGGGCGCTGGGCGCTCGCGGCCTACAGCGAGCTCAAGTACATCGGGTGGACGGGATAGGAGTCAGCCTCTCAGGGAGGAGCCATGTTCGACACCATCATCAAGGGCGGCAGGGTGGTGGACGGCTCGGGCCTGCCCAGCCGCACCGCCGACATCGGGATCGCGCTCGGCCTGATCGCCGACATCGGCCGCCTCTCCGGCGCGCGCGAGACGATCGACGCCGACGGCCTCGTCGTCATGCCGGGCATCATCGACGTGCACACCCACTACGATCCCCAGCTCACCTTCGACCCCTACGCCACCTCCTCCTGCTTCCACGGCGTCACCTCGGTCATCGCCGGCAACTGCGGCTACTCGATCGCGCCCTGCGCGCGCAAGGACCACAACTGGCTGGTCGAGCTCTTCGCCCGGGTCGAGGGGATGTCGCCGAACGTGCTGCGCGAAGGCCTCCCCTGGGACTGGGACACGTTCCCCTCCCTGCTGAACGTCCTGGAGAGCCGTCTCGGGATCAACGCCGCGTTCTACGTCGGGCACTCGGCGCTGCGCCGCTTCACCATGGGCGAGGGGGCATCGGAGCGTCAGGCGACCCCCGACGAGCTGCAGCACATGCGTTCGCTCGTGCGCGAGGCGATGGCGGACGGTGCGGCCGGCTTCTCCTCCTCGCAGGCGCCCACCCACGTCGACCAGGCCGGCCGGCCCGTGCCCTCGCGCTGCGCCGCGTTCGAGGAGGTCGTCACCCTCGCCGAGGCGGTGGGCGAGCACGGCCCCGCGACCATCGCCTTCCTCGCCGAGAGCGCGGTGCAGGGCTACGATGCCCAGGACCGCGAGCGGCTGATCGAGCTCGCCCGCCGCTCCGGATTTCCCGTCATCGTGCAGGGCATGGGCTTCCGTCCCGGCCAGCGGGCGCGGTGGGAGGACCAGGTCCGCTTCCTCGAGGAGGCGCGGCAGCGGGGAGCCGCCGTCTTCTCGATGCTGCGCACGCAGCCGTTCATGCGGCCCTTCAACTGGCGGCGCGGGACCTCGCTCTTCGACGGGGTCTTCCACTGGCGCGACCTGCCCGACCTGCCCCACGCCGAGCGCCTCGCGCGCCTGCGCGACGTGAAGTTCCGCGAGCAGCTCCGCTCGGGGCTCGACCACCCGAACACCGACCCGAAGCAGGGCTCGACGCTGCCGCCCCCGGCGCTCGACCGCGTCTTCGTCGACCGCTCCGCGACGTACCCGGACGCGGTGGGGAAGAGCCTCGCGGAGCTCGCCAGGGAGCGGCGGGCGCACCCCGCCGACGTCATGTGCGATCTCGCGGTGGCGGACGACCTGGAGACGCAGTTCCTGTGGAACAGCGAGAGCCCCGAGTGGATCGAGGCCAACGCGGAAGCGCAGCGGAACCCGCACATGATCGTCGGCACCGGCGACGGCGGGGCCCACGCCGACCGCGACGACGGCGCCGAGTGGTCCACCTACTACATCCGCTCATGGTTGCTGGACCGCCAGATCCTTCCGCTGGAGGAGGGTGTCCGCCGGATCACCCGCCTCCCGGCGCTGCTCACCGGCATTCGCACCCGCGGCATCCTGGTGCGCGGCTGCCCCGCCGACATCATGATGTTCGACCCCACGCGCATCGGTCTCGGCAAGAAGCAGCTCGTGCGCGACATGCCCGGCGGCGAGGAGCGCTGGCAGGTACGCCCCGAGGGCATCGCGCGCGTCATCGTTAACGGGAAGACGATCGTCGCGCAGGGCCAGCTGACCCGGGAGCGCCCCGGCCGCGTGCTCAAGATCGGCAGCCCGCCGTCATGAAGGCCGCCGTCCTCCGCGCCGCCGGCCAGCCGGTCACCATCGAGGAGGTGCGCCTCCGCGACCCGGGTCCCGGCGAGGTCCGGGTCGCGATCCGCGCCGCCGGCCTCTGTCACTCGGACCTGAGCGTGATCGACGGCGCGATCCCCTACCCCACGCCCGTCGTCCTCGGCCACGAGGGCGCGGGCGTGGTGGACGCCGTCGGCGCCGGCGTGACGGCCGTGAAGGAGGGCGACACGGTCGTCCTCTCGACGCTCGCCCACTGCGGTCGCTGCCCCGCCTGCGAGGTCGGCCGGCCCACCGAATGCCGCAACGCCCCCAGTCCCAAGGACGCCCGGCCGTTCACGCTGCACGGCGAGCCCGCGTATCAGTTTGCAAACGCGTCGGCGTTCGCAAACTGCACCGTGGTGCGCGAGCAGTCCGCGATCGCGATCGACGCCCGCGTGCCCTTCGACCGCGCGGCGCTGATCGGCTGCGGCATCATGACGGGGGTCGGCGCGGTGCTCAATCGGGCGCGCGTCGAGACCGGCGCCTCGATCGCCGTCTTCGGCCTCGGCGGCATCGGGCTCTCCTGCGTGCAGGGCGGCGTGCTGGCCGGGGCGGCCCGGATCATCGCGGTCGACGTCGTGCCCGCGAAGCTCGAGCTGGCGCGGCGTCTCGGCGCCACGCACGCGATCGACGCGGCCAAGGACGACCCGGTCGCCGCCATCCGCGATCTCACGCGCGGCGGCGCCGACTACACCTTCGAGGCGGTCGGCAACCTCGCCGTCATCCGCCAGGCGCTCGACGCGCTCGGCGCGGGCGGCGCGCTCACCATCGTCGGCGTGCCGAAGATCGGCTCGACGCTCGACTTCGTGGTCCACGCCCTCTACCAGAACAAGGCGATCCTCGGCTGCCGCTACGGGACGGCCCGCCCGCGCCGCGACTTCCCGATGCTCGCCGACCTCTACCTCGGCGGCCGGCTCAAGATCGACGAGCTCATCACGCGCCGCTACGCGCTCGACGAGTTCGCCGCTGCGCTCGATGATCTGCGTGGCGGGCGGCTCGCGCGCGGCGTCTTCACCCTCGGAGGGAGCGCCCATGGGTAGGTTCGGCCACTTCGTGATCGACGCCGACGGCCACGGCGGCGAGCCCGCCGACTGGCAGGAGCGCCTGCCGCGCGAGTTCCAGCCGCACATGGCGGCCCGGCGCGAGCGCGTGAAGCAGCAGTTCGCGAACCTGCCCGGGGTGGGCGTCAAGGAGACGCGCGGCACGGCGCGCGTCGACAGCCTCTCGCGGCCCGGCATGAGCGATCCGCGGAGCCGCCTCGAAGACATGGACCTCGAAGGCATCGACGTGACCGTCATGTTCCCCGGCGGCGCGGGCGAGGAGTGGGCGGGGCTCGACCGCGGCTTCGCGATCGCGCTCTGCCGGACGCTCAACGACGCGCGCGCCGAGTTCTGCGGCCACGCGCCCGTGCGCCTCAAGTCGGTCGCCAAGCTCCCCCTGATCGACCCCGAGGCGGCGGCCGCCGAGCTCCGCCGCGCCGTCACCGAGCTCGGCATGGTCGGCATGGTGACCCCCCAGCACATCCGCGAGAAGAACCTCGACGATAGGAGCTTCGATGTGGTCTGGGCCGAGGCTGAGAGCCTCGGCGTGCCGGTCTGCATCCACGGCGGCGGGCAGGCGATCGACCAGGTGCCGATCGGCGTCGACCGCTGGGCGACACGGCTGGAAGTGCACGCCTTCACGCACCCCGTCGGGCAGATGATCGCGGTCATGGCCTTCACGGTGGGCGGCATCCTGCACCGCTTCCCGAAGCTGCGCGTCGCCTTCCTCGAGGCGGGCGTCGGCTGGCTCCCCTTCTGGCTCGAGCGCCTCGACGAGCACTGGGAGCTGACGCCCGAGCAGGCGCCGCTGATCGACCGCAAGCCGAGCGAGTACTTCCTCTCCGGCCGCTGCTTCATCGGCTGCGATCCCGACGAGCGCGGCGTGCCGTGGGTGGTGCAGACGCTGGGCGAAGACGTCGTCGTCTACGCCTCGGACTACCACCACTGGGACTGCAAGTTCCCCGACACGGTGAAGATCATCGCGGAGCGCACGGACCTGAGCGAGACGAGCAAGCGCCGGATCCTCGAGGACAATCCACGCCGCCTCTACGCCATCGCCTGACGGCGCGCCCCGCAGCGCCTGGGACCGGGCGGGGCTACCCCACGATCGCGGATCGACGCCCGATCGAGGCCCCTCACACTGGACGCTTCCCGGAGACCGGGTCTATGGTGTCGGGGACGGGTCGAAACCGGGCCGCACGGCCATCGCAAAAGGGGTGCGAGATGCACATCGGAATGGGCGTCATTTTTCAGGGCGAGGGCGAAGGACGAACCGATCGCAACGTCTATCGGAACGAGCTTCGCCTCGGCGATCTCGCCGAGCCGCTCGGGTTCGATTCGCTGTGGGGCGTCGAACATCACTTCACCGACTACACGATGTGTCCCGACGTCCTTCTCTACCTCACGTATTTCGCCGGGCGCACGCAACGCATCCAGCTCGGCTCGATGGTGGTCGTGCTGCCCTGGCACGACCCCTTGCGCGTGGCCGAGCAAGTGGTGATGCTCGATCACATCTCGAACGGCCGCTTGATCCTCGGCCTCGGCCGCGGGCTCGGGCGCGTGGAGTTCGAGGGGTTCGGCGTGAACCAGGAGGACAGCCGCGAGATCTTCACCGAGGCGGCGCAGATGATCCTCGAGGGGCTCGAACGCGGCTGCTGCGAGTTCGACGGCAAGTTCGTGAAGCAGAAGCGGCGCGAGCTCCGTCCGCGGCCGTTCAAGTCGTTTCGCGGGCGGACCTACGCCGCCGCGGTCTCGCCCGAGTCTTCGGTCATCATGGCCAAGCTCGGCATCGGTCTCCTGATCATCCCGCAGAAGCCGTGGGAGATGGTGGCGAACGAGCTGAACGCCTATCGCAGGGTGTACAGCGAGGTGAACGGCACGGATGCGCCGCCGCCGATCGTCGGAGGCTGGACGTTCTGCGACGAGGACCCGGGCCGGGCGGAGGAGCTCGGCCGCCGGTACATCGGCGCCTACTGGCACTCCGTCGTCAAGCACTACGAGCTCGTCGGCGACCATCTGACGAAGATGCGCGGCTACGAGGCCTACAAGGACGTGCAGGAGAGGGTGTCCACGCCGGGCGGAGTCGACGCGATGACGGAGTTCTTCCTGAACCTCCAGGTCTACGGCACGCCCGAGCAATGCTACGAGAAGGTCCTCGACATCCAGAAGCGCACGGGCGCCGAGGCGTTCAACGGCGTCTTCAGCTACGGTGGCATGCCGTACGAGATCGCCGAGAGCAGCTTGCGGCTCTTCGCCACCGAGGTGATGCCCGAGCTCAAGCGCCACATCCCCGCCGAAGACCAGCTGATCGCGCGCGCCGGAGTCGGCCCCACCGCCCAGCCAGGGTCGTTCCGCCTGACGGTCGTAGCGACCTGAAGCGTGCGGCGTGAGAGGTGCGCAACGCGGGGCGCGTTCGCTGCTCTACTCCCCGCCCCGCAGCGCCTCGAGCACCTGCTCGGGATGCTTCGCCGCGTCGCCGACCCGCGCCCAGTGCTTGCGCACCTTGCCGTCCGGCCCGATCCACACCGTCGAGCGGATGACGCCGACGGTCTTCTTGCCGTACATCATCTTCTCGCCGTAGGCGCCGTAGGTCTTCATCACCTTGCGGTCGGGGTCCGAGAGGAGCGGGAAGGGGAGCTTGTACTTGGCGCTGAACTTCTCGTGCGAGGCCGCGCCGTCGGCGGAGACGCCCAGCACGACGGCGTCGAGCTTCCCGATCTCCTTCCACGCGTCGCGGAAGCCGCACGCCTCCTTGGTGCAGCCGGGCGTGTCGTCCTTGGGGTAGAAGTAGAGGATGACGTTCCGGCCGGCGAAGTCCGCGAGCGAGACCGTTTTCCCCCGTGCGTCCGCGAGCGTGAAGGCGGGGGCCGCCTTCCCTTCCTGGATGGTCGCCATGGCGCACTCAACTGACGGCTGAGAGGGAACATGTCAACCGGACGCTTCACGGATCGGGTGCTGTTCATCACGGGCGCCGGCTCGGGCCTCGCCCGGGCGACGGCCAAGCTCTTCGCCGCCGAGGGGGCGAAGGTGTTCGCGGTCGACGTGGACCCCGACGGGCTGGCGGAGACGATCCTCGCCATCCGCCTGGCGGGCGGTACGGCCGAGGGCGGGAGCTGCGACGTCGCGCACATGGCATCGGTGCGCGAGTCGGTCGAGCGCGCGGCCTCGGTCTTCGGCGGCCTGAACGTCCTGGTGAACGCCGCTGGCGTGGGACGCAGCGCCCGCCTCGAGGAGATCGACGAGTCGGAATGGGCGCGCGTCCTGGCGGTGAACCTGACGGGCGCCTTCAACACCGTGAAGGCGGCCCTGCCGCATCTCCTCGCGGCGCGCGGGAACATCGTGAACGTCGCCTCCACGGCCGCCATGCGCGGGCAGGCCTACGCCGCGCACTACGCCGCCTCGAAGGCGGGGCTCGTCAACTTCACGCGCTCGATCGCGCTCGAGTTCGCGAGCCGCGGGCTGCGCGCCAACTGCCTCGCGCCGGCGGGGATCATGTCCCCGTTCGTGAAGAACTTCATCCCGCGCCCCGACTTCGAGCCGTCGCTGGTCGCGTACTACTCGCCGCCCGTGCCGCACCAGATGTCGAAGCCCGAGGACATGGCCAGGACGATCGCGTTCCTCGCCTCGGACGAGGTGCCGATGATCACGGGGGCGACGCTGGTCGCGGACTGGGGGACGCTCGCCTAGTGGCGGGGCTCCTCGCAGCGCTGGAGCGCGCGGTCGCCGTGCGCGGCACGCACCCGTTCATCCTGCACGCGGGGCGGCGGGTGACCTATGCCGAGTTCGACCGGCTCGCGAATCGCGCGGCGCATGTGCTGCGTGGGCTCGGCGTCGGGAAGGGCGACCGGGTCACGCTCGCGATGGGGAACTCGGTCGAGTACCTGGTCGCCGCGTTCGGCATCCTGAAGGCCGGCGGTGTGCTGAACCCGGTGAACCCGGCGCTCGGCGCGCGCGAGCTGAGCTACATCCTCGGCCACGCGGAGCCGAAGGTGGTGATCACCGATGCGGCCCGGGTCGAGGCCGCGGGCACGGTGCTCGGGGCCGACGCGTTCGGGGCGCTGGTCGAGCGCAGCTCCGAGGCGCCGCCCGGCGTCGCCCTCGGTCCCGGCGACGCCTCGACGCTCCTCTACACCTCGGGCACGACTGGAACGCCGAAGGGCGTCCTCTTCAGCCACGGCTCGACCGGCATCGGCGGGCGGCACTTCATCGAGGCGCTCGGGCTCACGCCCGACGACGTGATCCTCGCCGTCACGCCGCTCTTCCACGGCAACGCGTGGGGCGCGGTGCAGACGGCGCTCCACGCGGGCGGCACGGTCGCCTTCCCGCAGGCGTTCCACGCCTCGGAGTTCTGGCCGCTCGTCCATCAGACGGGCGCGACGGTGCTCTACACGCTCGGAACGATCCTCGCCATGCTCTTGACGCGCGAGCCGTCGGCGCTGGAGCGCACGAGCCGGCTGCGGGTCATCCTGGGTCTCGGCGCCGCACCCATCCGCGACCAGGTGATGCGCCGCTTCGAGGTCGCGCACGTGGCCGAGTGCTTCGGCTCGACCGACGCCGGCGTGGTCACCATCACGCCCCTCGGCGCCGCCTGGCGCCCCGGGTCGTGCGGCCCGCCGGTGCCGGGCGTCGCGCTCCGCATCCTCGACGATGACGGGCGCCCGCTCCCCCCGCGGCGGGCGGGCGAGATCGCGGTCCGCTCGCCCGCGCGCCTGTCCGCGTACTTCCGGGACCCCGAGGCGACGGTGGCGGCGCTCCGCGACGGCTGGTTCCTGACCGGCGACCTCGGCTTCGTCGACGAGGACGGCTGGCTCTACTTCGTCGACCGCAAGCGCGACGTGATCCGCCGCGGGGGCGAGAACGTCTCCTCGGTGCTGATCGAGAAGACACTGCGCGAGCACCCGCGCGTCGTCGAGGCGGCGGTGATCGGCGTCGCGGACCCGGTGCTCGGACAGGAGATCAAGGCGTTCGTGGTGGCCAGGGAGCCGCTGGCGGAAGAGGAGCTGCGCGCCTTCGCGGCCGAGCGGCTGGCGAAGTTCCAGGTGCCGCGGCTGTGGGAGTTCCGCGACGCGCTCCCCAAGACCGCGACCGAGCGGGTCGAGAAGTACAAGCTCCGCGAGGAGCGGTCGCGGGGAAAGCCGCTTCTCGGCTGACCCACGGTAGGAGAGAACGGGGGCCTTTCCTTACCTTCCCGACGAAGGTAAGGAAGCATCCATGGTCAAGGCGACCATCACGAGCAAGGGGCAGGTCACCATCCCGAAGCGGGTCCGGGACGACCTCGGGCTGGTGACCGGTGACCACGTGGGGTTCGTGGCCGACGGGCGCGGCAGCTACAAGCTGAGGCCGATCCGGACCAGGTCGTCGGCGCAAGGCGTCTGCGACCGGCTCGTCAAGGCGGGCGTGCACGCGAGCCTCGAGGACATGGAGCGGGCCGTCGAGGATTCGGTCGCGCGACGGTTCGCGCGCGCCGTGCGTCGCGGCCGGCGGCGGTGATCGCCCTCGACACCAACGTCCTCGTCCGCCATCTCTACCAGCGAGACGATCCGGGACAGTCGCGGGCGGCGAGCCGTGTCGTCGCCGGCGCGATCGCTGCCGGCGAGACCGTCTTCATCAGCGCCGTCGTCCTCGCCGAGACGGCGCTCGTCCTCCGCCGCATCTACCGCCTCCCCAGAGGCGGCCTCGCGCAGGCCGTCGAGACGCTGTGGAACGACCCGGCCTTCAGCCTCGAGCACCGGGGCCTGGTGCGCGCGGCCCTCGATCTCTTCAGGCGCGGTCGGGCCGACTTCAACGACTACCTGATCGGGCGGATCGCGAAGCAGGCCGGGGGGACCACCACCTACACGTTCGACCGAGGGCTTCGCCGCGCGCGTGGCTTCACCTGGCTCCGGGCCATGAGAAAGGACGAGTGATCGCATGAGGGTCTCCGCGTTTGCCGACATCGAGAAGGACTTCCTGGCGCGTGTCCGTCAGATCGTCTGGTGCAGCGTGGCCACCGTCGACCGCCGTGGGCGGCCGCGCTCGCGCATCCTCCATCCCCTCTGGGAAGGACGGACGGGCTGGATCCTGACCGGACGCCACACGCTCAAGACGGAGCACCTCGCCGCCAACCCGCACGTCTCGCTCTGCTATGCGAACAGCGACCTCCAGCAGGTCTACGTCGACTGTCGCGCCGAGTGGGCCGACGACCCCGCCGACAAGGCGCGCCTCTGGGACCTGTTCGCGGCCACGCCGCCTCCCATCGGCTACGACCCGATCGCGTTCTGGCCCCACGGCAAACAGGATCCGACCTTCGGCGTCCTCAAGCTCACGCCATGGCGGATCGAGGTCACCTCGCTCGCCGATCTCGTGAGCGGCTCGGGGAAGATCTGGCGCGCCTGAGGCTGGCAGGGCATCAGAGCCGCGACGGCACCGCCGCCTCGGGCGCGCCATGCTCCGCGAACCCGCCGGCGAGGGCCCCGGGATCGTGGCGTGGGAAGGCGCAGGACAGCACGCGGGTGCGGCGCGCGTCGGCGAAGACGGCCGTGAGCTCGACGTGGCTCTTGCCCGCCTGATCGACCACCGCGAGCCGGATGCGGGGGCCCGCCGCATCCGCGATCGCCGCGCGCAGGAGCGCCCGCACGGTGCGGTAGGTCGCAGCGCCGGCCGCCGGCAGGAGGACCGCCTCGGATGGGCCGAGCCGCACCTCGAGTCCGCGCTCGCGGAGCGCGTCGGCCTCCGCACGCAGCACGCGAGCGAGCACGCAGTGCAGGCAGGTCCGGGTCATGCCGCCGCCCCGAAGACGAGCGCGGCGTTCGTGCCGCCGAAGCCGAAGGAGTTCGAGAGCGCGACCTCGAGGCGCACCCGGCGGGCGTGCCGCGGGACGTAGTCGAGGTCGCACTCCGGGTCGGCCTGGTCCAGGTTGATGGTCGGCGGGACGGTCTGCTCGCGGAGCGCCAGCACGGTGTAGATCGCTTCCACCGCCCCGGCGGCGCCGAGCAGGTGGCCCGTCATCGACTTGGTCGCGCTCACCGCGAGGCTCCGCGCATGCGCGCCGAAGACGGCGTGCAGCGCGCGCGTCTCGGCGATGTCGCCCTGTCGGGTCGAGGTCCCGTGCGCGTTCACGTGCTGCACGGCGTCCGGCCCGACCCCGGCCGCGGCCAGGGCGGCGCGGATCGCCCGCTGCGCCCCGCTCCCGTCCGGTGGGGGCTGCGTGATGTGATGGGCGTCGGCGCTGGCGCCGTAGCCGAGCACCTCCGCGCGCACCGGCGCGCCCCGGCGCCGCGCGACCTCCTCCGCCTCGAGCACGAGCACCCCCGCGCCTTCGCCGAGGACGAACCCCGAGCGACGCGCGTCGAAGGGCCGGGACGCTCCCTCGGGCGGCCCGTCCCAGCGGGCGAGGGCGCGCATCACGCCGAAACCCGCAACCGCCGTGGGCGTGATGGCCGCCTCGGCCCCGCCCGTCACGACCACGTCCTGCCGGCCGCTCCGGATCATCTCGAACGCCTCGCCGATCGCGTGCGCGCCCGAGGCGCAGGCCGTGGTGGTCGTCAGGTTGACGCCGCGCGCGCCGAGACGAATGGCGATCTGGCCCGCGGCGAGGTTCCCGATCACCGCCGGGATGAAGTAGGGCGAGACCTTCCGCGGCCCGCCCGCGGCGAGGGCGCTGTGGTTCTGCTCGATGCCGGGGAGCCCGCCGATGCCGACGCCCAGCACGACCCCGACCCGATCGGCGATCTCCTCGCTCACCTCCAGCCGCGCGTCGCGCACCGCCTCGGCCGCCGCCGCGATCGCGTAGAGGATGAAGAGGTCCATGCGGTCCCGCTCGCGCCGGTCCACCCAGTCCTCGGCGCGAAAGCCGCGCACCTCGCCCGCGATCCGGCACGGAAAGCCCTCGCTGGCGAAGCGGGTGATCGGGCCGATCCCCGAGCGCCCCGCCCGCACGGCCTCCCAGTTCGCGGGCACGCCGACGCCGAGCGGCGTCACCATGCCGAGGCCGGTGACGACGACGCGGCGGCTCATGCCGCGCCCCGGCTCCAGCGCAGGATCGCCGCGCCCCAGGTGAGGCCTGCGCCAGCGGCGGTCAAGCCGATCAGGTCGCCGGGCACGAGGTGGCCGGCCGTGTCCGCCTCGGCGAGCGCGATCGGGATCGAGGCGGCGCCGGTGTTGCCGTAGCGCTCGACGTTCATGCGGAAGGCGGCGAGCGTGACGCCGAGCCGCTCCGCCACGCTGCGCACGATGCGCGCGTTCGCCTGGTGCGCGAACACCCAGCGCAGTTCGGTCGGCCGGACGCCGGCGCGTTCAGACGCCGCGGCGAGCGCGTCGGCCATCGCCTCGACGGCGGCCCGGAACACCTCCGGGCCATTCATGGCGATCTTGTGGAGGCGGGCTGCGATCGCCGCCTGGTCGACCGGGCGGCGCGACCCGCCCGCCGCAATGCGAATATCGCCGGCCCGGCGCCCGTCGGCGCCGAGGTGCGTCCCGAGGAGGCCTCCGCCGGGCCCGAGGACCACGGCGCCGGCGCCGTCGCCGAAGAGGATGGCGGTCGCGCGATCCTCCCAGTCGACGTGACGCGTGAGCGCGTCCGCGCCGATCAGGAGCACACGGCTCATCGCTCCCGTCGCGAGCGCCTGGTCGGCGAGCGTGAGCCCGTAGATGAAGCCCGAGCAGGCGGCGTTCAGGTCGAAGGCCGCCGCGCGCCGCGCCTCGAGCGCCGCCTGCACGAGGCAGGCGGTCGACGGGATCGGGTAGTCCCCGGAGCAGGTCGCGACGATGACGAGGTCGAGGCTCGCCGGGTCCACGCGGGCGCGCGCCAGGGCCATGCGCGCCGCGGCGACCGCCAGGTCCGAGGTCGCGAGGCCCGAGCCCTCGAGCGTGCGGCGGGCCCGGATGCCCGTCCGCGACACGATCCACTCATCCGAGGTGTCGAGCCGTGCCGCGAACTCGTGGTTCGAGACCTCGCGCTCGGGCACCGCGAAGCCGGCGCCGAGTACGGCCGCGCCGGGCATCGGCGCTAGGCCGCGAGCTTGGCGCGCACGAGGGAGAGCGCGTCGCCAAAGGTGCGGAGCCCTTCGGCCTCGTCGTCGTCGATGCGCACTCCCAGCCGCTCCTCGAGCGCCATCATCAGCTCGACCACGGCGAGCGAGTCGGCACCCAGGTCCGTGACCAGGTCGGCCTCGGGCCGCAGCTGATCCGGCGAGACCTTCAGCGTACGCGCCACCAGATTGGTCAGCTCCTGCGTGATGTCTTCCATGGGGGCACTCATGTACCAAGTGGATCGAGGGGCCGGAACGCGGCGCGGTGCCGGACGACACACGGAGAAGCGCGTCCCGTGTGCCCGAGGGCACACTCTCGGAGATTCAGTGGCGCGCGAAGCGGCGGGTGAGGATGACGCGGTGCCCCGACACCTTGAGCTTCCCGGCCCGGCGCAGATCCGCCACGCAGCGGCTCACCTTGGCGCGCGAGCCGACCACCAGCTCCGCGAGGTCCGCCTGCGTGAGCGGCAGATCGATGACCAGGCCCTCGGGATCCGACTGTCCGAAGTCGTGCGCGAGCACCTCGAGCTCGTGCACCAGCCGGTCCCTGAGCGGCATGGTGAGGAGCAGGCACTTCTCGTAGAGCAGCCGCGAGAGGGCCCGCCAGCTGTACGCCATGAGCTGCAGGGCGCGGCCGGCCGGCAGGCCGGCGACCACGCCGTTCATGACCTCCTGGCTCATCATCGCCACCACGGCGGGCGCGTGCGCGACCGCCGAGAACTGGCGCCGGCCGGGACGGTCGAAGAGGGACGCCAGGCCGAAGAACTGACCCGGCCGCACGATCTGCACCAGCACCGGCACGCCGCGACGGCCCTGGCAGAGGACCTTCACCGCTCCGGAGACCAGGAAGTTGACGAGGTCGTGCGCGTCGTCGGCCGCGAAGATCTGCTGGCCCGCCCGCCAGTGCGTGATCTGCGAGCGCGCGACGATCGCGTCGATGGCCGACACCGTGAGGCCGAGCCGGGTCGCGTTCTGGCTGAGGAGCGCGCGGAGCGTCGACTTCGCCGGCGTGACCGCCGTCACCATGCCGGGAGCTATCGCCATGTGAACGCTCCTGATACCAGCTTCGCGCGGCTCCTGCGATACCGGCGCGGTTTGCTGCTAGCCCCCGTAGGGCGGCAGCCCCGTGATCCCGAGCCCGCACGTGAGCCCGCCGTCGGCCACGATCGCCGCGCCCGTGATCGCGGAGACTCGTCGCTGGCGAGGAAGAGCGCCACGTTCGCGATCTCCTCGGGCCGGAGGATGCGCCCGATCGCATGCTGGG
>Ga0209376_1001757_pt1 | contig 21323 bp, 20 predicted proteins | sample GraSoiAngelo_134_FD_185891 | JGI IMG/M metagenome (GOLD analysis project Ga0209376, IMG submission 185891) | Grasslands soil microbial communities from the Angelo Coastal Reserve, California, USA - 14_0929_05_30cm (SPAdes) (version 2) | ecosystem: Environmental > Terrestrial > Soil > Grasslands ... | reverse complement strand
TGTCGGGACTGGACGTCCAGACCTTCCTCCAGCAGGCGCACCGGACGTACCCGAAAAAGCCGATCATGGTCCTCGAGTACGGCCACTGGGCGGACAACGCCTACGACGAGAACCAACAGCTCCGCGTGTTCAACACCTACTACCAGCAGATCTCGGCCGAGTTCGACACCGCGCCGGACGGCTTCGTCGGCGCCGGGGTGTGGTGGACGATGGACGACTACTGGACGCAGAAGCCCGGCCTGACGGTCGAGGCGTTCGGGCTCTACCGGCCGGACGGGACCCTGCGCAAGGCGGGCGTCGCGGCGGCCAAGGCGTTTGCAAGGACCGGATCCTCGACCGCCCCGCCGGCGGGGCGCTCCAGGGGCGTTGCGGTCGCGATCGTCCCCAGTGAGAGCCACGCGCGCCTGCTGCCCTACCTCGCCTACGGATTCGCACTTCCCGCGGTGGTGCTGGGGCTTTTGATCTTCCTTCTATCTAGAGTGAGACCGAGACGACTCGCATGGTGAACGACTACCTGGTGAGGCTCTCCATCCGCAGCGCCATGTTCGCCGGCGCGATCACCGGGTTCGTCTTCGGGCTCTTCGCCGGCGCCACCCTCGGGGCGTTGCTAAGCTGGTTCGCCGGCGCGCTGGTCGACTGGCAATCGCAGCTCGGTTTCAGCCTGGGCATCGCGCAGCAGCTCCTGCCCCTGGGCGACCAGGTGCGAGAGCTGCAGACGGTCCAGGACCGGTGGTTTGTCGTCATCCCCGGGACCGGCCTGCTGATGGGTCTGCTGGGCGCGTTCATCGGCGTCCTGGCCGGCGGACTGTGGGCGACGCTCGTGAACATGGGCGTGCTGCCGATCGAGGTCTCCGTCATACGCCGAGGCGACGTTCCGATGCGCAGGGCGACCGACCGCCGCCAGGTGCGCACGCGGCGGCGGAGGGCGGTGGGGGAGTAGTAATTTAGCCGCGTGATCGAGACCCGGGTCCAAGGTTCGGTCGAGTCGGGTTTCGAGCCTGTGCAGCAGGCGTTCGCCGCCAATTTCGAGCTCCACGCCGACAAGGGCGCCGCGTGCTGCGTTTACGCCGGCGGCCGCAAGGTTGTCGACCTCTGGGGTGGCACCTACGCGCCCGGCACGCTGCAGATGGTGATGTCGTCGTCCAAGGGCGTGGTCGCGCTCGCCGCCCATCTCCTGGCCCAGGAAGGACGTCTCGACCTCGACGCTCCGGTCACAAGGTACTGGCCCGAGTTCGGCGCCGAGGGCAAGCAGGAGATGCCCGTGCGCTGGCTGTTCAGCCACCGCGCGGGCCTGCCGGCCGTCGACCGCCCGCTCAGCGTGGAGGACGTCTACGCCTGGACCCCGGTCGTGGAGGCTCTCGCGGCGCAGCGGCCACTCTGGGAGCCGAACTCCGGCCACGGCTACCACGTCGGCACCTACGGCTGGCTGGCAGGCGAGGTGATCCGTCGCGTCACGGGTGGCTCCGTCGGCGAGTTCGTGGCCGAGCGCATCTCGCGCCCTCTGGGCCTGGAGCTGTGGATCGGCCTTCCCGCGTCGGAGGAGCCGCGCGTGGCGCCGATGATCCCGACGCCACCCCCGCCCCCCGGCGCGCCGGTCGACGTCTTCACAGCCCGCATGCTCGACCCGACCACGCTTCTCCACCGGGCGTTCGTCAACCCCGCCATCGCCCCGCCCATGTACAACGAGCGCGCCTTTCACGCCGCCGAGATCCCCGCCGCCAACGGGGTCACCAACCAGTCCGCCGGCGAGGACCTGGTGCTGGGCTACGAGACCCGGTACGCGACCGGTTTCCAGCTGTCCTTTCCCTTCCGGCCCATGGCCGGGGAAGGATCGTTCGGCCACTACGGGATGGGCGGCTCGGTCGGCTTCGCCCACCCGGGGCGGGGCATAGCCTTCGCCTACGTCATGGACCAGATGCTGCCGTCAGGCGGCGTTGATCCCCGCACACGAAGCCTGGTCGAAGCCCTGCTCTCCTGCCTGTAGACTCGCTGCTGAGAGCGAATGAACACGGCTGACCTCGTATTCGGAGGCTGCCTGCTGATTGGGGGCGGACTTCTCCTCCTGACCCTGATCTTCGACGACCTCTTCGGCGGGATCCTGAACTTCTTTCATGTTGGATTCGACGTGGCCGGTGTCTCGCCGACGCCCGTGCTGCTCGGCTTCGTCGCCATGTTCGGGGTGGGCGGCCTCTTCGCCTACCACAGCCTCGGCATCCCCGCCGGCGGGGCGACAGGCGTGGGCATCGCCACCGGGTTGGTCGGGGCCCTTGTCGTGCTGGGCGCTTTCAGGGTGCTTGCCTCGGCCCAGTCGAGCGACACGTTCAGCCTCAACGACATGGTCGGCGCCACCGGCAGGGTCGCAGTCGCGATCCCGGCCAACAAGTTCGGCAGCGTTTTGATCAGCTTCGCGGGCGCGTCTCACAACATGACCGCGACGGCCGACGCTGCGATCCCGGCGGGACGCGTGGTCAAAGTGGTCGCGATCGCCGGCAACAACCTAGTCGTCGAGCCAACGTCCCCGGTTGCCACTGAAGGAGCACGATCCGATGCCTGAGTTCCTGACTTCCAGCCCGTTTGTCGGCGTCGCGGGAGTTGTCATCCTCCTCCTGTTGATCGCGTTCGTCGCCAGCAGGTACAAGGTCGCGGGCGCGAACGAGGCGATCATCGTCGCCGGATCTCGCGGCTCTAAGGTGCGCGACGAGCGGGGCCAGACTGTCTCGGCGCCGGGCGACAAGGGCGTCAAGGTCGTCGTCGGTGGCGGCACGCTGGTTTTCCCGCTCATCAACCGCGTGGGCAAGCTGAAGCTGACCGCGCGGCAGATCAGCGTCCAGCTGGCCGACGCGGTCACGAGCCAGGGCATCAAGGTCCAGGTGCAGGGCGTGGCGACCTTCAAGATCGGCCGCGACGTCGAGTCCCTTCGGAACGCCGCGGAGCGCTTCCTCGACGCCAAGCCCGAGCAGGTCGACTCGATCGTCAAGAACGTGCTCGAGGGATCCCTGCGATCGATCGTGGGCACGCTCACGATCGAGGAGCTGATCCGGGACCGCCAGAAGCTTCTGCAGCAGGTGCAGGACGCGGCCAAGGGCGACCTCGCGACAAGCGGCCTGCAGATCGACGCCTTCACCATCCAGAGCTTCTCCGACGAGTCGAACTACATCGAGCTGCTCGGCCAGCAGAGCGTCGCCACAGTCTCACGTGATGCACGCATGGCCAAAGCCTCGACCGACCAGGAGGCCGCGGTCCGCGAGGCTGAAGCTCAGCAGATCAAGATCAATGCCGCGCGTGACGTATCGCTGCGGGAGGCGGAGACGCGCACGCAGGTCGCGGCCGCACAGGCGCGGGCCGACCAGTCGGGACCCCTCGCCCAGGCCCAAGCAACACAGGAGGTCGTGCGCAAGCAGACCGAGCTCGCGCAGCTCGAGGCCGACCGCAAGGAGAAGGAGCTGCTCTCGACCACGGTCAAGCCCGCGGCGGCCGAAGCCCAGGCGGTGATCGCGCGCGCCGAGGGCGCGAAGCGGGCGCGCATCGCGTCCGCCGAGGCCGACGCCGAGACCACGCGTCTGGAAGGAGGCGCGGAGGCGCAGATCGTGCTCACGAAGGGCGAGGCGGAGGCCAAGGCGCTGGCCATGCGTGCCGACGCCTACAAGCAGTTCAACGAGGCAGCCATCATCCAGACGGTGCTGGCGGCGCTGCCCGACATCGTGCGCGCGGCGGCGGAGCCGATGGGGAAGATCGATTCGCTGACCGTCATGAGCGCCGACGGCGCGTCCGACATCGTGCGCAACGCGACGCGGGCGGTGATCGAGTCGACGACGGCGATCAAGGGCCTGACCGGCCTCGACGTCCCTAACCTCATCGGAGGCGCGCTGGGCCGTACCGTCGGCGAGCGCAAACCCGCGGAGGAGAATGGGGAGCCGCCCGCGGAGTCGTCGGTCGACCGCATCAGCAAGATCGCGGGCGAGGGGCTCACCGCGCTCAAAGCGCAGGCTGCGCAGGCCACGGCCGCGGCCGCCGCCGCCAAGGAGGCTGCCGAGGAGGCCGCGGCGAAGACCGCGGTCGAGGCGCAGCGCGTCAAGGAGGCGGCAGAGAAGGCGGGCGCCGTCGCGGCCCAACACGTCGCCGAGACGGCGGAGAAATCCTGGGCGGCCGTCGAGCAGACAAAGCCCGGGGCCGCAGCCGCCGCCAAGGCGGCGCCGGCGCAGGCCAACGTCAAGCAGTGGGCAAAGTGGATGGCCGACCAGCTGAGGCAGGTGCCTGACATCGGGGTCTACGGCAAGCTGAGGCTCAGCGACCTCGCGCAGCGCGGTCCGGCGACGGCGAGGGGCGTCTGGACGACGGCCAAGAACGCCCTGAGCCAGGACTACGGCAACATCACCATTGACGAGCTGATGGCCGAGTTCGAGGGCCTGCAGAAATAGGACCCGGAACGCTTAAGGCCTTCCCACGCCACTGGGTTCGCCCGTAAGTGCGGGAAGCCCGCTTGCGCCAGCCCCGCTTCGCGGGGCGAAGTCCTATTGAATGAGGAAGGCCGGCTTGCGCCGACCTTCCGAGGCTGGGGTGGGGGCGTGGTGTCGAAACTTAACTGGCCTTTACCGGCCACTCATATGGTAGCACCGTGCACGTTCGTCCACAAGATATAGACAGCTGGGGAAAGACGGTTTGAAGCTGCCCCTCCCGCTCGACATGGAGCCGATGCTGTCCGCGATCTCGGACTCGGGGGTCCCGAAGGGCGATGGCTGGGAGTACGAGCCCAAGTGGGACGGCTTTCGCACCCTCGTCTACCGCGATGGGGAGGAGGTCGAGCTGATGAGCCGGGGCGGAAGGCCGATGACTCGTTACTTCCCCGAGCTCGTGCCCGCGGTCCGCGGCCTGGCGCAGAAGAAGCTCGTGCTCGACGGCGAGGTCATCGTGGTCGGCGCCAAAGGCCTCGACTTCGGGGCTCTGCAGCAGCGCGTCCACCCCGCCGAGTCGCGCGTCCGCATGCTCAGCGAGGCGACCCCCGCGTGGTTCGTCGCCTTCGACCTCCTCGCCGAGGGCAACCAGGACCTCCGGGGCCTGCCGCTGGGCGAACGGCGCAAGCGGTTGGAGCTGCTGCTGAAAGGTGTCAAGAAGCCGATCTTCGTCACGCCCTACACGCGCGATCCGAAGAAAGCGGAGGACTGGTTCGAGAAGTTCGAGGGCGCTGGGCTGGACGGCGTCATCGCCAAGTCCTGGGACGGGCCCTACCTGCCGGGCAAGCGGCTGTGGGTCAAGATCAAGCACCAACGCACGGCAGACTGCGTGGTCGTCGGGTGGCGCAGGACCAGCGACGGCTCAACCCTTGGCGCTCTCCTGCTCGGCCTGTACGACAAGAAGGGCACGATCCACTACGTCGGGCACACGTCTTCCTTCAGCGCCGCCGAGCGAAAGGAGCTGATCAAGAAGCTGAAGCCACTCGAGACCAAGATCCCCGAAGAGGAGTGGAGGGCGAACCCGGGCCGCATGCCGGGTGGCCTGAGCCGCTGGTCGCGAGGCAAGGACACGGAGTGGGTGGCCGTCCGTCCCGAGCTGGTGTGTGAGGTCACATACGACAAGCTCGAGGCCGGTGAGCGCTTTCGCCATGCCACGGGCTTTGTGCGGTGGCGCACCGACAAGCCGCCGAAGAAGTGCGGGTTCGACCAGATCGCGTCAGCCGCGAGTTTCGACGTGCGAGGGATTTTCGGGGGCAAGTAGCAGCGGTCGCGCCCCGGGGCCGCCTGGACCGTAGTAGCGCATGGCGGCCCGGCCGAGTCCGGTCACCGCCAGCCAGTCGAACCCGGCGCCGAGGCCGATGCCGACGCCCAGCGGGACGACGCGAGCCGCGACCTTGGCCGCACCCGTGGTCGCGAAGCGGGAAAGGATGCGCGTGATGATGCGTCCCCCGCCGTGGGCGATGAGAAGACTGGGCATGCGTCGGAACGCGGCCAGGGCCAGGCGCTCACCGCCCGCGACGATGACGTCCTCGCGCAGCTTGAGCGCGCCGCTCGTCATTCCCACCACGACCAGCGCCTCGAGGACGCGATCGTCCGAACCCGTCAGCTCGTGGCCGAAGATGATCGCGATCCCCAGGACGAGCTCGATCTCCTGCTCCAGGGCGTAGAGGGTCTGGCTCGTCACAGTTCCGATCGCCAGCGCGGTGCCCAGGGCGGGCACGACCGACGCCGCGCCGCTGACCGCGCCCGTCGCCGCGACGCGGCGGCGGGTGGAACGAATCAACCCCTGGGCGAGCTGATGGTTGGTGTAGCTCGGGTGGGCAGCCCGCAGGTTTTCGACCCGGCCCCGGATCGCCGGCTCGCGGCCTTTCACCGCGTGATCGAGGGCGCGAAGGAGAGCGCGGATCTGCGGCGGGAGCTGCTCCAAGTCCATGGCGGTGAAGCCTACATGACGGGTTCCGGCGAGACCTGGTCGCAGAAAAGGCCAGTCCACCTGAATACGGAGTTGCGACTCAGTCGCAAAAGGGGCTAGGCTTCCCGCAGTGGCGTCCATGAGATTGCTCCTGTCCCAGTCCTTCGACCGGGGCGAGCGCCGCCGCCTGGCTGGGTTCTTCGGTTCCGTCGGCCTTCTCCACCTTGCGGGCTGGGGCCTGCTGCTCGTCTACGCGGCGTCGCACCCGGCCTTCCTCGCCCTGGGCGGCCTGGCCTACACGTTCGGCCTGCGCCACGCCTTCGACGCCGACCACATCTCCGCCATCGACAACACCACGCGCAAGCTGCTCCAGAGCGGCCAGAAACCCGTCGGCGTCGGGTTCTTCTTCTCCCTCGGCCACTCGACGGTGGTCCTGCTGATCGCCCTCGCCCTCGGGCTCGCGGTCAAATCGCTCGTCCAGGGCGTCGTCGGCGACAACGGCGAGCTGAGGAACATCGGCGGCGCGGTCGGGACGCTTGTCTCCGGCGGGTTCCTCGTCGTGATCGGGATCGTGAACCTCGTGATCCTGATCGACATCGTCCGCGTCTACCGGAAGATGCGGCGGGGCCAGTACGACCGGCAATCGCTCGACGAAGAGCTGATGACGGGCGGCGTGATGACGCGCGTCTTCGGTCGACTCTTCCGCGTGATCGAGCACAGCTGGCAGATGTACCCGGTCGGTTTTCTCTTCGGCCTCGGTTTCGACACCGCGTCCGAGGTCGCGCTGCTCGCGATCTCCGCGGGCGCCGCCGCCCAGGGCCTGCCCTTCACGGCGGTGATCTCGCTTCCATTGATCTTCGCGGCCGGCATGTCGCTCATGGACACGACCGACGGCGCGTTCATGTCCAAGGCGTACTCGTGGGCCTTCGCGAGCCCCATCCGCAAGGTCTTCTACAACCTGACCGTGACCTCCCTGTCCGTATTCGTGGCCCTGTTCGTCGGCGTGGTCGAGCTGGCGCAGATCGTGATCGAGCTGCTGGGACTCCACGGGGGCATGTTCGACGCCATCGCGCGGTTCGACTTCGTCAGCAGCGCCGGTTACGTGATCGTGGCGGCGTTCGTCGTCGCGTGGGCTGGCGCATTCGCCATCTACAAGGTTCGTCGCATCGACGAGCGCTGGAGCGCGGCCATCGACAAGGTGGCTTAGCTCTCCGGCAGTCCGTACACCCGCTGCGCCGTCCTGCCGAAGATCGACTCGTCCAGGCCCACGATCTGCTGCAGCGCGTCCATGACCCGCGCGTAGCTCGCGGCGAGCAGACAGACGGGCCAGTCCGTGCCGAAGATGCACCGCGAAGGCCCGAACCAGCCGACGCAGCGGCGCACATAGGGCTCGAGCTGCTCCGGCGTCCACGACTTCCAGTCCGCCTCCGTGACCAGGCCGGAGAGCTTGCACGCGACGTTGGCCTGGTCGCTGAAGGGGGCCATGCCCTGCTCCCACTCCGCGTCCCAAGAGCCCGCGGCGATGCGCGGCTTGGCTGCGTGGTCGATGACGAAGGACATGTCGCGGTGCATGCGGACGGTCTCCAGCGCCGCGGGCAGCTCGCGTGTGCGCACGAGCAGCTCGTAGACCAGACCGGCCTCGCCGACCGCGGCGATTCCGCGCTGGACGTCGTCGCGCAGCAGCCACCGCGGGTCGGCCTCGTCGTGCACCTGGTGGCGGATGCCGACGAGGAGGTCGCTGACAAGGGAGGCGAGTGTTTCAGCGACCGACGGGGAGGTCAGGTCGACCCAGCCGACGACCCCGGCGACAAAGTCGTTTGCTGCGGCCGTCTCGAGGAACTCGCGGGTCTCCTCCACGCTGGAGACGGTCTGGACGAGGATGGTGCGGTCGACGCCGTTGTCCTCCAGCAGCGGATGCAGGTCGGCCGGGCCGAACGGCCTGCGGATCGCGGCCAGCTCCTCGCCCATCCACGGGTACTCGCGCCGCGTGGGGTCCCAGAAGTGGTGGTGGGCGTCGACGATCACGCGTCGAGCTCCCGCCAGAGCTCGTCGGGAACCGGCGTCTGGAACATGCGTACGTTTTCCTCGACCTCGGCCACGGTGCGGCACCCGGTGAGCACGATCGGCACTGCCGGGTGGCGCAAAGGGAACTGGATCGCCGCGGCCTTGAGCTCGACGCCATGCGCGGCGCAGATCTCGCGGAGCCGCTGCGCCTTGTGCACGAGCTCCTTGGGCGCGGCCTGATAGTCGAAGGTGGCTCCCGGACGCGGGTCGGCGAGGATGCCGCTGTTGAAGACGCCTCCCGCGATGATGGCGATGTTCTTCTCCACGCACAGCGGAAGGAGCTCGCGCTCGCCGGTCCGGTCGAGCAGCGTGTACCTGCCGGCGAGCAAGAAGCAGTCGAAGTCCGCGTCGCGCGCGAAGCGCGCGAGCATCTCGGCCTGGTTCATTCCCGCGCCGACCGCCTTGATCGAACCCTCGGCTCGCAGCCGGTCGAGGGCGCGGTAGGCGCCGCCGACGGCTTCGTCGTAGTGCTCGTCGGGATCGTGGATGTGCAGGACGTCGATGCGGTCGAGCCCAAAGCGCCGGAGGCTCTCCTCGACCGAGCGCATCACCCCGTCGTACGAGAAGTCGAAGACGGGGTTGACCGGCGGCACGCCCTTGTAGGCCTGACCCGGTTCGGGCGGCGCATCCGCCCTCAGCAGCCTGCCGACCTTGCTTGCGAGCACGAACTCGTCACGGGGCTTGGTGCGCAGCACGGTGCCGAGCCGCTGCTCGGCCAGCCCGTGGCCGTAGAGCGGCGCGGTGTCGAAGAATCGCATCCCCGCCTGCCATGCCGCCTCGACGACGCGGTGCGCCTCGTCGTCGCTGACCGCCTCAAACAATCCCCCGAGCGGCGCGGTGCCGAGGCCGAGACGCGTCACGCGCAGGGTCGTACGGCCGAGGGGAACCTTGTTCAGAGTGCCCAGATCTTTCGTGTGTGCAGACCTGCCTCCATCACGCCGACTTGGCAGCCGCGAGCCGGCCTCTCAGCCACCGCTCGCTGCTGGCGATGTGCGCCATGGCCGCGGCTCGGGCCAGCTCGGGGTCTCCGGCGATGATCGCCTCGTAGATTCGCCGGTGCTCGTCGCGTGTCTCGTCGAGCGCGTCGTCCGCCTCTCGGCCGTGCCAGAGGCGGGCGCGCATCGTGCGGGTGGCGAGGCTGGCCAGCAGCGACGTCAGGACCGCGTTGCCTGCCGCGCCGGCGATGACGGCATGAAACGCGACATCCGCCTCCACCAGGTCCTCGACGTTGTCCGCCCGACCCATGCGCTCCAGGCTCTGCTCCAGCTCGACCTTCTCCTCGGCATCGATGCGGCCCGCGGCGAGCGACGCGGCTGCGGCCTCCAGGATGCGACGCACCTCGTACAGCTCGAGCTCCGTCTCGCCCAGCAGCAGGTGGCTGATGAAGCCGGTGCTCTCGAGCAGCAGGTCCGGCTCGAGGCTGCTGACGTAGGTGCCGTCGCCCTGCCGGACCTCGAGGACGCGGAGCTGGGAGAGTGCGCGCACCGCCTCCCGAAGGGAGTTGCGGGACAGGCCGAGCTGGGCCGCGAGCTCACTCTCCTTGGGCAGCCGGTCGCCTGGTCCCCAGGCGCCGGAGACGATCCTCTCCCGGATCTTGTCGATCGCCCCCTCGGTGACCCGCGGCGGCCGGGCCGGGCGCCGCCCCCGCGGCGATCCATTGCCGCGGATAGATCGGACGTTCATCGCTTGTCGCACCCCGGAGCATCGATCAAACCCGGATTTCGGTTGACAAACATCGGAGCTTCAGCATATAGCTAAGCGTCGTGATGGGAACGCGACTTGCGAACAAGGTGTGCGTGGTCACCGGCGCCGGGTCTGGCATCGGCCAGGCGAGCGCGAGGCTGTTCGCCTCCGAGGGTGGACGCGTGGTCGTCGCCGACATCGACCTCGCCGCCGCGCGCGAGACGGCCGAGGAGATCGCGAAGGCGGGCGCGGACGCCGTCGCGGAGCAGGTCGACGTGACCGACGAGACGCAGACCGCGGGGCTGGCGGCTCTTGTTGTCGACCGATTCGGCCGGATCGACGTGCTGTTCAACAACGCGGGCGTCGCCGGCGTGGGCGACCTGGAGGAGACAACGCCGGAGCTCTTCGACCGCGTGATGCGCGTCAACGTCCGCGGCGTCTACCTGATGAGCCGCGCTGCGGCGCCGCAGATGATCAAGCAGCGCTCGGGGTCGATCATCAACATGTCGTCCGGCATCGCCGAGATCGGGCTGGCGCGGAGGGTCTCCTACGCCGCTTCGAAGGGCGCCGTCCTGGCCATGACGAGGTCCATGCAGGTCGACCTCGCGCCGCACGGTGTGCGGGTGAACGCGCTGCTGCCGGGCACCATCCTGACGCCGTTCGTCGAGCGCTACCTCAAGGAGTCGTACAGCGACCCCGAGGAGGGCCTGGCGACGATCCGCAAGCGCCAGCTGAGCCATGAGCTGGGTCGACCGGAGGACGTCGCGGCGGCGGCGCTCTTCCTTGCCTCTGACGAGTCCCGATTCATGATGGCGTCGGGACTGGTGATCGATGGAGGCATGACCGGCGCCAAGTAATTGAGGCTGAGCCGCCGCGACCGACTCCTGCTCTTGGCTCCGCTCGCCACGCTCATGCTGGTCTGGTTTGCCGGCCCCGCGCTGCTCGGACTGCTGGCCACCTTGACCAGCTACTCGCCGTTCACGACCGACGTCCGGTTCGTCGGCCTCGCGAACTATGCGGCGGTCTTGCGCGACCCGCAGTTTGCAACCGCGGCCCGCAACGTGGGGCTGCTCACGCTGTTCGCGGTTCCCCTCGAGCTCACGGCCGGGTTCGCGATCGCCTGGCTGCTCCGGCGCCCGCTGCGGGGAAGGGCGGCATTGCGCGTGCTGCTCCTCCTTCCCTGGCTGGTCAGCCCGATCGCGAGCGGGGTGATGTGGCACTTCCTCCTCAGCACCACAAGCGGCATCGCCGATTTCTTCCTGGGCTGGCTGGGCGCCGCGCAAGCGTCATCGCCCGCGGGCGACCTTCACCTTGCGCTGCCGGCGGTGGTGGCGATCGAGGTGTGGCGCGTGGCTCCGTTCGTCGCGTTTCTCCTCCTTCCCGGCCTGGAATCGATCCCCCGCGAACGCTGGGACGAGGCCACGCTGGCGGGCGCGTCGGTCTTCGGACGGATCTTTCGGGTCGCGGTCCCGGGCATGCGGGGCCTGCTTCTGACGGTGAGCATGCTTCTCATCGGTCTCGCCCTCGGCACCTTCGACACGATCCTCATCCTCACGGGCGGCGGCCCGGGAACGGCGACCCTGACCCCAGCGCTGTACAGCTACGACGCCGCCTTCTCCACCAACGACTGGCCCGCCGGCGCCGCGGCGGCCTGGGTGGTCGCTGCTGCGGTGTTCGTGGTCGGAGCCGTCTACGTGCGCGTGGCCAGGGAATGAGTCGTCGCTCGCGCTTCGCGGCCCTTGCCGTCGTGCTCGTCGTGCTGGCGCTCCCGCTGGTCTGGACGCTGGTCGCATCCTTCGGGGTCACGCCCGACAACAACGCGCGACCGCCCTCGTGGATCGGACCGCCGACCCTGGAGCACTTCGCCTATGTAGGGGTGGCGGAGCCCACTTTCTGGCAGGAGCTTGCGACGAGCACCGCCCTCGCTCTCACCGCGACGCTGCTGACTGTCGCGGTCTCGTTGCCTGCGGCCTACTGTCTGGCACGCTCGCGCCTGCCGCGCGACCGCCTCGTCGCGCAGAGCTTTCTCGTCCTTGCGAGCCTGCCGGTGATGGCTTACGTCATTCCGCTCAGCGACCTCATGCGCCGGGTCCATCTCCTCGACACGCTCTGGGGAGTGATGCTCGCCCAGGCCGCCGTCACGTCGCCCCTCGCGGTGTTCGTGCTCCACGGAGCCGTGAGGCAGCTGTCCCCGGAGTGGGAGGAGGCCGCGGTCATCGACGGGGCGGGACTGCTCGGCATCCTCGGCCGTGTGGTCCTGCCGCTGCTGGCGCCGACTGTCGCCGCCACCGCGATCGTCGTGTTCGTGCTCGACTGGAACATGCTGCTCGTCTCGCTCGTGCTCACCGGGGGCGAGGTCAAGACGGTGCCTGTGGCCATGAGCGACTTCTTCACCTTTGAGCGCGAGCTGGAGTGGCCGACGGCAGCCGCCGCGCTGGTGGTCTCGTTGGCCCCGGTCGCGCTCCTGGTGGCGGCCTTCCACCGCCTCCTGGAGCAGTTCCGTTTGACGGACGGAACGGGCATTAACATCGGATGACTAAGGCCCAAACACCCAACTTGAGGCTTGACAAACCGGCCGAGACGGGCTAAACATCCCATATTCATGAGTTTTCGGTCGCTCGGCCCCGCGCATCCGGCTACTCGAGTTAGGGAGAAAAGAGAGCACATGAGGCGATACCTGGCGAATGCCGCGGTCCTGGTGTTGGGGGCCGTGGCCATCGCGGCCTGTTCGAGCGGCGGTACGAACACGTCATCGAACCAGAAGTTCAGCGGAACGACCGTGCGGGTCGTGACGTTCACGGGCCCGCAGATCGCGGAACCGCTGCAGCGGCGGGCGCCCGATTTCGAGAAGCTGACCGGCGCCAAGGTGCAGGTGATCACGGTGCCGTTCTCTGACCTGTATCAGAAGATCCTCACCGACTTCGCGACCAAGACCAACTCTTACGACGCGATGGTGTTCGACCCCCAGTGGATGGGCGACTACGTGCCGCCCGGCTACCTGGAGGACCTCACCGGCCGGGTGCAGTCAGACTCCTCGCTGCAGTGGAACGACATCGCGCCGTTCTTCCGCGACTTCAGCGCGACCTTCAAAGGCAAGGTCTACACGATCCCTCTCGACGGCGACTTCCAGATGGTCTATTACCGCACCGACCTCCTGCAGAAGGACGGCCTGAAGCCACCCGAGACATGGGACGACTACATCAGCATCGCCCAGCACTACCAGGGCAAGGACCTGAACGGCGATGGCCGGGCGGACTACGGCTCCTGCTGGGCCATGAAGCGCAGCGCGCAGTCGTACTGGATGTGGCTCTCGGTGGCCGCCTCGTTCCTGCAGAGCCAGGGCACGAAGCAGGGCGCCTTCTTCAACACCAACGACATGCAGCCGCTTACCAACAACGCGGCTGCCGCGGCCGCGCTCAACATCTACAAGACGCTCTCCAAGCTCGGACCTCCTGACCAGCTGAACAACGACGTCGGCGACTCCCGCGGCCTCTTCGTGGGGGGTCGCTGCGCGCTGTCCCTCGACTGGGGTGACATCGGCACCCTGGCCATCGACACGACGCAGTCGAAGGTCATCGACAAGGTCGGCGCCGTGATCCTGCCGGGCTCGAAGAAGGTCCTGGACCGCTCGACCGGCCAGCTGACGGACTGCAACCCGACCCTGTGCCCCTACGCGGTCAACGGCGTCAACCACGCCCCCTTCGCCGCGTTTGGCGGCTGGTCCGGGGCCATCAACAAGGCATCCTCGGCGAAGGTCAAAGACGCAGCCTTCGCGTTCCTGTCCTACATGTCGGCGCCGGCGCAGTCCAACGTCGACGTGACCATCGGAAAGACCGGCTTCAACCCCTACCGCACATCGCAGTTCAGCAACCTCGACGTCTGGACCAAAGCGGGGATGAGCAGCCAGGCGGCCAACAACTACCTGGGCGCCATCAAGGACAGCCTGCAGAGCCCGAACATGGTCCTCGACCTACGCATCCCGCAGACGGCTTACTACCAGCAGACGTCACTGGACACCGCCCTCGCGCAGTTCCTCGCGGGTGAGCTCGGAACGCAGGCAACCATGGCCCAGATCACCTCGCAGTGGAACAAGAAGACGGACGAGATAGGGCGCCAATCCCAGCTCGATCTCTATAAGGCGAGCCTGAGCGTCACCAAGTAATAGACCGGGGCGCAGCGGCGGGGCGCGTGAGCCTCGCCGCTCCCGTCCACGAATCATTGGAAGAAGAGGACCTCCCTAAAGTGAGCGGCTACGTGTCGGCGCGCGAACGCGGTTTCCGCACGGCTGCATCGAGGTGGCGCTCCGCCGGGGCCAGGCTCGACCGCTTCGCCGGGGCCGTCTTCATCCTTCCTGCCGTCCTCGTCATCCTCGCGTTCTCGATCTTTCCGCTGCTCGCGTCGCTGTACGTTTCGCTCGCCCGCCTGAGCTTCTCGGAAGGCGGCGTGGAGCTCAAGTTTGTCGGCTTCGACAACTACGCCAAGCTCCTGGTCGGCATCGACCACGTGCACTTCCTTGGCCTTGCCGGTCCGCTGACGCCCGTCAGCGTCGCGGTCCTGCTCGCGGGGGCGGCCTTGATCGCGTTCTGGCTCTACCGCTACTCGCGCGACCAGGCGCGCAGCGTGGGCGGCTTTGCCGGGCGGATCGTCGTCGCGCTGGGAGCGGGAACGCTGCTGTGGCTGGTGGTGACGACGGTGATGAGCAGCGGCCGGCCGGGCACGCTGGTCGTGACAGTCGTCTACGTCGGCGTCGACGTCACTGTGCAGTACCTGCTCGGCTTGGGCCTCGCCCTGCTCGTCGTCCAGCACCTCCCCGGACGGCGCTTCTTCCGGGTCGTCTTCCTGCTGCCGATGATGATCACGCCGGTCGGCGTGGCCTACCTCTTCCGCATGCTCACCGACACGAGCAAGGGCCCGCTGTACCCGCTGTGGGTACGCTTTGGCCTGACGGACGTGTCCTGGGTCACCAACCCGTGGGGCGCGCGCCTGGCGGTGATGATCGGCGACGTCTGGCAGTGGACGCCCTTCATCTTCATCGTCCTGCTGGCCGCGATCGAGACGCTCCCGCACGAGCTGGTCGAGGCCGCCGTCGTCGACGGCGCCAACCGCTGGCAGGTCTTCTGGCGGATCACCTTCCCGCTGATCCTGCCGGCGAGCTCCACGGTGGTTCTGATCCGGCTGATCGAGGGCTTCAAGATCGTCGACCTGCCGAACGTGCTGACGAACGGGGGGCCGGGGACGGCCACCGAGTCACTCACCCTCCACGCCTACACGATCTGGCGGGCGCTCGACATCGGGGGTTCGGCGGCGGTCGCGTACATGCTGCTGATCGTCGTCACCTTCGTCGGCGTGAGCTACGTCAACCTGTTCCGCCGCCGCGTGACGGCGATGGCCTGAGTCCGTGGCGATCCTGTCGCGCGGCCTGCGCTCGGTCTCCACCACCACGATCTCGTTCCCGACGATGGTCCTCTCCTACATCGCTCTGTTCGCCTGGGCGTTCGTGGTGCTTTTCCCGCTGTACTGGCTCGCGATCACGTCCATGAAGACGCCGCTCGACGTCAACAGCGGACCCTTCTACGTCCCCTTCCGCGACTTCGTGCCCAACCTCGACTCGTGGCATTACATCTTCGTCGACCTGGGCGAGGACACCTTCCGGCCCTACCTGAACACGGTCGTCGTCGGCCTGACCAGCACGACGATCACGGTGTTCATCGGCTCAATGGCGGCTTACGGGCTGGTGCGGATGCGCTATCGGGTGAGCTTCGGCGCGATCGCCTCTTTCATCTCGGGCGTGGCCATCGCCGCGGTGGCGGTCGTCTTCGGCGCGCCGTGGCCGGTCGGCGTGGCCGCGGGTTTCGCAGTGTTCCTGCTCCTGCTCAACACCATCGCCAGGCGCGTGAAGCCTGGCGTCGGCAACGACGACATCGCCTTCTGGATGATCTCGCAGCGCATGCTGCCGCCCGTCGCGGTGGTGATCCCGATCTACATCTTCTTTCAGCAGCTGCAGCTGCTGGATACGTGGGGGGCGCTCATCATCGCCTACGTCGCGTCCCACCTGCCGATCGTCGTCTGGCTGATGCGCGACTACTTCCAGAGCGTGCCCATCGAGCTGGAGGAAAGCGCAGCCATCGACGGCGCTTCGCCGTACCGGATCTTTCGCTCGATCGTGCTGCCCCTGGCAGTGCCGGGTCTCGTGGCGACCTTTCTTTTCGTGCTGGTCTTCGCCTGGAACGAGTACCTGATCGCGCTCTTCCTGACCAGCGCCAACGCGCAGACCCTTCCGCTGACCGTGGCGGCGCAGAACGCCACACGCGGACCTCAGTGGTGGTACATGTCCGTGCTGATCCTGATCATGATCGGGCCGGTGATCGCGATGGCGATCGCACTCGAGCGCTTCATCGCGCGCGGCCTGCTGGTCGGGGCGGTCAAGGGCTGAGCGTGGGGCGGCACCGCATCGTCGCCGTGACCGCCCACGACGTGCGCTTTCCGACCTCGCGCACGCTCGCCGGCTCGGACGCCATGCATACAGCGCCCGACTACTCGGCCGCATACGTCATCCTCCGCACCGACGCGGACGACGGCCTCGAAGGCCACGGCCTCGCCTTCACGCTTGGTCGCGGCACCGAGGTGTGCGTGGCCGCGATCAACGCGTTGGCGCCGGTCGTGCTGGGCCGAAGCCTGGGCGACATCGCCGCCGACATGCGTGGCTTCTGGCGCGCGATCACGGGCGAGCAGCAGCTGCGCTGGATCGGGCCCGAAAAGGGCGTGATTCACCTCGCCTCCGCGGCCCTGATCAATGCCGTCTGGGACCTGTACGCCAAGGTCGAGCGCAAGCCCCTTTGGAAGCTGCTCGTGGACATGACCCCCGAGCAGCTGGTCGCGGCGGTCGACTTCCGCTACATCAGCGACGCCCTGACCCCAGAAGAGGCGCTGGCGCTCCTCGAGAGAATGGCGCCGACGCGAGCGAGCCGCGAGGCGGAGGTCCTTCGCTCAGGCTATCCCGCCTACACGACCTCGGCGGGCTGGCTCGGCTACTCGGATGAGAAGGTGCGGGCCCTGAGCCGCCAGGCGGTGGCGGCGGGATGGACGCACGTCAAGATCAAGGTGGGGCAGCGGATCGAGGACGACGTCCGCCGGGCGAGGATCGTGCGTGAGGAGATCGGTCCCGACCGGCGGCTGATGATGGACGCCAACCAGGTGTGGGAGGTGGGGGACGCGATCGCCAACGTCAAGCGCCTCGCCGAGTTCCGGCCCCACTGGATCGAGGAGCCGACGAGCCCAGACGATGTGCTCGGCCACGCCACCATCGCCCGCGCCATTGCCCCGATCAAGGTCGCGACGGGCGAGCACTGCCAGAACCGCGTGATCTTCAAACAGCTCTTCCAGGCCGAGGCGATTGGCTACTGCCAGGTGGACGCCTGCAGGCTCGGTGGCCTGAACGAGGTCCTGGCCGTGCTCCTGCTGGCCGCCAAGTTTGGGGTGCCGGTCTGCCCGCACGCCGGCGGTGTCGGCCTGTGCGAGTACGTCCAGCACATCGCGATCTTCGACTACATCGCTGTCAGCGGATCGCTCGACAACCGCGTGCTCGAATACGTCGAGCACCTGCACGAGCATTTCGTCGATCCTGTCGTCATCCGCAACGGGTCCTATGTCGCTCCCGGCGCTCCGGGGTACAGCATCACGATGCGACCGGAGTCGATCAGCGACTATGAATTTCCGTCCGGGCGTGCCTGGAAAGGCGTGGCATCGACTCTCTAGCGCGCGTCGGCGGCGCGGTTCTGGTCAATCGCGCTGGACGGTGGCACCGGCTGCGGGAAGGTCAGTCGCTCGACGCACTCTTGCGCCTGTCCATCGCCCAGCTTCGGGAACTGCTGGATCGCGACCTGGTTCCCACCGATTGGCCGCACGAGGCCCGCGTCGAGGCGCCCGTCGAGAGCCAGGAGGTGTGGGCGGCGGGCGTCACGTACGAGCGGAGCCTCCAGGCGAGGTCCGACGAGGCGGTGAGCTCGGACCCGTACGACCGCGTATACGCGGCTTCGCGCCCGGAGCTCTTCTTCAAGGCCACGGCGAGACGCGTCCGCGGCCCCGGCGAGGACGTCTACATTCGCTCCGACTCGACCTGGGACGTGCCCGAGCCTGAGCTGGCGGTCGTGATCAACAGCACCCTCGAGGTGGTGGGCTACACGATCGGCAACGACATGAGCTCACGCAGCATCGAGGGCGAGAACCCGCTCTACCTGCCCCAGGCCAAGGTGTTCGAGGGCTCGTGCGCGCTGGGCCCGGCGATCGCGCTCGCGTGGGATTTCGTCCCTGCCGATCGCTCCATCGAGCTGGCGATCACGCGCGCCGGCGCGGTCGTCTTCGAGTCCGCGACCGCGACCTCGGCGATGCGGCGCACGATCCCCGACCTCGTCGCCTACCTCGGTCGCGACCAGCGATTCCCCGACGGCTGCGTCCTCCTTACCGGCACGGGCATCGTGCCGCCTCGCGACTTCAGCCTGGGCGAGGGCGATCTGGTGACGATCCGGATCGACGGGCTGGGCGAGCTTACGAACCCTGTGCGGCGGCACTCCGCGCCGGGGCCACGTTCTGGTTGAGGCGGAAGACGTTAGTCGGGTCGTAGCGAGCCTTGATCTCGGCGAGCCTGTCCAGCGTCCGCCCGGGGTAGGCCTCGCGCATTCGTGCTGGTCCGTCGGCGGACAGGAAGTTGACGTACGCCCCCGGCTCTCCGTTGCGCAGCGCCTTCCAGAACTTCTCCGCCCAGGCCTCGTGGGTCGACGCCTCCTCGGCCTGGTCGTATAGCGCGGCGACGTTGACCATGATCGGACGGGCGCGGTGCGCGTAGGCCGTGGCGTCGGACGGGACTCGGGCGACGGCGCCGCCGAGGACACGGATCTGGGCCACCTGGAACTTGGCGGTCGATTCCTCGAGATGCTCCACGACCGTCAGCGCGGCGCGCCTGTCCAGCGTGTCCACGAACATCGTTCGGCTCGCGGCGGTCGGGTGGTAGCTTGGGTCTTCGGGCGGGTAGATCGCGGGATAGGGCATCGCCTGCAGCATGTCGGCGATGGCCGAGGCCAGCGCGCGAAATGGAGCGACCGCGCGCTCACCGTCGACGACCGGCCCGGCGTACACCAGGAAGGCGACGATCACCCGACGGCCGACAGTTTCGGAGGGCAGGAAGGGCATCGGCGGCGCCGGCATGACGTTGGCGATGGCGGTCAGCTCGTCGGGCGCGGCCTCGGCCGCGTCGACAAACGAGGAGATGGTCTCGGCGCTCGCCGGAAGGATGAGCATCCCGCCGAACACCGTGTCGACCTCATGGAGCCGGTAGCGGAAGCGCGTGGCGATGCCGAAGTTGCCGCCTCCGCCGCGGATCGCCCAGAAGAGGTCGGGATGGTTCTCGGCGTCGACCTGGAGGATATCCCCATCGGCCGTCACGACCTGGGCGGCGAGGAGGCTGTCGATCGTGAGGCCGAGCTTGCGCGACAGGTAGCCGACGCCGCCGCCGACGGTCAGGCCGCCGATGCCCACCGACCCGGTGTCGCCGAACCCAGTGGCCAGCCCATGGTAGTGGGCTGCGGCCGAGTACTCGAGCGCGGTCAGGCCGGTCTCCGCCCAGGCCGTCCGTTCCGCGGGGTCGATCGTCAGGCCCCGCATCTCGCGGAGATCGATCACCACCCCGCCGTCGGTGACGCAGTGGCCCAGGACGCTGTGCCCGCCGCTGCGCACGGCGAGCTCGAGGCCGGAGTCGCGAGCGAACTGGATCGTTCGTGCCACGTCGACCGCCCCGGCGGGGCGCACGATGTGCGCCGGCCGGCGGTCGATCCCGCCGTAGAAGGTGCGGCGAGCGTCGTCGTAGTCAGGTTGGCCGGGCTCGATGACTCGTCCGAGCAGCTGTGTGCGGAGCGTCTCGATCGTGCTCACGTGGGTTATGACGGCCGAGGCGGCCGGAACTAATCGGACGAGCGCTCAGGCGCCTTCGGCCAGGAGGCCTTCGATGTCCAGCCGGCGGTTGGCGAACGCCAGGTGTCCCTCGGCGTCGCGAGGCCACTCCGATTCCGGACGGTCCCAGGCCAGCTCGAGGCCGTTCTCGTCGGGATCGCGGAGGTAAAGCGCCTCGTGCGTGCCGTGGTCGTTGTAGCCGTCGAGCGGCCATCCCGCTGCGACCAGGCGGCGGAACGCGTCGCCCAGCGCGGCGCGGGTCGGGTATTTGATCGCGACATGGTAGAGGCCCGTCGTGCCGGGAGGTGGGGGAGAGCCGCCTTTTGACTCCCAGGTGTTGAAGCCGAGGTGATGGTGGTAGCCGCCGGCCGACAGGAACAGGGCCTGCGGGATCCGCGTGACGACGTCAAAGCCGAGGATGCCGACGTAGAAGTCGTGCACGCGGTCGATGTCCGCGGTCTTCAGGTGCACGTGGCCGATGTTCACACCCGCAGCGATGGGCCGGTCGCTCCGTTCGACCGGGGTGACGCCGCTCGCGGTCGTGGTGTCAGCGCTCATCGCTTCCTCCCCACGTTGCCCCAACCGATGCTTGCGATCTTCATGAACACATTCAACGACGCCGTGGCGGCGAATATTCGGGAGCCGGCGCCCTGCCAGCGACGCGAACAAGGATGGACGAAGCCGCGATGCTCACGACCACGGCGCCGATGAGGCCGGCGCTCACCTCCTTGGTGATCAACCCGCCGGCCAGGGCGAGAGCTCCGAGGACGTAGCTGAACTCTCCGACCTGGCCAAGGCCCACGGCCAGCTGCAGAGTGCGCGAGCCCAGATGCACCACTCTGGCGAGCACCCACACGACGACCACCTTGCCGGCGATCACCATGGCCAGGAAGGCCAGAAGCCACGGCGCTGCGCGCGCCGCGTCGGCGGGATTTACCACCGTCCCGAGGGCGACGAAGAACATGACCGCGAACAGGTCGCGGAAGGGCAGCAGGCGCTGGCGGGCCTCGGCCGCGACGGGGCTTTCCGTTATCGCCAGCCCGGCCACGAACGCGGCCAGGGCGAGGGGCACGCCGAGGAACTGCGAGCCCACGCCCGCTAGGAGCAACCCGCTCGCGACCGACACGAGCAGGAACAGGTCGTGCTCGGTCTGCAGCCGGCGCAGCAGCCACGGGAGCACGAACGCCGCGACCGCCGACACGACCGCGAAGGCGACCACGCCCGCGATCGCCGTGACCCCGGACCTGCCTCCGATACCCAGGATGACGACG